>JGI12405J12835_1000426_pt1 | contig 13888 bp, 13 predicted proteins | sample A23P3SouthBayCA_FD_12835 | JGI IMG/M metagenome (IMG submission 12835)
CCTCGTTTCTCCTGGATCTCCATGTACGGCATGGTGTCCGACGTGGACTCGTTGTCGAACATCAGCGCGTCACACTCCACGGACGTGGAGGCGTTCTCGGCGCCGTTGGCCATGTGGACCTGCCCGCGGTAGTTCGTGCGACCCCCTCGATGCCACGCTTTGGGGTGTCACAGAAACGATCACCGACGGTGAGGCTTTTGACCATGGATCACCCTCTATCGGTATGCCCGAACGAAATGTCCGTGGCGAGGAACTCGCCACCTGTAGTGCTGATCCGAGGACTGGCTTCGACCGCGATGGCTGCTGTGGGACTCATCCCAGCGATCGAGGGAGACACGAGCTTTGTGCGGTAATGACTGACGAATTCCTCTCGTTCAGCAAACAACGGGGTAACGACCTTGTGACGCCGCGTCCGGAGTTGAATTTTCCCGGGCTGGACCCCGGGGATCGCTGGTGTCTCTGTCTTGGACGCTGGATCGAGGCGCTTGAAGCGACGCGAGCCGAACGTCTCCCGGAGACGACCGTCCCACCCGTTGTTCTCGAAGCGACCAACGAGGCGGTGCTGGATTCCGTGGATCTGGAGACGCTCGAAAGCCACTCCTACGACGCGTGAGCGTCCGACGGACATGAGACCGCGCGCTCATCGACGGTGAGTTTGACTGCTCCCGCTTCGTTGTTCATCCTCACCGGTGTGATGATCGTTCTATGGTACCCTGAAAGACCAGGAGATGAACACACACAACGAGCCGTCCTGAGAGGGTTTTCGTATGACGCGCTTATATGAATACTTATATATAAATATATTTAAATAAACGCAACAGGAAAGGCATCCGTCTTACTTGAGCCGTTCTTGAAGAACAGCCGGGCAGGCCGTAGTCACGCCCTGAATGGTGAGGATTTGACTGCTGACGATCTCATTTAGCTCGGTACTTCCTGTCGCCTCGAGTTCGGCCATCAACATGTGGTCCCCGGTCGCGGTGTACAATGCAGTAAGCGAGTCGAGATCCCTGAGTTTACTCGTCGCCTCAACGTACTGGTCGCTCTCGACATCAATTCCCACCATCGCAATGCTCTGATGGTTGACTTTCTTCGGGTCGATTTCGACAGTGTAACCGACGATAGCGCCTTCCTCCTCGAGTTTCTCGATATACTTCCGGGCGGTAGGTCGCGCGACGCCAGCCTGGTCGGCGATCTCTCCGAGAGAAGCTTTCGGATCCTCCTTGAGAATAGAGAGAAGACGATGTTCGAGTTCCTCAGCGTCCATGGTGTCTAATTTTATATGAAGTGGTGATCATCGTGCTCGCAGTCGTGTTCAGGTGCGGAAAGAGTCGCCACAGCCACACTCCGAGACGACATCGGGATTTTCAACATCAAAGCCTGTGCCATGGAGACCCGTCTCATACTCGACCACACTACCCGCAATATACTGGATACTCGCGGGAGCAACGAACGCTCGCAGGTTGTGGCGCTCGTAGATGCTATCATCTTCGTCGGGACTCGTATCGAACCGCATACCACATGACAGACCCGCGCATCCCCCTTGCTGGACGAACAGCCGAGGTCCTGCTGTGTCAGTGTCCAAGCTTTCTTTCTCTAAGAGAGTGAGGGGCTTATCCGAGCCAGCTCCTGAAACTTCGATCTCAGGGTGTTCACTCTCCTCGACCGTTGTACTCATACGTTGCGTCGACTGGCCAGGGTGTTAACCATGACGCTCAAAATTGTGACGTTGGAGTAAGACTCGAACTTGCCAGGAGACAGCTATACGCGCGCCTCAGAGGGGTAGATTCCGCTGAAGACTGCCATCGCCGGCCATCATAGAAACCGATCGTCGGACCGAGTTGACCGGATCATGGGCCACGAGGCGTCACCCATCCCTATTTCAATGCTGATATCCGGCAGATCGACCGGGGGACGAACGCAGACTCAGAGGATATAGATGCCTGCAATAGTCGTCTTCAGAATCTTTTGCCGACGTGGACGAATTCTTGAGCACGCGTTGCTCAGTATCTCGTCGTGGGTTCGACCCCTGTGTCTCGCCGAACTGTCTTTTGACGCATCGCCCAACGAAGATACGGTGAGTGGCTACACTACTGGAACTATCGAAAATTCGCCCAGACAGTTGGCAGTGGAACAACAACGGCCGTTTGGAGAGCGATCTGAGGCAGTTTCCGTTGACCGAATCTGTCAATTCGAGTACTACAGCCCGGCTAAACCCGCTGTAGTCTCGACTTCCACCGGTTCGCTCACTCGGCGAGCACGGTCACGGACTGGGAGAGCTGTCGGTTCTCGCCGGTCGTCGGGTCTGTGATGGTCAGCTCCACCGCGTCGAGGCCGGGCTTCCCGAACGCGGTCGCGATGTCCAGCGTCGCGACGCTGCTGGCGGGCATCGACACGGTCTCCGTGGTGTCGGTGCCGTCGAGGGCGACCTCGAACTCGTGGGCCGACCGGCCGTAGTTCGCGAGTTCGAACGTCCACGTGTTGGTCTCGCCGGCGGTGACGAGCGCGGGGCCGTCGACGACGCTCGTGCTCCAGATCGTCCCCTCGCCCTCTCCCTCGAGGACGAGCGACCCGAGGGCGCCGATGGACTTCTCGTGGTAGATGCCCGGCGGCGTCCAGCCGAGGACGTCGTCGGGGTGGCCTAGGTCGTCGTCGTTGTCGGTGACGATGGCGCCGAAGGGGAACGTACTGCCGGTGCCGGGGTACTCGTCGAAGAGCGTCTCCCACGGGAACGTCGCCTCGTAGGTGGTCGTGGTCCCGTCGCGGCTGGTCGTCAGGTCCACGTCCGACGCGGTCTCCGTCGCCGACCACTCCGACCACTGCCGGACGTGGGACTCGCCGTCGGCCCGCGAAAGGCTGTACTCCGGCGAGTAGTCGCCGTCGGTGCCGACCGCGATCTGGACGTGGTCGCCCTGCCAGATCTGGAGGCCCGTGCGCCCGTGGTGGCTGTCGTCGGTGACCACGGCCCGCAGGTAGAGCGCGTTCTCGTCGAAGCCGATGGCGAACTCGGCCGAGATGTCGTCGGCGTCGACGCCGTCGGGGCCGCTGCCGGTCAGGTACGTCCCCTCCTCGGGCAGCAGTTCGAAGGCCGTCTCGTCGGGGACGCCCCCGCCCGTGTTCGGAACCACGTAGCGCTTGCGGCCGGTGACATCGCTGGTTTCGACGCCGATGGACGAGGATTGCGGCGTCGGACCGCCTGCGTCGCTCGGCGCCGTGTCGAAACCCGCGTAGTGGTCCGCGACCACCGACGTGGTGGACTCCCAGCGTGGGTAAACGGCCTGCTGATTCCACGACTGGGGGAAGGTGTTGCTGTGCTGGAAGTCCCAGACGAGCGACCCGGCGTAACTCTCCCGGCGCATCGCCGCTAGGAACTCCCGGAACGCCAGATTCCGGTAGTCGATGGAGTACTTCAGGTCGGGGTCGTCGGTCAACCGCTCGATCGACCAGCCGTACTCGCCCATGTAGATGGGCATGCCGAGGTCGCGGGCGACATCGGCGTGAGCCTCGATCCGTTCGACGCCGCGCGCGACGCCGATGCCGGTGTGCTCCGGGTCGGTCCACAGGTGCACGGAGTAGACGTCGATCCCGTCCTGCTCGTGCGCCCGGCGAGAGATCCCCTCGCGGTCCCACGGATAGGGGTCGGTCATCCCCGTCGAGACGGGGTGGTTCGAGTCGAGTTCCTTGATGTAGCTGGCGGTTTCCCCCACCCAGTCGTAGAACCCCTGGAGGCGCTCCCTGGTCCGGAGCGAGGGGGCGACGCTGGGCTCGTTGCAGAGTTCCCACAGCATGATCGTGGGGTCGTTGCGGTACTCGATGCCAGTGTAGACGTTTTCGCGCGTGAGCACGTTCTCGATGTGGCTGCGGAACCACTCCTGGCACTGGTCGCTCGTGTAGAACTCGTGTTTGTCGTAGAGTCCGGCCCAGTCGAGGTACTGCGGGATGCCGCCCATCCAGTCCCAGTAGTTCGACAGCGGCAGGATCAGCCGGATGCCGCGCTCGCCGCAGATGGCGACCAGGCGGTCGAGCTTCCGGAACGCCGCCTCGTTGGCCTCGCCGGGCGACGGCTGGAGCGAGTCGTTCGGACCCCCCGTCCCCGTGCCGAACGCGACCGAGCGAAGCACGTTGATCGGGGGGACCGCCTCCTGCCACTCGTTCATCCAGAGTCGCTGGTTCTCCTCGCTCTCGGCCCGCATGCCCGCCTGATTGCCGCCGACCGCGTGGACGGGTTCGCCGCCGGCGACGAGGTCCGACCCGTCGACCCCGACGAACTCGTCGAACACCGGTTCCATCGTAGGTTCCGGTGTGTCGGTCTCGGTCGGCGTCTCCGTGTCCGTCGGCGTCTCCGTGTCCGTCGGCGTCTCCGTGTCCGTCGGGGTGTCCGTCGCCGTCGGCGTCGGCTGGGCCGTCTCCGTCGGCGTCGGCCGGGCCGTCTCCGTCGGCGTCGGCACCGTCGTCTCGGTCGGTGTGGGCGCGTCGGTCGCGGTGTCTGCGGGCGTATCCGTACCGCTGTCGCCCGGACAGCCCGCCAGCGACGCCGCCAGCGCGGCCCCGGAGATGCTCAGTACCCGCCGCCGACTCACTCGCCCGTCGGGGCGCCCTGTCCGGTCGTCTCGTCGGTTCGAGTCACACGGATCGGGGTCTCCCGTCTGAGTTCGCCCCTCCCCATCGTCGCGGTCTGACATAAGGACTGCCGGCGGGGGCAGATGCAAAAACATTTTGATGAGCTGAACGGTGACCGCCGCGCAACGGTCCACGAGCCGGCAACAGAAACTCGTCCTGGGCGATCAGACGGGATATTTCGAAATAGCTGATTGCGGTAGTTGTCGCCCTGGAAGGCCGTCGATCGAGGGTCGACGCTCGTTCACACAGTGTGGAAATACCAATATTTGTACAGAGAAATAGTTCAGGAAAATGAAATATTTCGGTGGTCCGACCTGGTCGGCCGCGGCGTCGCGGCGTCGATCCCGGAGTCCTGTCGCCCAGCGGACCCGTCACACCGACCGTTCGGGCTGGTGGACGGGACGAGACGCTGGAGCAGAAATTCACGAACAGTGAATATTCGGGATCGAGTACAAATTTACGCTCGCGTCGTGCGCGGCGGACGGCGCCCCCGACACTGTCGTCGCGCAGGGGGCGTTGCCGGCCGACGCGGCCCGACCGCTCGCCGGACGCGCGAGCACAGAAAGACTATCAGTACAGTCGTCAAAGGCCCGGCCATGAGCGACCAGGACGCGCAGGCCGAGGCGGGGACCGTCGAGGGCCAGGGTCCCGTCGAGATCGACGAGGAGATGGCCCGCCACATCGAGAACAAGCGCGACGACCTGCTGGAGAAGTTCGAGATCCCCGACGCTTTCCCGGCCGAGGTGATGGACGAGGCCGAGGCCGCGACGGAGGGGCTCGACGCGGAGATCGAGTCCGAACTCGACGAGCGCCGCGACCTGCGGGAGATGACGACCTGGACGACCGACCCCATCGACGCCCAGGACTTCGACGACGCCATCTCCGTCGAGAAACGCGACGAGGAGTACGTCCTCTGGGTTCACATCGCCGACGTGACCCACTACGTCACGCCCGACACCGCGATGTGGGAGAGCGCTCGCGAGCGCGCGAACACGACGTACCTCCCGGCCTACACCATCCACATGCTCCCGCCGACGCTGGCGGAGACGGTCTGCTCGCTGGTCCCCAACGAGGAGCGCCTGGCCCACACCGTCGAGATGCACCTCGACCCGGAGACGCTCTCCTACGAGGAGATAGACATCTACAAATCGGTCATCGAGTCCGACGCGCGCCTCACTTACTCCGAGTGTGAGACCCTCCTCGACGACCCCGATAGCGCCGACGACCTGCTCGAAGACCCCGAGGTCGACCTGGCCGAGAAGACCGAACTCGTCTGGGAACTGGCCGACCGCATGCACGAACAGCGCAAGGAGGACGGCTCGCTCGTACTGAACCCCGCCCGCGACCGCGCCCACACCATCATCGAGGAGTGCATGCTCAAGGCCAACAAGGCCGTCACGCACGAACTCATGTGGGACAGAGGTGTGGAGGCGATGTACCGCGTCCACCCCCAGCCCTCCCCGGACGAGTGGGACGAGGCGCTGCGGGAGATCCAGGACCTGAACGGTGTCTCTATTCCGGGTGAAGCCTGGGACGACCCCCGCAAAGCCGTCAACGCGACGCTCGAACAGGCGCCCGCGCGCCAGCTCGACAAGATCCAGCGCGCGGTGATGTTCGTGATGCCGCGCGCGAAGTACATGAGCGACCCGTTCGGCGGCCACCACGCGCTCAACTTCGAGATCTACGGCCACTTCACCTCACCCATCCGCCGCCTGTCCGACCTGATCAACCACTGGATCGTCGCCACCAACGACGTGCCCGAGGATCTGGCCGCGCTCTGTCAGCACGCCTCCGACAAGCAGCAAGACGCCGAACAGTGCGAACGCGAGTACAAGCAGTTCCTCCAGGAGATCGGTCTCGACCCCGAGGCGGTCAACAACCGCGGCCTCGAAGTCGTCGACGACGAGGACTGACCCCGCTGCGTCGACCCTGCTTTTTCCACTCGGTTCCGACGCCGCTTTTCGCGTTTGGCTCCGACGCCACCCTTGACGCTCCTTCCCGCTTCCACGCTTGACGCTCGCTCCCGCTTCCACGCTTGACGCTCGCTCCCGCTTCCACGCTTGACGCTCGCCCTCGACTCTGCTCTTCTCACTCGGTTTTGCCTCCACTCACGACCGCGCTGTCGACCTCTCCGCTCCCCGTCGAACGCTCATACGACAGAGGAAGGCAGTAGCGATCTCGTCCGTCGTGCACCGTCGGTACGCGTTCGACCGGTAGCTATGAAAATAATACAGAGATATTTTTTGGCGGTTCAATCGGCGTTCGGAGTGTGTTCGTAGAACTTCACGGGCATAACATTTTAGTGGGATCACCGGACTAGTAGCTGCTGAGAGGTGACGGATAGGTGGCAACTAGCAGCAGGGATCCGAACTACGTTCGGCAAGAGAGGACCGCCGACCGACCGCTCTCGCGGTACGATCTCCTGTTGGTAGTGATACCGGTCGTGTTCGTCGCCGCGCTCGTCCTCGCGCAGGTGTTCGCACTGCCTGCGTCGACGCTGCTCGGCGCGGCATCGCTGGTCTGTGCGGTCGCCGTCGCGGACGGGCTGTTCGTCAACCCGCCGCAATGACGACGCGGTCACCGGACGGGACCGCCCGACCAAACCAGTTTGGTCCCCAGTTTATTAAATCTCTCACGAATATGTAGACACAGAGAGCCGATTGGCCCCGCGGTCAGAATCGTGGTCCCCCCGGTGGGTGTCGTTTTCCACGGCCGCGGCGTCCGCCGGTCGGCGCCACCACCCCAAACAATGCCAGGGAGCGACCAGATCGATACGAGCAAGCAGATACAGAAGCGGACGGGGCGGACGTTCTACGTCGCCACCCTGCTCTTGCCGGAGCGGGTCCGTCGAGCGACGTACGTCCTCTATGCGTTCTTCCGGGTAGCCGACGATGTCGTCGACCGGGCGGACGCTCCCGACCCCGACGAGCAGCGGCGCCGTCTCGAAGCGATCCGGGCGGCCGCTCTCGGCGAGACAGACCCGGCGGCGGCGGGCGACACCACCACACTCCCCGAGGACGACGCGGCGGTGCTGGCGGCGTTCCGGTCGCTCGCCGACGAGAAGGGGATCGACGACGAGGAGATCGATGTCTTCGTCGACGCGATGGTCCAGGATATCGACCAGTCCCGGTACGACACCTTCGCGGACCTGGTCGAGTATATGCGGGGCTCGTCGGTCGCCGTCGCGAACATGATGATGGCGGCGATGGACATGACCGACGACGAGCGCGAGCGGGCCGCCCCTCACGCCGCCGCGCTGGCCGAGGCGTTCCAGCTGACCAACTTCCTGCGAGACGTCCGCGAGGACGTCCGCGACTACGGCCGGGTGTACCTCCCCCAGGAGACCCTGGAGCGGTACGGCGTCACCGAAGCCGACCTCGCCGAGGCGAACGACACTGAGGGGTTCGCCGCGGCGATGCGGCACGAACTCCAGCGCACCGAGCGCCTCTACCGCGAGGGTGTCGCCGGTATCCGCATGCTTCCGGAGGACTGCCAGTTCGGCGTCCTGCTGTCGGCCGTCTTCTACGCCGAACACCACCGGCTGATCCGCTCGCGCGGCTACGACGTGCTCACCGAGACGCCACAGCTCGGGCGACTCCGCCGGGGCTACCTGCTCGTCCGGACGTGGGTCCACTGGCGGCGTCACCGCGACCCGGAGGCGACCTTCTACGCGGTCAGCGCCGTCTCCCCCGGTGGGGAGAGCGACTCACCCTCCGACGCCGACGGCGTGACCAGTCACGCCGCCTGACCGCGAGAGTCGCCGTGGGACTTCGTTTTCGTCGGTTCGGCGCGTGACACACAGTCGCGACTCACGGTGGCCACCGTAGATTACTTCGGGATCACGACGACCCCGGTGTCGTCGCGTCCTGGGACATCGCCACAATAACGACTATCAGGAGCTGAGAGCGGCAAAACGGTGGACGAGCGGTTCGTCCGGTCGATTATCGGCCGCGGTTCTCGTTGCTGGAGAGACTCGGGCGGGTGCGTTCGGTGCCCTTGCCGCGGTTGTTCAGCCCGCGGTTGCGCTGGCCGGCGCTGGTGAGGCCGCGCAGCGCGCGGTCGGTGTGCTGGTCCTCGCAGATCCACGAGAGGTCATCGTCGTTCTGGATCGCGGGGTGTTCGGGGTCGACGAGGATCACTTCGAACCACTTCTGGCTGCCGTCCTGCCCGACGGAGTAGGAGTTGAGCACGCGGAGGTTCGGGTAGACGCGGGTGGTGCGCTCCTCGGCGACGCGCTGGAGGTTCTTCCGGCGCGTGATGCGGGTGACGCCCTGGCGCTTGGTACGCCGGCCCGCGACGAAGCGCTGCTTGCGAGCGCCGCCTTTCCGGATCGATGCGCGGACGACCACGACGCCCTGCTTGGCCTTGTAGCCGAGCGAGCGCGCGCGGTCGAGACGGGTGGGGCGCTCGATGCGTTCGAGCGCGCCCTCCTCGCGCCAGTCCTGTTTTCGCTGCCACTGCAACTCCGCCAGCTTGCCGTCGTCCGGGTCCTTCCAGGCGTCCCGGATGTAGGTGTAGAAGCTCTTTGCCATGGGTGTTCACCGCCGGGCGTTGCGTGGTTCAAACCGGCCGAGTCAGACCCGGCCGGTTCACATCCCGACCTGCACAGGCAGGTGCCCGCTGGTGCCCGACCACCCAGCGAGATACCCGTCTGTACCCCGCTCGCGCTCAAAAGGCCTTCGAACCGCGCGCCCGCACCGACCGAGACTCGCTCCCGCGAGCCCGACACCCGCGACTGGATTTCGAAATCGCCGCTGAGAGTCGCCCTCGGACTTGGTTTCGCCTTGGGTCTGTGTCCCGGCGTTCGCCGACCGCTTCGAATTTGATATCGCGACATATGGTTTATCGGCATCGCGAGCGGCGGCAACTTCCGTCGAACTCAACTGGCCAAAAACTGCGAACCGGCGTGAAGAGCTTCTCAGTCGGCGTATTCGGCGACGCTCTCGAAGGAATCGTCGGCGAGCGCACCGGCGAGGGCCGTGGTGTCCACGCTCTCGACGTGCGAGGGGTACTTGCGGGCGAAGTAGCCGACGACGTTCTCGACGTCGCGTTCGAGGAGGTCGCGCGCGTTGTCGTGATCCGTGGGGACGGCCTGGGGCCAGTCGAAGACCACGACGCCCGCCTCGGTGACGAACACGTTGTACTCGCTCATGTCGGCGTGGACGTAGCCTGCGGCGTAGGCTGTCGCCATCTCGTCGAGGACGAGGTCGAGAACCGGCACCACCTGCCGATCGGTGAGTTTCGTCCGCGAGAGCTCGACGCCGTCGACTTTCTCCATGACCAGGGCGTGGCGGTTGTGGTCGATCGGCTGGGGGACCGACACGTCGGGATACAGCGTTTCGAGAGCGTCGTACTCGCGCTCGGCGGCCTTGCGCGCGGTGTACTGCCACGAGACGTGGTCGCGGTCGGCGGTGTACTCCCGTTCTTTCATCACCTCGCGGAAATTGGTGTAGCCCTCGCGGTGGAACTTCAGCGCGAGCGGACGAAAGGAGCGCACCTCGTAGACGTCGCTCTCCTTGCCGACGCCCAGCGGGGCGCCGACGCCGTCGAAGGTGTCCCGTTCGACGAAGGCGTGCAGCGCGAGCGCGTCGTACCCCTCGAAGGTGAGCTTGAACCCCTCGTACTGGATTGTCTTGCGCTCGACCAGGCCGCGGTCCTCACAGCGGTCCAGTCGGTAGTCGACGTTCTCGGTGGTGAGTCGCGAGAACTCGGGGAGCTTCCCGCGGGCGACGTACTCCGAGAAGCGCATCCCCTGCTCGACCCCGGAGAGGAGATAGAAGTCCTCGGGCTCCAGCTCGGTCATCACGCTTGCGACGTTCTGGACCATTAGCGGCCCGTACTCGCCCGAGAGGCAAAAGGCCGACGCGTCGCCCCCAGCACCGGAATAAAGCTCATAACGCTATATCGAATCGTCGTTCGCGGTGCGGGAATCGCCACCCCCGACGTTCTGTGGAGCCGTCATCGATAGCACTGCGGACTCACTATCCACAGCACCAGACCGGATGGCTCCGCCACGGTCATCGGGTGGCCCGCTCAGGAATCACGTCCGATGTGGGTGGGGCCCGCTCAGGAATCACGTCCGATGTCGGTGGGGCCCGTCGCCATCAGCCGACGGATGATGGTGACGAGGCCGTTGTCGAACCCGCGGCCGAAGACCCCCTTTTCGTGGGTTCGTCCGTCCATGCTCGCGGTAAACGAACTCACGAGGATCGTCTCGCCGTCGACCAGCAGCAGGCGGCTGATTTCGGTCTCGTCGCCGGGAAGGGCGGACTGGCGCAGCCACTCCAGTCCGGAGACGAACGACTCCACGTCCGGGAGCGCGTCGCGAACGGTGTCACGGAGGTCCTCGGTGATGGTGCCGACGACCACGTCGACGCCACGCTCGTGGGCCGCACGCAGGCGACTCGCTAGCCGGTCGGTGAAGACGTTCTCGTGGCCGATGATCAGGACACACTCCTGTTCGGCCTCGTCGATCAGCCGTCGGGTCCGACTCGTGATACCCTGACCACCCGACAGCGCCCATACCTCGTGGGTGACGTCCTCGCTGGCGTCGGTGTCGACGACTTCCAGGGAACCGAGCGACTTCCGCAGACTCTCGGTCCGCTCGCGGTACTCAGCTTCCAGCGACGCGACCGCCTCGTCGATGGGCACAGCGCGAAACACCTGCGGGTTCGTGTGCTGAGTCTCGACCAGACCTTTCGATTCCAGTACGCGTATCGCGTCGTAGACCCGCGTCCGCGGCACGTCGGATGTCTCGCTTATCTCCTTGGCCGTCCCGCGTTTGCGGCGCGTCAGCGCGACGAACGCCCGCGCCTCGTACTCCTTGAGGCCGAGCTGCTGGAGCAGTTCGACTGCGTGTTCTTGTGGTGAAATATCGTTCATGGGTCCCAACCATCTACCGTATTTGTCCCGACGGCCCCCAGACGTTTAGTAGTGGTCAGGTGGACACCGCTCGCTTCCGCGGACACGCTGTGGCCCGCCGACTCACACATCCCGGCTCGCACGGCGTGGTCGGTCCGGACCGACTGGCCCTATCCGGGCGTTCACTCACTTAATCACAATACTTCTATACGGTTCGCATACGGAGGTGGACGTGGCGGCCGGCGGACTGGGTCCCAACCGCTTCGCCGGTCGTCGGGCCACCCTCGTGGTGGTTTTCCAGTTGGAGACGATTCAATGCCAGTAGACTCATCGGACCGAGCACGGTCCACGGCCATCGAGCAGCTCACAGCGCTCGGTCTCAGCACGTACGCCGCGCGGACGTTTGTCGCGCTCGTCAGCCTCGGTGAGGGGACCGCCGAGGACGTCAGCGAGGTCGCGGACGTGCCTCGAACGCGCGTCTACGACGCCGCCGCCGAGCTCCAGGACCGGGGGCTCGTGGACGTGAAACAGTCGAACCCGAAGCGTTTCTGGGCCATCTCGACGGAGACGACGGGCCGACAGTTCACACAGGAGTACGACCACCGGATCGAGACGCTGACGGACGCGCTGGACGGACTCGCCGCGCCCGAGCGGGCCAACGAACAGCGCGGTGTCTGGACGGTGACCGGCCGCGACACGGTGACCGAGCGCGTCGTCGACTTCGTCGCGACCGCCGAGGAGGAGGTCGTCTACATGACCGCGGAGGACCTGCTCACCGAACCGGTCGGCGAAGTCCTCTCGGCTGCGGGCGACCGTGACGTCTCGATCCGCCTCGCGGAGATGTCCCGCTCCTCCGAGCAACAACTGCACGAGCGGGTGCCCGACGCCGACGTGTTCGAGTCACTGTGGGAGTGGTCGGACACCCCCGCCGGCCGCTTGCTCATGGTCGACCGGGAGAAGACACTCGTCAGCGTCCTCGTCGACGGGGACGGGGTACACCCGTCGGAAGCGCGCGACGAGACCGCCATCTGGGGGACCGGCTCGACGAACACCCTCGTCGTCGTCCTGAAGACGCTGTTCACCTGGCAGCTCGAGAGCGACCGAGCGTAGGGTGCTGTCACCCGAACACTCACAACAGAGTTATTCCGGCCGGCAGCGAAGGTACTGAACACGGAGAGACGAGTCGCTCGTCCCACCGTGTCGAGTAATGATACATAATGTGTCCCGAATATCCCGGTCCGGAGACGCCAGATTGCGACACGCCAACGAACCGGCGCGCGGAGCGTACCCGACGCCGCTGCGGCGACGACGACCGCCCTTCGATGGTCGTCGTCGACGCCGTCGCGGCTGCGACCGGTCGCGACCCGACCGACCTCCCACCGCTTCACCGCAGCATCGACACGGACGCGCTCGACGCACTGACGACCGACGACGGGACGACGCTTGCAGTCTCGTTTTCTTACGCTGGAACCGATGTCCTGCTCGGAAGCGACGGCGTCGTCGACGTCAGCACCGAGTGAGCAGGTCGCTCGGTGAGTAACGTCGAACAGTCAGTGCTGTGGAACAGTCAGTAGCGTCCATCGGTGGACAGGGTCACTGGCAGGGCCGGGTCGGTGACTCGGTCCCCGGGTCGGCCGCCGTCAGCACGGCCTCGACCGCGGTTCCACAGCGCGGACACCTGCGAGTTCAGTCGTGGAGCTCCTGACGCGGTCGGTAGCTTCCTGCCGACGGGCCCGTCCGGTGTTCGTCGATAGCTTCCAGCAGCGAGCGCACGGCCGCGAAGCGTGTCCCCTCCCGGACCGTTTCGCCGTCGGAGTCGAACGCGACCACGCCCGCGTCGGCGAGCATCGGGAGGTGGACGTGCCGGAGTTTGAGAGACAGACCGACGCCGGCGTCCGCCCTCTGGTGTCCGATGTCCCTGTCTCGCAACGCATTCACGAGCTGATCGACTGTCACGGGCCCGTCTCGTTTGCCCACCCGGCGTACTACCGCCTGCCGCGCCCGGACGCTCAGTACCCACAGCGCGGTGTCAGTCGTGACTTCGGGTTGTGTCGTCATGTATCGTCCATCGTAGCTCGCTGGGTCGCCGGCCAGCACGTGTACGGACCGCGGCCACACGGATAGTCGTGCTGTTAACCCGGATACTCAAAAATATCGCTAGCTGGCATAGACTCGTCCAGATAGACGCCCGTTTTTTACTAGAACCCGACAGCCTGGGTCGATTCGAAATCGACTACTGGTGGCCGGCGACAGTCACTCGCTGGCGACTGCCTCGGCGGTCGCGTCGGCGTCCGTCTCCTCCTGCTGGGCGCCCTCACCGAGCCACTCGTCGGCCCACGACTCGATGGCGTCGAAGACAGGACACAGCGAGCGCCCGCGGTCGGTCAGCGAGGAGAACGTCGCCACCGGG
>JGI12405J12835_1000427_pt1 | contig 13860 bp, 11 predicted proteins | sample A23P3SouthBayCA_FD_12835 | JGI IMG/M metagenome (IMG submission 12835)
CCGCCGACCCCGACGGCCCCCGACCGTCGCTGATCGAGGCCGAGATGTACCGCCTCGGGGCCCACACGACGGTCGACGACCCCTCGGCCTACCGGGACGACGCGGAGGTCGAAGCGTGGCGCGAGCGCGACCCGATCCCGCGCATGGAGACGTTCCTCCGCGAGCGGGGGTTACTCGACGACGAGGCGGTCGCCGCGGTCGGCCAGCAGGCACGCGACGAGATCGACGACCTTGTCGCGGCCGCCGAGGCTTACGAGGGCGATCCCGAGGACATGTTCGCTCACACGTACGCCGACGACACGCCCCGAGTCGCGGACGGGAGGGAGCGTCTCCGGCGCCTCCGCGAGCACCACGGCGACGCGGCCCTCCAGCAGGACGAGTGATCCTCAGAGTTCGATCCGTTCGACGATCTGGTCCTCGTCCTCGCGGGAGTTGATGGCGACGATGCGGACGAGTTCCTCGAGGCCGGAATCGGCCAGTTTGGCCTTCAGCAGATTGTCGACCTGGTAGACCCCGGCGGCGTTTCGCATCTCGATCTCGACGAGGACTGGCCGCTCGTCGCCGGGTCTGAGCGTGACGCGTTCGATGGCCTGGCTGGAGACCGTGTTGATGCCCCGCCCGCCCTCCTCGTAGGGGATCCGCGAGCGGCCGCGTTCCATGTCGAGCGCGTCGGCGATGCGGACGACGCCCGCCTCCAGGGTCAGTGGGACCTCCTCGGTGTGGTGACAGAGGATCGCGTGGAGGACCTCGCCCTTGAGGCGAACGGCGTCGCCGACGCCGTAGAACTCCGGCAGAAACCGGTCGAGGACGTCCGCGGCGAGGGGGATCGAGTAGTAGGGATGGTCGTCCCGGTGGACGACGTGACCGATGTCGTGCAGGACGGCCGCGAGGCCCACGATCACGGCCTCGTCGGCCTCGTCGAGGCCCTGGTCGGCCGCGCCGTTGAACTCGACGCCGCCGGCCTTCAGGAGGTCGTACAGACGGAGCGCACGGTTGCGGACGATGTCGATGTGCTTCGACCCGTGATCGTTGTACCGCTTGCGGGCAACTGGATTGACGTTCTGTGCCTCGAGGTAGGCCTGGATCTCCTCGTCGGCCTCCACGGTCGCCAGGACCTCGTTGAGGCGTTCGTCCGGGAAGGCGTGGTCGTCCTCGGGGTCGTAGACGCGACCGGATCGATCCGGGTCGTCCTCGGTCGTCTCCGCGACGGGTTCCTCACTCGATCGGTCGCTCATGAGTCGGACGAGGACCGCCAGGGAGAAAAGCCCGGCGTGGTCGACTCACGCCGCGTCCGCGACCGCCTCGAGGACGTCGTCGTAGTCGGGTTCGACGCCGGGGTCGTCGGTGACCCAGTCGTAGGTCACGGTCATGTCCTCGTCGATCACGAACACGGCGCGCTTGGCCACGTCCCCCACGCCGACGTGATCGAAGTCCATGGCGACGTCGTAAGCGTCGACGATCCGGCGCTCGGAGTCGCCGAACAGGTCGAATCCCAACCCCAGGTCGTCGCGGAACGCGTTCAGGGCGAAGGGCAGGTCGACGCTGACGCCGAGGACGGTGGCGCCGTGGTCCTCGAACTCGTCGAGGCGGTCCTGGAAGGTCTCCATCTCGTGGCTGCAGACGCTCGTGAACGCTCCGGGGAAGAAGGCGAGGACGACGGGGGCGTCCTCGGGGAAGGCGTCTGCGAACGCGATCTCGGAGACGTCGCCGTGCGCGAGCGGTGCGACGAAGTCGGGCGCTGGATCGCCAGCCGTGACCATGGGGTGGGCTGTGGCCGTCCGACGGTTGTGCGTTACGTTCCATTCCGGACGCGGCCCCAGCCAAGGCGGGCGTTGGGTCGGCGTCGACTCCGTTCACGGTCCCCGTCACGGTCGGTCCCGGAACCCCGTGGCGAGCAAAAAGCCTATAATATGCAGTTGGCAAGGAAGAGGTACAATGGCACAGTCACTTGTTCCGCTCTTCGGGCCGGTCCCGGGGGGAATGGAGATGGTGGTCATCCTGCTGATCGCAGTGTTGCTGTTCGGTGCGAACAAGATCCCCAAGCTCGCCCGCTCGACCGGGCAGGCCATGGGCGAGTTCCAGCGCGGCCGCGAGGAGATCGAACAGGAACTCGAGGACGTCAAGGAGGACGCGACGGTCGACACCGAGAGCACTCTCGGCGAGAGCGACGACACCACGTCCTCGACGGGCACGACGACCTCGTCCGAAACGACCACCGACGAGTCGTAAGCGGCCACCAAGCCTTCTCCATTTCTCGACGGTGAGCGACGGCTTCTCCGCCTCGGGGCCGGCCTCCCCCGGACTCGTCAGCGAATGTGGATCGCGGGCTTGCCCGGACGCGCCTTCGTGGCCAGGGGCGAGTCCGTCTCGGCGACGTGGACGTCCACGTCGGCCCCGAATTCGTCCGCGAGGAGCCAGGCGGCGTCTTCGAGCACGGCCTGTTCCGTGTCCTGGCCGAGGACCGGTTCCAGGCCCTCGACCGCGGCCTGGAGGTCCTCGGCGTAGGACTGGGCGGCCTCGCCGTGGGCCGCGATCGAGTCGGTGCCCATGATCTCGCCGACGAGCGCCGCGCCGGGATCGGCCATCCGGGCGATCTCGTAGGCCTCGTACTTCCAGGCCGGCGCGACCGCGACCTCGATGACCTCCGGGTCCGCGATGCCGGCGACGTCGACGATCTCCCGGACGTCGTCGCGAAGCCGGCCGACGAGGCGCCGCTCGATGGCGAAGTCGTCGGCGGGCCGCTCGGGCGTCGGCCAGTCAGCGGCCGCCACCAGGCCGCCGCCGCGGAGGTGGTTCCAGAGTTCCTCCCCGAGGTAGGGCGTCATGGGGGCGATCAGCCGCGCGAGGACCGACAGGCCGCGGTGGTAGACGTCCTCGTGTGGCTCTTCGTAGCTCCGGTACCGGCCCAGCAGGTCGGCGAGCGAGCGGACCTCGTTCGTGACCTGATGGAACCGGAACCGCTCGTAGTCCTCTGTCGCGGCGGCGATAGTCCGGTCGATCTCGCGGGCGACGTAGTCGTCGTGTGACGCGCGCTCCGATCGACCGCCACCCGACTCGGCCCAGGAGGTCACCAGTTCGAAACAGGTCTGCTGGAGGTCGTAGGCGCTGCCGACGTCCTTCGCGGTCCACTCGAAGTCCTGTTCCGGGTGGGCCGCGCTCAGGACGAACAGCCGGGTCGTCTCGGCGCCGTACTCGTGAGGCGTGACGACGTTGTCCTTGGTCTTCGACATCTTCTCGCCGCCGTGCAGGACCGTCCCCTGGTTCACCAGCCGGTCGACCGGTTCGCGCTGGTCGAGGAGACCCAGGTCGGCGAGTGCTTTCGTGAAAAAGCGGATGTAGAGCAGGTGGAGCACGGCGTGTTCCTCGCCGCCGACGTAGGCGTCGACGGGCAGCCAGTCTCGCGCCCGGTCGGCGTCGAACGGCACGTCGTCGCGGTCGGGCGAGAGGTACCGGAGGAAGTACCACGAGGAGTCCACGAAGGTGTCCATCGTGTCCGTCTCGCGTTCGGCGTGGCCGCCACACTCGGGACAGGTCGTCTCCACGAACGAGTCGACGCTGGCCAGGGGGTTCCCCGTGGACTGGACGAACGCCGGGAGTTCCACGGGGAGGTCCTCCTCGGGCACGAGCACGGGACCACAGTCGTCACAGTGGACGATGGGGATGGGCGTCCCCCAGTATCGCTGGCGGGAGATGAGCCAGTCGCGCAGTCGGTAGGTGGTCGCCGACTCGACGGCGTCGACCTCCGCAAGCAGGCGATCGCGGGCCGCCTGGCTGGCCAGGCCGTCGTACTCCCCGCTGTCGGTCAGCATCCCCTCGCCGGTGAACGGTTCGGCTGGCAGGCCGGCAGTCCCGTCGATGGGTTCGACGACGTCCTCGATCGGGAGGTCGTGGGCCATCGCGAAGCCGTGATCGCGCTCGTTGTGCGCGGGGACGCCCATCACCGCGCCCGTGCCGACGTCCTCCAGGACGTAGGAGGCGACGTAGACTGGCAGTTCCTCGCCGGTGAGTGGGTGGCGGGCGGTCGCGTCGGTTGCGACGCCCGACGTGCCACCGGACCGGTCGTCCGGCGGTGACTCGACGTAGTCCGCCACGGTATCGTTTGCCTCGGCGAGGTGCTCGGCGAGGTCGTGGCCGGGTGCGACCGCGACGAACGTCGCGCCGTAGACCGTGTCGAGTCGGGTCGTGAACGCGTCGACCGTCCCGTAGTCGTCGACGTCGAAGGACACGGTCGCACCCTCCTGGCGACCGATCCAGTTGCGCTGGATTTCGCGGACGCTCTCGGGCCAGCCGTCGAGATCGTCGAGGCCGTCGAGCAGTTCGTCGGCGTAGTCGGTGATCGTGAAGAACCACTGTTCGAGGTCTCGCCGGCCGACGGGCGTGCCACAGCGCCAGCAGACGTCGGTGCCGTCCTCGTCGATCACCTGCGCGTCCGCCAGGGCCGTCTCGCAGTCCGAACACCAGTTGACGGCCGCGTCGCGGTAGTCGACCAGGCCGGCCTCGTAGAACTCCCGGAAGAAGTACTGGTTCCAGCGGTAGTACTCCGGCTCGCAGGTCGTAACCGCCCGGCTCCAGTCGTAGCCGAAGCCGAGCGTCTCCATCTCCTCGCGCATCTGCGTGATGCACGCCCGGGTCCAGGACTGGGGATCGGTGTAGCGCTCGTGGGCGGCGTTCTCGGCGGGGAGGCCAAAGGCGTCCCACCCCATCGGGTGGAGGACGTCGTCGCCACACATCCGCCGATACCGGGCGTAGGCGTCCGTGATGGCGTAGTTTCGGACGTGACCCATGTGGAGGGTCCCGGAGGTGTAGGGAAACATCCCGAGGACGTACGTCGGGTCGGTCGCGTCGTCGTCGAGTTCGAAGGCGTCCTCGCGGTTCCAGACGTGTTGCCAGTATTCCTGGACTCTGGCGTGGTTGTATGTCCCGTGTGCCATCGTTTCAGATCCGCTTGCCGACCATGGGTCCCCGTCGCATATGATTGTTCGCCACTCGTCGCCGCCACCTAGTCGCGTCGCTCGAACCGGTGGCGGACGACGTCGGCCTCGTCGTCCCACTCGAAGTGGTCGTGTGCGCGGTTCAGAATCTCGCGATACTGCTCGAGGTCCCTCGCGCCTTCGGCGCGGGCGTCGGCGTCGGTCAGGTCCCCGAGCGTCCGCTCCGCGACGTCGACGACCTCGAAGCTCGTCCCGTCGACGACGAACGTGTCGCCGACGTCGGCGTACTGATGGCCGCGGTGGATCTGCGTCACCTCGCCGTCGAGGGCCTGCTCGCGCATCCGTTCGCTCGGGAGGAGCGTGTCCGGATCGATCTCGCTCATACCCATCCGTCAGTCCCGGGGCCCAAACGACTTGTGCCACGGCTCGTGGGAAACCACTATTCGACCGGGCAGCGGACACCGGGACATGGACCTGACCTTCCTGGGAACCGGGAGCGCGATGCCGACCGGCGACCGCGTCCAGACCGGGTTGCTCCTCGAAGCCGACGACGACCGGCTCCTCGTGGACTGTGGCAGCGGGGTCCTGCACGCACTCGCCCGCACCGACGTGAGCTACGAGGGCGTCGACACCGTCCTCCTGACCCACCACCACCTCGACCACGTCTCGGACCTCGCGGTCCTCATGAAGGCGCGGTGGCTGGCGGGCGAGACGACGCTCACGGTGGTGGGGCCGGAGGGAACCGAGTCGCTCGTCGCCGACCTCCTTTCCGTTCACGACTACATGCAGGATCGCCTCGACCTGACGGTCCGGGACGTCGAACCGGCGGACGCCCCCGTCGACGTGGCCGGCTTCACCGTCGACGCCACCGAGACGATTCACTCCATGCACTGTCACGCCTATCGGTTCGAACACGCGAGCGAGTCGGCGGCCGCGGCCGACAGCCGACCCACGGTCGTCTACAGCGGCGACGGGGAGGCCACGACTGACCTGGTCGAGTTCGCCGACGGCGCGGCGATCCTGGCCCACGACTGCTCGTTCCCGGACGAGGTCGACGTCGACAACCACCCCACGCCCGCCAGTCTCGGCGAGGCGCTCGGCGCGGCCGACGCCGACGTGGGACGGGTCTACCTGACCCACCTCTACCCGCACACCGAGGGCCACCACGAGGAGATGCTCGCCTCCGTGGGCGAGTCCTACGACGGCGACGTCCGCTTCGCTCGCGACGGCCTGTCTGTTTCGGTGTCCTGACACCCGACCGAGGGCGGATCAGGCCCGTTCGAGCGTGATCCGGAAGTCGGCACCGCCGCTGTCGCTCTCGGTCACCGACACGGAACCGCCGTAGGACTGGACCAGTGCCCGCGCGATACCCAGGCCGAACCCGGTCCCGTCGCTCTCGGGACCCTTCTCGCCGATCTGGAAGATGTCGTCTCGAACTCCAGCCGGAATGCCCCTGCCGTCGTCGGCGACGCCCACCGTGATCGTGCCCGGTGTCGTCTCGGCCGCGTAGACACTCGCGGTGACCGGTTCGTCGTTGTGGGCCACGGCGTTCGAGAGGACGTTCGTGAACACGGAGTCGACGAGGTCGCCCGTGTAGACCTGCGTCTCGAAGTCCGAGGGGTCGTACTCGACGGTGAGGTCCGCGAACTTGGACTCGACGTCCGCGACGACGTCCGTGAGGATCGGTTCGAGGTCGCGGACTGCGGGTTCGGTCTCGTGTTCCAGCGTTCGCACGAGGTCGCCGACGCGCCCGATCAGGTCGGCCGCACTCCTGGAGGTCCGCTGGATCTTCTCGGCGTAGTCGGCGAGCTGGTCGTCGTCTTCGTCGACCGCGGTGGCGAGTGCGTCGGAGAAGCCGTTGATGACCTGGAGGTCGTTGCCGAGGTCGTGACGGAGCAGTCGGTCGTACATCTCGACCATCTCCTTGCGCTTGGCCAGGTCGTTTCGGGCCCGCTCCAGTTGCTCACGCGACCGAATGTTGGCGACGGCAGTCGCGACGTGGTCCGCGAGGTACTCGACGGGCTTGACGTGGTACTCCTCGACGGCGTCGATGACGTCCCACTGGACCTGGAGGATCACGCCGGCGTCGCCCGCCTCGTCGCCGTGGAAACTCGGCGCGGCGATGGTGGCTGCAGCGGACGGCGGCTCGTCGAGCGAGCCAGGCGACGTGGCGGTGCAGTCGTCAGTTTCGTAGCCCAGCGCCGTCTCGTCGTCAGTCACGATCACCGTCTGGCCGGTCTCGCACGCCCGTTCGGCGATGGGGCCCGCCGGATCGCCAGACGAATAGCCGGGCGTCATGCTCTCCAGGACCCGCGCCTCGCCCTGGACCACCTCGAAGACCGTCGGTGCCGGGTGGCCGTCCATGACGTGGTACGTCGCCTCGAGCGCGTAGGTGCCGACCTCGTCGACGGTCTCGCTCTGATTGACTTCCCGGCTGTACTTGACGAGCTGTCCGACGGTCCTAGCCGTCTTCTCCGTCGTCCCGCCCGACGTCGTCTGGTCCTCGGATGACATGCCTGCTCCGCGACTGTTTTCCTCGAATTACGCGTCCTGGTATAAAAAACCGAGTCGCCAATTACCAGACCTAAAACTGGGAGATCCCACGAGAGCGCCGGAGACTACTCCAGTCGATACCGGAGCAGTGCCGCAATGCCCCCGAGGTTTGCCAGTTGCCGGCCGGGGTCGAACTCGCCGGAGAACACCGTGACCTCGCCGCCCTTCTGCTCGGTCGTCTCGATGATCTCGTCGGCGTCCACCGGCCAGTCGCCCTCGCCCCGGCGATCGTCCCGGAGGTGCGAATCGAGCACGAGCAGGTGCTCGATGGCCCCGTAGTCGGCGGCCTGTGCGACCTGCTCCGGGCCGTAGACCGCTTTCGCGCCCTCGGCGATGCGCTCCATCAGTTCGTCGATCAGCGCGGACTCCTCGGCGATGCGGGTCTCTTGCTGGACGTCCTCGACGGCCCCGCGCTTGAGCACCTCGTGGACGCCCCGGTCGCCGACGGAACTCGTGTCGACGACGGTAATCCGGTCGGTCAGGTCGGGGGCCTCGTCCTCGATGTGCGAGAGCGCGTCCTGCTTGGTGAAGCCGGGCCCGGCGAGGATGATGGCGTCGACGTCCTGGCGCCGGAGGACGTCGGTGAGTTCCTGGAACAGCTCCGAGCGCGGGCGCGCGTACTCGCCCTTGCCAGTCGGCGCGGTGATCGTGGCGCGCTCCTCGGTGCCGTACTGGGCGACGGTGTGGACGTGGGCCTCGCCCTCCTCGACGGTGGCGATGGCCACGTCGGGGTTCTCCGTGGCCTCGACGGCGCCCTCGACCCGGTCGATCTGGTCGGGCTTCCAGCGCTTCTCGATGGAGATCTCGGCGTGTTCTTCGACGTTCAGCGTGTGGTGGTGGCCGAGCTGGTCCTCCCGGGAGCAGCCGACGATCTCGCCGCCGATCCGCAGGCGGTTGGCGAACTTCGCGAACTCGACGTCCTCGACGCGGATGGCGACCCAAAGGTGCTCGCGCTCGCCACCCTTGTCGCGAAGCTGATCGTCGTCGCGCTGGATCCGCCGCGTGGTGTCGCCGGCGACGGTGTCCCCCGGCTCGATGACGTGCGAGAGGTGCCAGAGGTCGTCGAGGTGTTCGGGAACGAGTTCGATACGCTCGCGCCCGCCCTCGACGGTCTCGCGCTCGGCGATGCGCATACGGCGAGTCCGGGAGGCGGTGGTAAGTGCGTGCTGGTTCGGGCTGCCCGCAGACGGCCGCCACCCACGCCCGACCGCGCTCAGTCGTCGACCATCCGGCTCCCGCCAGGTGGGAGGAACTCCTGGATCAGGTCGGGGCTGGCGACCTTCCGCACGAACGACTCGTCCGCGAATCGCCCACTGAGTTCGCGATAGACGCGCTTGGCGGCGTCGTTCTGGGCGAACTTGCCCGGTTCGAGCGTCACCGTCGTCTCCGCCGGACCCTCGATGGCCGAGGGCGGCCCGCCGATCACTCGCGTCTCGGGCTCGCAGGTGATCCCGACCGCAACCCCGACCGGGGTGTCCTCGAAGTACGTCCGGTCCCCGCGGATGGCGAACCCGCCCTTCTCCAGGTACTCGCCGCTCTCGGGGGTCTTGCTCACCTGGTCGTGGTCGACGGCGTACACGTCGCCCGCGAACTTCCCGTCTTTCCAGACCGACGAATAGGAGACGGCGAACTGCGCGGCCTCTTCCAGGCTCGACTGCGGGACGTCCACCTCGCGCGTGGGCTCGCTCGGCCCGGTCGCCTTGAGGATGGTCGCCGGCCCGCCGTGGGCCTGGGCGTGGAAGAACCGGTCGCCGCGATCCAGGTACTTGGAGACGAGGGCCTCGTTCTGGTCGGCGTTGCGGCCGCCGATGACGAGGAAGCCGTCGCTGGTGTGGAACCACCGGAACTCCTCGTACCACTGTTCGTCCTGCCTGATCGGGATCGACTGCCGGGAGAGCCAGTCGATCTCGTCGGGTTCGTCCGCCTCGTCTGTCAGGTCGTCCTCGTCTTCGTCCTCGCCGGCGTCCCAGGCGTCGCGTCGCTCCTTTACCTCGGCCAGTTGGTCGCGCGTCTCCTCCACGGCCGTCTCGGCGCCGGCACGTTTCTCCTCGATGCGCTTGGCTTCGGTGTAGAGCCGGTCGGCGTTCTTCTCGACGCCGGTGTCGGCGACGACGGTCACGTCGTGGTCCACGAGGTCGATCGTGACCGTCCCCTCGCTGCCGTCCACGTCGACGACGGCCGCGGCCGCGTCGATGCCGCGCTCGGCCCCGTCGGCGAAGGTCGCCTCGATCTCCGCCCAGGCGACGTCGTTCTCGCGGGCGTCCTGGACCGTCGAGAGTATCTCGTCGACGAGGTCGTAGTTCGCGTAGAGGAGTTCGGCCTTCTCCCGTTCGGCCTCGGCCTGGGCCGTGAAGTCCTCGATAGCCCCCTCCTGTTGCTCGATGATGCGTCGCTGTTTCTCGATCTCGGCCTCGAAGTCGGGGCGCTGGCGCTCGTCGCCGTCGCTGCTCTCGGGGGCCGCGGACTCGACGGCCGCCAGGCGCTCGACGTAGTGGTCGATGGCGCCGTTGAACGTGTCGAAGCGGTCCGCGTCGAGGCCGGCGTACTCCTCCATGGCCACCGGCGTGACGTCGACGGGCCGCCGATCAGCCTCGACGTCGTCCGCGTCCGCGGTTGCCTCGTAGTAGACGTGCGGGTCGAACGCACCGTCGTCGAGGGTCTCGACCAGCGCCTGGACCTCGCGGTAGACGGCGGCGATCTGGTCGTCGGTGACCTCCCCGATGTCGAGGGTCTTGGGCACGTCGGCGCGGGTACACAGTTCTTCGGCCCAGAGACCGCCGAAGTTGAGGCGGGTGGCCAGCGTCCGGACGACGTCGGTGTCCGAGTCGCGCATGCGCGCGGCGAACCCGTTCTCGTCGACGGCGAGGGGGTTGAACCGCGCCTCGGGGAACTCGTACTGGGCGCCGGGGGCGACGGTCCGGGACTTCAGCCGGACGGTCTCGAGGCAGTCGACGACGCCACCCGTCGCGTCGAGGACGGCGAAGTTGCCGTCGCCGAACAGTTCGACCACGACGGTCGTGCTGTCCCCATCGCGCTCGAAGCGGAGTTCCAGGATGCGGTCGAATTCGAACTGCTCGACGCCGGCGAAAGTTGACCCCTCGAGGCGGTTGCGCAGCATCATCGCGAAGTCCGGCGGTCGCTCCGGGGCGGATGGCACGTGGTCCGGGGTGGCGACGCGGACGTGCTTCGGGTCGCGGACGTTCACGAGCAGTTCGGCCCGGCCGTGCTCGTGGTGGCGCAGCTTGAACCGGACCAGGTCGTCGTCGTACAGGTACGCCTTGTCGAAGAACGCGCCCTCGTAGTCGCCCAGTTCCCGTGCGAGGGCGGCCACGTCGACGCTGGTCAGCTCCCGCTTTGCCTCCATGCCCGCCGCTTCCGCGGGGAGCCGCAAATGCGTGTCGTTGCCGGGTCGCCCCCGACCGGGCCGTCGGCAAGTCGTAAGGCCAACCGGACCGACGCGGCGGGTATGGACGCCCGGGAGACCGTGGAAGCCTACTACGACGCGCTGCGCGCTGGAGAGCCACTGGGGCCGTTCTTCGCGGGCCGCCGCGACGATGGCGACGACGCGACCGTCAAGTTCGGCATCTCGGAGGGACTGGTCGGAATCGAGGCCGTCCGGTCGAGCCTCGCCCGGCAGACCCGAACGACCAGCGGCTGGACTGTCGACAGCGACGCTCTCCGCGTCACCGAGCGCGCCGACCACGCCTGGTTCAGCGACGAGGTGGCGCTGGGATGGACCGACACCGAACGCGGAATTCGGTTCGAGTTCGTGACGCGCTGGAGCGGGACGCTCGAACGCCGCCCCGCGGACGGCGACGGCGAGTGGCCGACGTGGCGGTTCGTCGGCATGCACGTCAGCACGACGGCGGAGCTCTGAGCGGATTCGGCGGGTAACCCCACGTTCGCAACCGATACGTTCAACGGGGCCCGGCCGGAGTAGGAAGTAGGAACGTCCACCATGGAACTCCCAGACGACCTGCTCGCGCTGTACGCGGCCGAAATCGAGGTCCGGGACGGAGAACCCTCGATCGCCATCCCGGACCGCGAACTCGAGATCGGCGACCTCGCGGTCGGTGACCGGTACCGGATCGCCGTGTTGCCGCCCCGGGCGGAGGAATCGAGCGAAGACACCGACCCACAGCGTGTCGATCGCGGTACCGCCGTCGGGTCCGGGCCCGAAGACCGTCGCAACGGCGGGCCACCGGTTTCCGAGGGCGAAGTCTGTGAGGTGGAGATCGAGGACGTCGGCGACCAGGGCGACGGCATCGCTCGAATCGGCCCCGGATACGTCGTCTTCGTGCCCGAGACGGACGTCGGCGACCGGGTCACGGCCGAGATTACCCAGGCCCGCGAGAACTTCGCGTTCGCCGAGGTCGTCGAGGGCGAGCCGCTCTCCGAGTGAGCGGTCCGCCACCGGAGCCCGCGTTGCAGAGCCGGCAACGCGACGGGCGATACTTTCCCGACGCCGTGCGCACCGATCGTCATGCGACTCCGAACGCGATTCGTCGCGAGCATCGTCGCGCTCACCGCCGTGGCTGCCGTCGGGCTGTACTACCGCTCCGCCGTCGACGACAGTGGCGACGAGCCATCGGCACCCCACGCAGGGACGCGGTCGGTCGAGTAACGCAGGGTTCCTGAACGGCCTGCAGTCGGACTCCCCCCCCTTCTGTGTGCTCGTCCGGGCCACGACATCCTCGGTTACGGTGGCGTGTCGGCGGGTCGGCCGAGGTAGCGTGTCGGCGCGTCGAGCAGGATAGCCTGTCGAAGCGTCGGGCAGGACGGCCTGTAAGCGCATCAGGTACAGTGTCTCGTCCTCGCGGGCGGGATCGGGTACACGCGTCGGTCAGTCGATCGGCCGGAAAAACGGTGGCAAGGTGGGCGTTACTGGTCGTCGGACGAGGTGGCCTCGTCTGTGGTGTGGCGGTTACGGTGGCGCCGTGATCGGACGCGATCCGCGACGTCGTCCGGGGTGGGAGAGTCGTCGGTTGTCAGGGGAACCACGCCGACGGGGACCGTCGGCGAGTGCATCGTGGCACCGAGCCGTAAAAACACCCACAGCGGCGTTGCGCGCTCAGCAGCACGACTTCGAGTCACCCGTGACGGGGTGGTGCCGTCACCGGTCGCGGCTACCGACCGCGCACGGCGGAACCGGATCGGACAGTCCGGACCGGGCGAGCGGCAGAATTTTACACCCTCCCGTCCGTGGTCAAAATCGTAGCACACGAGCGATGACGACCACGCACGATCGGCTCAGACTCGCAGTCGTCGAGCCGACCGACGAAACTGGGGAGGTCGGGGGCACGCTCCAGGACGAAACGGCACACAGCGTCGCGACCGTGGACCCGGACGACGGACTGGGCGACCCGCCGGAGGCGGACTGCCTGCTCGTCGACCAGGGGGCCGCCCCGGACCGGTGGCGCGCGATCCTCGCAGACGCGACCGACCGAGGACGACAGCCCGCCGTCGTTGTCCTCGTCGCTACGGAGTTCCAGGCGACCGTCTCGACGGCGATCGAGGCTGGAGCCGACGGCTACCTCCCGCGATCGGTGTGTCTGGACAGGCCGACCCTCGCAGCGAGCCGCGTGGAAACAGTCGTCTCCCGGACGCGAGCCGCCTCAGACGATGGCGACGGACTCGACGGCACACACCGGTCGCTGTTCGAGAGTATCTCCGACGGGCTGGTCGTTCACGAACCCGAGAGCGGCGAGATTCTCGACGTGAACGAACAGTACTGTTCGCTGACGGGGTACGACCGATCCGAGTTGATCGGCTCCCGGATACGCATCATCGTGCCCGAGGAATCCGAGTACTCCTACGAGACGGCCCTTCGCCACATCGAGAACGCACGGGAGGACGGGCCGCAGCTATTCGAGTTCGAGGGCGAGCACAAGAATGGGGAGCGGTTCCACGCCGAGGTGCACCTCCAGACCGTCCGGTTCGGCGGTGCCGAACGGGTGCTCGCGAGCGTCCGGGACGTCACCGGCCGCAAGCGTCGCGAAGACGCGATTCGAGAGCTCCAGACCGCGACCGAGCGAATCCAGCAGGCCGCAACGCGCGAGCGGGTCGTCGAAATCGTCGTCGAGACCGCCGCCGACGCGCTCGGGCTCCCGGCTGCCTGCTGTTGGTTTCAGGAGGACTCGCCCGAGCGGCTGACGCCGGTCGCGGCGACCGATCCGATTCACGAACGCGGGCTCTTCGCGCCGGTCCCGGTAGACGCTTTCGAGTACGAGGCCTTCGAGGCGGGCGAGATCACGACCTACGAACCGCGGCGTGTCCACCCCGAGGTCGACTTCGAGACGGCCGTGTTGCTGCCACTGGGCGACCACGGGCTAGTGGCGGCGGGGCGGTCGAACTCGCGAACCTACGACGAGGTTAC
>JGI12405J12835_1000429_pt1 | contig 13846 bp, 16 predicted proteins | sample A23P3SouthBayCA_FD_12835 | JGI IMG/M metagenome (IMG submission 12835)
CCGCTTCCCCAGCAGGTCGCGGGGGCCGCGAGCGCCGGCGGGGAGGGTGCCCGCATCGTCTTCAACAACCCGCCGTTGCTGGAGCTCATCGCGCACTTGACGGGAACCGCGGCGCGTCTCGACTCCGGGACGGTCCACCCCGTGGTGTTCGCGGGCTGGGTCGGTATGTTCGTCACCGTCCTGAACCTCTTGCCGGTGGGTCAGCTCGACGGCGGGCACATCCTCCGGGCACTCCTCGGGAAGCGCCAGGCGACCGTCGCCGCGGCCGTCCCCGGCGCGCTGTTCGCGCTCGCCGCCTACCTGCTGTTCGTCCGCGACGGCTTCGACTCCGTGGGCATCTGGGCGATGTGGGGCGTTTTCGCCACGGTGCTGGCCGTCGCCGGCCCGGCGACGCCCATCCGCGACGAGCCACTCGGTCGCGGCCGCCTCGCGCTGGGAATCCTCACGTTCGTCCTCGGGGCGCTGTGTTTCTGGCCGATCCCCGTCGAAGTCGTGACGGCGTGATCAGCCGTGGTCGTACCCGCGGTCGGGGAGCTCCTCGCCGTCGAGCGTCACGCCCGTCTCGGTCGCGGTCCCGATCCGGGTGAGCTTCGTCGGGATCGCGTCACGGACCGCCGCGACCGCGTCCGCGGGGAGGGTACAGACCAGCTCGAAGTCCTCGCCGACGGTGGTGCCGAGCGCCAGCGCCTCGGCCTCGCTCGCTGCGACCTCGTGGACGGCGTCGTCGATCGGCAGTGGTGACTCGACGGCGAACCCACAGCCGCTGGCGGCCGCGAGCTGGTGGAGCGACCGCGCGAGGCCGTCGCTGGAGTCGATCATGGCCGTCGCGTGCGCCGCCAGCGCCCGCCCGGCCGCGACGCGCGGGGTGAACCGAAACAGGTCGTTTGCCCGCTCCGTCTCGCCGGCCTCGAACAGCCGGAGGGCCGCCGCGGTCCGCCCGAGTGTCCCCGTGACGTAGACCGCGTCGCCCGGCCGCGCGCCGGCCCGCGTGACGGGCTCGTCGGTGCGACCGACGACTGCCGTCGCGACGGTGAACTCCTCGTGGTGATCCAGGTCCCCGCCCACGTACTCGGCGTCGGCCGCCTCGCAGACCTTCCGGGCCCCCTCGACGAATGCCTCGATCTCGTCCGCGTCGAAGGTCGGCGCGCCGTAGGCCGCGACGGCGGCGACGGCCTCGCCACCCATGGCGGCGACGTCCGAGAGCGAGGCGCCCACCGCTCGCCACCCGGCGGTCCGGCGCGTCGTGCCGTCGGGGAAGTCGGTCCGCTCGTGGAGCATGTCCGTGGTCAGGAGGAGGCCGTCGACGACGGCGGCGTCGTCCCCGGCGCCGGGGAGCGCGTCGCCGAGCCGGGCGAGAGCGGTCCGCTCGTCCATGGCGCGGCTTCGCGCCCCGCCGTAAAAACGTCGGCCTTCCGGAGGCTTCAAGCACGGGACGGTATTCGCCACCACCATGAACGCCGACCGGCTCACGACGATCGTCGGCTTCGCCGCGGCGATTCTCGTGATGCTGGTCATCGTCTGGTTCATCGGCGTCGACGACGTGCTCGCCGCCCTGGGCCGGGCCAGGCCGGACATCCTGGTCTTCGTCGTCTTCGCGGCTGCCGTCTGGCTCTCGGCGTGGGGGCTCTCGCTGTGGACCGTCCTCCGGGCCGTCGGCGCGCCCGTCGCGCCCCACCGGGCCATCTTCACCTTTACCGCCGCCGTCTTCTCGAACAACGTCACGCCCTTCGGCCAGGCCGGGGGCGAACCCGTGAGCGCCCTCCTGATCGCCTCCACCTCGGACTCCGACTACGAGACGGGTCTGGCTGCCATCGCCAGTGTGGACACGCTCCACTTCGTCCCCTCGATCGGCCTCGCGACGGTCGGGTTCGGCGTGCTCGTCCTCACGGCCGTCGACTTGACGCGAAACGTACTCGTCGCGGTCGCCGCGGTCGTGGGCCTGGCACTGATCGTCCCGCTGGCGGCGTATCTCGGGTGGCGGAACCGAACACGGATCGAGCGTGGCGTCCTCCGTGTGCTCGCCCCCCTCTCGAGAACGATCGGCCGCGTCGTGCCGCGCCTGGCCCCGCCGGAACCCGAGGCGATCGAACGCCGGATCGAGGGCTTTTTCGCCACGGTCGACCGTGTCGCTCGCGATCGCCGGGCGCTCCTGACCGCCATGACCTTCTCGACCGTCGGGTGGCTCGCGCTGTCGGCGGCGCTGTGGCTCTCGCTGTACTCCCTCGGCATGTCGGTGCCCTTCGCGGCGGCGCTGTTCGTCGTCCCCGTCGGTTCCATCGCGGGCGTGACGCCCCTCCCCGGCGGTCTCGGCGGCCTCGACGCCGCGTTCATCGCCCTGCTGGTCCCGACGGCCGAGGTGTCCGCGAGCGTCGCGACGGCGGCCGTCCTGATCCACCGCACCGGGACCTACTGGCTCCCGACGCTGTTCGGCGGCGGCGCCGCGGCCGTGATCGGGGCCGAGCATCGGCGGCGCTAAACGACGGCCTTAACTGACGGCACCGGGAACGGAGTGTCAATGACGACGCTCTACGACGTGCCCGCCGAGGACCTCATCGAGGCGGTCGCGGAGACGCTGTCCGAGGAATCGGCGGTCGAGCAACCCGACTGGGCGGTCGTGACCAAGACCGGCCACGACCGCGAACTGCCGCCCGAACAGGACGACTTCTGGCAGCGCCGCGCCGCCAGCCTCCTCCGGAAAGTCGCCGTCAACGGCCCCGTCGGCGTCGGCAGTCTCCGCACCGAGTACGGCGGCGCGACGCAGGGCTCGACGCGCTACCGCGTCCGCCCCCGCACCAGCGCCGACGGCTCCGGGAACATCATCCGGACGATCCTCCAGCAACTCGAGGAGGCCGGCTACGTCGACACCGCCGAGGGCGAGGGCCGCGTCATCACGAGCGAGGGCCACTCGCTGCTCGACGAGACGGCAGAGGCCGTCCTCGAGGACCTCGACGACCCCGCGCTCGAACGGTACGCGTAATTCGGTTCCTTTTCGGCGCCGACCGCCGGCGCAGACGCGAAATGCCTGCAGCACTCTTTTCGCTGCCAGTGGCGGACACGGACGCATGACGGATCCGCCACGATCGAACCGACTCCGCCGACAACTGGACGACGGCGAGGTCGCCCTCGGCGTCCTCGACAACGCCTACAGCCCGACGCTGGTCGAACTGTACGGCGACCTCGGCCTCGACTTCGTCTGGCTGGACTTCGAACACGGCGGTCCGAGTCCGTGGGACGCCGAGACCATGGCGGGACTCTGTCGCGCGGCGGAGCTGACCGACACGGAACTGCTCGTCCGCGTCCCGGTGACGGAGCCCGGGCTGATCCGGAAGGTCCTCGACGCCGGCGTCCGGAACGTCTTCCTCTCGCGCGTCGACGACGCCAGCGAGGTCGAACGGGCCGTACGGGCCGGACGCTTCAGGCACGGCGACGAGCCCGGTCACCGCGGGCTCGCGAGTCCGCGAGCGCGCCGGTGGGGCGGCGCAGACGACTACGTCGACACCGAAGACGAGGAAGTCGTCGTCGGCGTGACGATCGAGACGCAGGCCGCCATCGACGACCTCGACGCGATCCTCGATATTCCCGACCTCGGATTCGTCTTCGCCGGCCCGCTCGACCTCTCCGTCGCGCTCGGCCACCCGGACGAACTCGATCACCCCGACGTCGAGGCGGCGGTCGAGACGGTCCGGTCGGCCGCCGTCCACGCGGACGTGCCGCTCGGCGGACTCGGCTTCGGGATGGACGACGTCACCGAGAAGGCCCGGAACGGCTACCAGCTCCTCCACGTCGGGAGCACGACGGGTGCGCTCCAGTCGACGGTGCGTGGCTGGCTCGACGACTACGAGGGGCCGTGACGGCGGCTAGACCGCGAGTTCGACGTCCGCGAGCGCGTCGTCCTCCTCGGCGTAGGTTCTGTCCAGGAACTCGACGATGTTCTCGCTCTCGGCCATCGTGACGCCGAGCTCGTCGTCGATGAGCACCGGGACGCCCCGCTGGCCAGAGACGCGCCTGACCTCGTCGCGGTCGGAGTGCATCGCCTCGACCCAGACGCTCTCGTACTCGAGGTCGAGCGCGTCGAGGGCGTCGGCGGCGTACTCGCAGTAGGGACAGCCCTCCAGTCGGTAGAGCGTCAGTGACACGTGTCCGACTGCGGTGTGGTGCATCTTGAGCGTTTCGTGGAGTGGCCCGTCGCGGACTCCGGCGCTGTCACTCGGTCGGTCGCGGCTCCGGGGTGTGATTGTCCGGGTGAGTTCGGGGATTTAATATTGGCAACTGGCAACGCATACCATGGATGGTGTTCTGAACGAGGTCACCGGCACGGTTCACAGGCGAGAGCCAGGGGCGGCGGAGCCACGAGCCACCTGCGGGGTCACATACCATCTCGACGTGGATCGACTCAACGAGATGTCCGTGGAACGAGCGACGGTGTATCGCGACGCTCGCAAGTGCGGGCGGTGTTTCGAGGACGGGCACGGCTACTGAGCCAGGCGCGTCATCTGGTCCGTAATGATTTTCCCGCCGACTGGCCAATAGCGGGGTATGAGTGGCGACCCCAGCGACGAGGAACTCCAGAAACTCCGCGAGGAGAAGATGGAGCAGCTCAAAGAGGAACAGGGCGGGGCCGACGAGGAGGCCGTGGAGGCCCAGCGCCAGCAGGCCGAGGCCCAGAAGAAGGCCGTGCTCCGCCAGCACCTGACCGACGACGCCAGAAAGCGCCTGAACACCGTCAAGATGTCAAAGCCCGAGGTCGGCGAGAAGGTCGAGCAACAGCTCGTCGCCCTGGCCCAGAGCGGCCGCGTGCAGGGCAAGATCGACGACGAGAAGATGAAACAGCTCCTCTCGGAGCTGACCCCGGACTCGAAGAGCTTCGACATCCGGCGCCGGTAGCCGTGAACGTCGGGGTTCTGTTCAGCGGCGGGGCCGACTCGGCGCTGGCCGCGCTCCTGCTGGAACCCAACGCCGACGTGCGGCTGGTTTCCTGTTCCTTCGGCGTCACCGACGATACCGACCACGCGAATGAGGCAGCAACAGCCCTGGGACTGCCCGTCGACCGCGTGGCCCTCGACGCCGACGTCCTCGAGGACGCCGTCGAGACGGCCGTTGACGACGGTTTCCCGCGAAACGCCATCCAGTCGATTCACGAGCACGCCCTCGACCGCGTGGCGGCGACTGGCGAGTACCCCTTCGTGGCGGACGGTACCCGTCGGGACGACCGAACGCCGACGGTCCCCAGGGCCGTCGCCCAGCGCGTCGAGGACCGCCACGGCGTGGGCCACCTCGCTCCGCTCGCCGGCATCGGCCACGCTGCAGTGGATGCGCTTCGAGAGGAACTACTGGAAGTCGAGACGGGACCGAGCGAGGACCTGCCGACCGGCGACTACGAGGGGGAACTCCGGGCGGCGATTGCAGATGAGTACGGCGAGGAGCGCGTCGGGGAGTTGTTCCCCGAACACGTCCAGTCGCGCGTGACCGGGCGGCGCGAATTTTGACGCAATCTCACAGAATTTGCGTTCGTTCGCTTCCGACGTGCTCAAAGTAGTTGTTCGAATGCGTGCCACAATTGCTGAGTATCGCGTCTCCGTGATTCCGAGCCGCTAGCAACGAACGTTCGAAAGCCCCGCGACGCTCCGGTCGGTACGACCGCTCTGCGCTCCTCGCTCAGTCGTTCCTCTTTCGCTGCGGTGCTTGAGGGTCGTGCCGTCCCGGAGCGTCACGCCCCTTTCAGTCCCGCCCGACACCGCACCGCCCTGCCCTTCCCCAGGTCGCGAGCCCTCGCCCACGAGGGGCTCGGACTCGCTCCCGGCCGATCGCCAGGCGCACGCTCGCGGAGCGCGCCGAGCAGCGGCGAGGCGCGCGGAGCGGGCACCGTGCGAGGGATGAGCAGCGCAGGGAGGCCGACGGCCGACCGAGCAGCGCAGTCGGCTGGGGAGGTGTGTGGTGTGGCCGTGCAGTACCGGGTGGATTGAAAGGGGCGCCAGTCTCGCCGACGGCGCGGCGGTCAAGCACCGCAGCGAACGCAGTGAGCGAGGAGCGCAGCCGTCGCACCGAGGTGAGACCGGCGGGGCTTTCGGGCTCATGACACCTCCGGTCACGGGTGTCTCTTGATGCAATACCCAGTAGTTGAGTCACGCACGACAGTGTCCGTTCGAATGGGACGATGGACCGCCGAACCCTTCCTCGTCGAGTCTCGCTGCTCGCGGTTCCCTGCGGTCACCGCTTGCATTTCCGAGACTCTCACTTCGTCCTCTCACGGGCCGCTTCGCGGCCCGTTCGAGTGGTATGAGGAACCTTCGGTCCCTCACTAGTCGAGTCTCGCTGCTCGCGGGTCGCTTGCGCTCCCCGCTCGCTTTCCCGAGGCGCTCGCTTCGCTCGCGCCTCGCGGCTCACGGCTCGTTTCACTCGCCGCTCGCAATACCGAGACTCTCCCTGCGTCCTCTCACGGGCCGCTCCGCGGCCCGTTCGAGTGGTATGAGGGACCTCCGGTCCCTCACTAGTCGAGTCTCGCTCCCGAAGAACAGTTTAAAGCGCGCCCTCGTCGAACTCCGGAGCATGTACGAGCGCGTGAAGGGCTTTCGCGACTTCTATCCCCCCGAGATGCGGGCGCGGCGGCAGGTCATGGACACGCTCGAAGCCGCCGCGCAGCGCCACGGCTTCCGCGAGGTCGGCACCCCTGCCGTCGAGTCCGTCGACATGTACGTCGACAAGAGCGGCGAGGAGATCGTCGAGGAACTCTACGCCTTCGAGGACCGCGGCGGCCGCGACGTCGCACTCACCCCCGAACTCACGCCAACCGTCGCCCGGATGGTCGTCGCCAAGCAGCAAGAACTGTCCAAGCCAATCAAGTGGGTCTCGACGCGCCCCTTCTGGCGTTACGAGGAGCCCCAGCAGGGCCGCTTCCGGGAGTTCTACCAGACGAACGTCGACTGCTTCGGGAGCTCTGACCCCGCCGCCGACGCCGAGATCCTCGCCGTCGCCGCCGAGTCGCTGACCGACCTCGGACTGACGGACGAGGACTTCGACTTCCGCGTCTCCCACCGGGACATCCTAAGTGGTCTCCTGGAGTCGATGGACGCCGACGTCACCGTCCCTGCTGCAATTCGCGCCGTCGACAAGCGTGCCAAGGTCGAGCCCGACGAGTACGACCGTCTCCTCCGCGAAGCGGGCCTCTCCGGCGCCCAGATTTCTGACTTCGACGACCTGCTGGACACGCCCGAGCAGGATCTGGACGACCTCGTGGACTACGCGGAGACGGACCGCGTCGCGGACGCCGTGGAAAACCTCCGGAACGTTCTCGACGCCGCAGCGGACGTCGGCGCGCGGGAGTACTGCACGCTCTCGCTGACGACCGCTCGCGGACTGGACTACTACACCGGCGTCGTCTTCGAGTGCTTCGACTCGACGGGCGAGGTCTCGCGCTCGGTCTTCGGCGGCGGGCGCTACGACGACCTCATCGAGGGCTTCGGCGGCCAGCCGACGCCCGCGGTCGGGTTCGCCCCCGGCCACGCGACGCTCGGACTCCTGTGCAAGCGCGCCGGCGTCTGGCCCGAGGAGTCCATCGAGACCGACTACTACGTCCTCCAGGTCGGGGACACACGGTCTGTCGCCGCGCGCATCGCGGACGACCTTCGGGAGCGGGGCCACGTGGTCGAGACGGACGTCTCGGGGCGGAGCTTCGGTGCGCAACTGGACTACGCGGACTCCGTCGGCGCGGAGACGGTCGTCATCGTCGGTGAGCAGGACCTGGCGAACGACGAGGTGACGATCAAGGACATGGCATCGGGGGACCAGGTGCAGGTGCCCGTCGACTCCTTCCCCGGCGACGCCGAGCGGCCGACCTACGACGACCTGGCCTGACGGGCCACGGCGGTGAGTCTTCCCTCCTGCCGCCGGACACGCCAGGCTTACTCTCCGCCGCTCGCTGGCGTCGGTCGACTCCAGGGGCCTATCCTGGAACTACTAAACCGCCGTGAGACCCTCGATCGCCCATGCGAACGACTCGACGACGCGTGCTGGCAGCGGTAGGTGCCGCGAGCGCCGCCGGACTGGCCGGCTGTGGCGGCGGGGACGACGGACCGCCGATGCTCGACGACGAACCCGCCTACCGGGGGTGGTTCGACGGCGTCGACAACTACGAGGGCACCGTCGACAGGCGCGACGCCGACGAGGTAGAGGTCAGCGTCGGCGTGGGACCGGAGGCGGCGGCTCACTACTTTGGTCCGCCGGCGGTCGCCGTCACCGCCGGGACGGAGGTTCAGTGGGCGTGGACCGGTCACGGTGGCCAGCACAACGTCGTCGCCGAGGATGGTGACTTCGACAGCGGCGATCCCGTGCGCTCGGACGGGCTCTCTTTTCCATTCACGTTCGATGCTCCGGCGATCTACGGCTACTACTGCGCGACCCACCGCCAGGAAGGGATGCGCGGCGCGGTCTTCGTCGCGCCGGGCGAGTGACGCCGGGCGGCGTTGGGGAGAGGCGACCACGAACATTCATCATCGATCCGGGTACACTCCCGGTGATGCCCTCCAGTAGCGAGCGACTCGATCGCGGTGGTCTCCGTGGCCCCTGACGTGCTCTCCCACGGCTGGCGACCGCCAGCTCTCGGGGACCGTCGCCGAGCCGGCCTCGCCCTCCTGCTCGGGGTCGCGCTCGTCTTCGCCCCGTTCTGGGTCGGCCCGGTTGCAGGCGCCCTCTCCCCGGAGGACTCGTACCGCTACGAGACGGTGCCCATCGAACCAGCCAACGGCTCCGTCACGGTCGAGGACGCGACGCGTGGCCTCCACACCCACGGTATCCAGGGCGTGGACTGTTACGTCGAGACCGACCGGGCGTGTCGGTACGCCTACGCCCTCCGGAACGGCTCCGTGGTCGTCCCCGACCAGTACTTCCAGGACCCCTACGGGTACGTCCACCTCGACCGCTTCTACGATCCGACGGTGGCCGAGACCGAGCGGGGGACCCGCCTCTCCCTCGAACCGGTCTCTGGCGCGACCGTCCTCGCGGACGTCTCGCAGGACGTCGGTCGCGTGCCGTCGGCGACCGCCAGGGCAGTCGAGGCCAGCGAGGCGACGACCTCCGAACGGCTCACCGGCGAGGGATTCGTCTTCGAGGCCGACGAAGGGTACGTCCTGCTGGCGCTCGTGGACCGGCAGCACGGACGTGGCGCCGTTCCACTGCCGCCGCAGTCCCTTCTCGAGTTCGTCGGAGTCGTCGTCGGTCTGGGATTGCTCCGGGTCGGCTGGCGGGACTACGACCGTTGGCAGGGGACAGACGAGAGTCGATAGCCCACGCCCGCTGTGCCAGCTCACCAGGGTAATACTTTTCCAGTATTACGACCAACGTCTTACTATGAGTCGCGTCACGGAGAAGGGGCAGGTAACCATCCCGAAGGAGATACGAGACGAACTGGGGATTCAGCCCGGCGACGAGGTGACGTTCGAGCGTACTGACACGGGATACATCGTTCGGAAGGAGGTCGACGACTCACGGTTCGAGAAGTGGCGCGGCGTCGCCGAAACCGAGAAGAGCGTCGCAGAACGGATGAGCGAGCTTCGCGGGAAGCGAGAGCAGTGACGGCATGAAAACGGTCGTCGACACGAGTGTGGTACTCGCTCTGCTCTACCCTGACGACGTGCACAACGAGCGTGCTGCGGAGCTGCTTCACGAGGTCAGCGAGGCGGGTAAGACCGCCATCAACCCCATCGTATATGGTGAGTTGGCGGCCGATTCTACCTTCGATTCCCGGGACGGGCTTGACTATTTCCTCTCGGACACGGGGCTCGTCACGGAACCGGTCACGGCGGCGATGTCCTACCGTGCAGGCGAGGTGTTCCGAACCTATCTCGACCGTCGGGGCGACCACCTGGAGTGTCCCTCCTGTGGCCGAGAGTCAACCTTCGACTGTCCGTCCTGCGGGACCACCATTTCTGCACGACAGCACATCGCGGCGGACTTTCTCATCGGCGCTCACGGGGAAACCGCAGACTGCCTGCTGACCTTCGATGCCGGCTTCTTCAGGGACTACTTCGACGTGTCCGTGCAGACGGTCATGGACTGAGTTGTTGGCCGCGAGGTCCTACGGCGTCACCCGGTTCGAAAGGATAGATCCAGCGACGGCGCCGAGTGGGTCAGACTCCCGAGCGAGATCACGTCCACACCGGTCGCCGCGAAGTCGGGCACGTTCGCGACGCCGATGCCGCCCGACGCCTCCGCGAGCACGTCCGGATGATCGGTACGGAGCGCCTCGACGGCATCCGCGGTCGTCGCCGGGTCCATGTTGTCCAGCAGGACGACGTCGGCACCGGCCGCAGCGGCCCGGGGCGCGTCCGCAGGCTCCTCCACCTCGACTTCGATCTTCGTCGCGAAGGAGACGCGCTCGCGGAAGTGCTCGACGGCGGCTTCCAGCCCCATCTCGGCGACGTGGTTGTCCTTGACCATCACCATGTGCGAGAGGTCGAGGCGGTGGGTGTCGCCGCCGCCCGCGGCGATCGCTCGCTTCTCGACGCCCCGAAGGCCAGGCGTCGTCTTGCGCGTCCCGGCGATTCGCACGTCGGGGTCGACCTCGCGGGCGGCGTCGACGGCCCGGCGGGTCTTCGTGGCGACACCGGAGGCGTGTCCCGCGACGTTCACGGCGACGCGCTCGCCGCGGAGGACGGCCTGCGCACTCCCTTCGACTTCGAGCACCGTGTCGCCGACTTCGACCCGGTCGCCGGCGTCGACAGTCGCGGTGGCGTCGCAGTCGAGATACGAAAAGACCGCCAGTGCCGCGTCGAGGCCCGCGACGATGCCGTCCTCCTTCGCGACGAGGCGCCCCGTCGTCTCGCCGGGGACGTCGTTGGTCACGTCGTGGTGGCCGAGGTCCTCGGCCAGCCACCGCTCGACCTGGGTGTCGGGGAGCATCAGTCGGCGTCCGCGTCGGCGTCGGCGGTCGCGGTTGGCTCCTCGACGAGGTAGTGACAGCCGACGGACTCCTCGTTCTCGCTGGCGGCACGGGCGATCAGCAGCGAGACGACCGACGCCGAGCGCAGTTCGTAGAGCGACCGCGAGGTCCGCGTCCGGGCGTAGGCGTCGACCTCTCCCTTGAGCCGCCGGAGGACGGCCTGGGCGCGCCCCAGACCATCCGGCGTCCGCTCGATGCCCACCTGTTCGCCCATCACGCGGCGCAGTCGGTGGAACTTCTCGCGGGCGAAGGTGTCCGGCAGCGCCGGGTCGCGGTCGAGGAGTTCCGGGGGTTCGATCTGCTCTATCTCGTGGCCCGCCGCGTCCTCGCCAGCCCGGAGGCCCCAGACCAGTCCCTCCAGCAGGGACGTGCTGGCGAGTCGGTTCGCACCGTGAACGCCCGTGCGTGCGCACTCGCCGACGGCGTAACACCGGTCCAGGCTGGTCGCGCCCACGTCGTCCACGGCGACGCCGCCACAGAGGAAGTGCTCGGCGGGGGCGACGGGGATGTGGGGAAGGTCGACCTCGCGCTCCGCGCACTTCTCCGCGAGTTCGGGGAACAGCCCGGCGAAGTCGAGGCCGGACACGTCGAGGACGACCTCACCAGTCGCCTCGCGCTGGGACCGCACCGCGCGAGCCACGACGTCTCGCGGGGCGAGTTCCGCGTCGGGGTGGACGTCGGGCATGAAGCGCTCGCCGTCGGCGTTCCGGAGGACGGCTCCCTCGCCGCGGACGGCCTCGCTGACGAGGAACGGGCGGTCTCCGTCGAACGCCGTCGGGTGAAACTGCACGTACTCCATGTCGGCCACGTCCGCGCCCGCCAGCGCGGCCATGGCGATGCCGTCGCCGGTCGCGTCGTCGGGGTTCGTGGAACGAGGATAGAGCGCACCGATGCCGCCAGTCGCCAGAATCGTCGCGCCGGCGAAGGTGGGCGACCACTCGCCATCGCGTTCGAGGACGGCGCCGTAGACCCGGCCCTCGTGGCGGATCAGTTCGAGCGCGGCCGTGTCCTCGATGATCGTCACGTCCGTCTCGTCGGCGACGTAATTCAGGAAAGGCACGTGGACGTGCTTGCCCGTCGCCGCGTCGACGTGGAGGATCCGGGGCTCGTCGTGGGCGGCCTCGCGACCGTAGTCGAAACCCTCGCCCTCGGTGTCGAATTCGATGCCGACGGTCTCGACGAGGACGTCGCGGACGGCGTCGTCGGCGTGCTCGACGAGGGTCTCGACGGCGGCCTCGACAGCGGTGCCGGCGGAGGCCTCGCGGATGTCGGCCGCGAACTGGTCGGGATCGTTTCGGGTGACGGCGATGCCGCCCTGGGCCCACCAGGTCGAGGCGGACTCGGGGCGCTCGGCCTTCGTGACGAGGGTCACGTCGACCCCGGCGCGGTCGGCCGCGAGGCCGGCGGCGAGGCCGGCGATACCCGCGCCGACGACGAGGACGTCGGTCTCCTCGGGCCCGACGGTCATAGCTCGAGCATGCGGTCGAGGGCGACCTGCGCGAGTTCCTTCTCCTCGGGGGCGACCTCGATGACGTTGCGCTCGCGGCCCTCGACGAGTTCCTCGAGCACCCACGCGAGGTAGTTCGGGTCGATCTGGCGCATGGCATTGCAGTCCATGCAGGCGTCGCCACACAGCGGGACGACGTTCACGTCGGGATGCCAGCGCGAGAGGTGGTTCGCGAGGTGGATCTCCGTGCCGATGGCCCACGTCTCGCCGGGGTCGGCGTTCGCGACGGTCTCGCAGATGGTCGACGTCGAGCCGACGACGTCCGCCGCCTCGACGACCTCGCGGCGACACTCTGGGTGGACGACGACGTTGGCGTCGTCGTGCTCGGCGCGGACCTGCTCTACGTGCTCGGGGCGGAAGCGCTCGTGGACCTGGCAGTACCCCTCCCACAGGACGATGTCGTTGTCGACGACCTCGCTCGCGTCCTTGCCCGCCGGGTCCCACGGGTCCCACTCGGCGATCTCGTCTTCCATGCCGAGTCGGTAGGCGGTGTTCTCACCCAGGTGCTTGTCGGGGAGGAAGAGCACCTTGTCGCCGCGCTCCAGGGCGTACTCGAAGGCGTCGTGGGCGTTCGATGAGGTGCAGACCAGGCCGCCCTGCTCGGCGCAGAAGGCCTTCAGGTCCGCATAGGAGTTCATGTACGTGATCGGGACGATGTCCTCGTCGGGCGCGGCGGCGGTGATCTCCGCCCAGGCCGCGTCGACCTGCAGGGCCTCGGCCATGCCGGCCATGGGACAGGAAGCCTCCATCGAGGGGAGGATGACCGACTGGTCGTCGTCGGTGATGATGTCCGCCGACTCGGCCATGAACGTGACGCCGCCGAAGATCACGTACTCGGCGTCGGCCGCCGCGGCCTCCTTCGAGAGCTGGTAGGAGTCGCCGACGAAGTCCGCGTGCTCGACGATCTCGCGGCGCTGGTAGTTGTGGCCGAGGATGACCACGTCGTCGCCCAGTTCGGCGAGGGCCGCCTCGATGCGCTCGGTGCGTTCGTCCTCGTCCAGCTCCCGGTAGACCGGGGGGAGCTGTTCCAGGTTGTCGTACTTGAACAGGCTCAGGTCCGTCTCGAACTCCGCGGTTTCCATCTGGGGCACGGCTCGAAATCTCCAGTAGTTATCTCGTCTACGATCTCGTGTATTGAAAAGATTTTTTATTCAACCGGGGCGGTTGGCCGACGATCGTCTCCCGGAAGGTGGATTGCGGGGCCGTCCCTGCCAGCACGCGGCGCCCTGGGCCGGTCCCGGTCCGGTGCGCTTACGGGCAGTCGGAGCGCACGAAGTGCCATGACCGAGGCCGAGGACCTCGCCGAGCGCGTCCGCGACGGCGAGTTGCGGCTGTACGAACTCGAGGACCACGCGGACGCCGACACGGCCGCGGCGGCCCGCCGACGGCTCCTCGCCGACGAGGTC
>JGI12405J12835_1000432_pt1 | contig 13751 bp, 19 predicted proteins | sample A23P3SouthBayCA_FD_12835 | JGI IMG/M metagenome (IMG submission 12835)
GAGTCGTATCCCGGATTAGCCTCAGTTTCCCGAGGTTGTCCGGATCCATAGGGTAGTTTGGCCACGTGTTACTGAGCTATCTGCTACGAGTACGAACTCGTACAACTAGCATGGCTAAATCGGACTCCAATAGCAATGACCTCCGGCAGGATCAACCGGAATGGAATGCTCTTCCCCAGCGAAGCTGGGGGAGTTGGCGGTGAATGTAAATACACTCACACATTTGGGTCCACACGTTCGCTGACGCAGATCGAATAACCGATCGGGCGTCACCGAACTACCAAGGCTAACATCAGATCCCGTCTGTACGGCGGACCGCAGGGGCGGGGTCCTCATCTTCTTCGTACTAACACACAATCGCCGACCACTATTTAAGGCCTATGAACCTTCACTTCAAAGGTAGTTAGTACCACACGGGCTACCAGAAAGAGATACGACTATAGAATGGCAATTGAGTTTGCACGTGTAGTGAGGGCAATTCTACGAGAGTCGATTGATGTCCACAGATGCAGACACTTCCGACCACAATAGTTAGCAATCAGCTGCGAGAGTGTCACGTATGGCGAACGATTGTCGATCACGAGCACAAGGGATCTTGTTGGGACTTGCGTGTGGGGACGCACTCGGACGCCCGGTTGAGTTCCAAGGGCCAGACCGAATCAAGCAAACACACGGTCAGGTGACCGAAATGCTCGCCCATGGGACCCACGGGCAGCCCACGGGAACGATCACCGACGACACGGAGATGGCTCTCTGTATCGCTCGAAGTCTCGCAGAACACGGCACATTTGAGCCAGAAGACATCGCCACCAGATTCGTTGACTGGAAGCGGTCGGGGCCGTTCGACATCGGGATCATGACCTCGAGTGCACTCCAACGGATCCAGAACGGCGAATCGTGGGACGAAGCTGGCCAGCGTGAGTGGGAGGCAAGCATGGAAGGCAGCAACGCCGGCAACGGCAGCCTGATGCGGTGTGCGCCATACGCCATTGCGTATCGAAACGAGCCAACCGAACTCGTCGACATTAGCCGGCAGTCGTCAGCGATCACGCACGCTGATCCGCGCTGTCAGTGGAGTTGTGCGCTCTTCAACCGGACGCTCGCTAATCTCCTAACCGATGTCGACCAGCCTCTCGAAAGGGTCCTGCATGAGATCGGGTCGGAACTACCCGACGACGTTCGGAACGCCGTTGAACCAATTGAGACCACTCTCCGTGGTGACTCGGCGAACATCTCTCTCGAGAACTCGGGATACGTCGTCACAACGCTCCAAGCAGGCCTGTATCACGGGCTGACTGCCGAGACTGCCGAAGACGCGATTGTCGACGCAGTGATGATGGGTGGTGATACAGATACGATCGGTGCCGTTGCCGGAGCAGTTGCAGGTGCCCGGTTCGGAGAGGGTGCACTGCCCGAGCGATGGCTAACCGAGATCGATGAAGCCGACGAACTACGTCAGTTAGCGACAGGTCTAATTGAACGACAGCATTGATACAGCCTGTGTGGTCGATTAACAAGGACAGGTAGATCAAGCATGAGGAGCCAGTTTTTCTGCGCCAGGGTGGGCTGAGGCGCACACTCGTGTGCCTCGAGGCCACGAATGAGTACAGATCGACCACTCCAGAGCGACTCGCATCGAGATCGACCGACAAACGAGTACACGAGCGACCGTGACCGAAGCTATCCAGGAGACATTGCTCGACTGAACGGACACGAACTCGTCGCGATCGACGAGTGGCTGCCAGGCACAGAGCCAACACCGTACGAACTCAATCTCACAGATGGCTACGAGTATCGGACACGCTACTGGCGCTGCAGGAAGTGTGGCCAAGAGCGCAACCATCGCGACGAGTTCACCACCCCCTGCGACAACCCCCAGCCACCGACCGCACTCGAGGCAGGTGGATACTCGATCGGCGACCCACGAAAGCGCCGTGCACTGAACGAGAAGTTGGACGTCCGCTTTGCGACAGTGGGCCCAATCTACGAGGTCGAGAGTGAGAGTGGTGCTACCTACGAGGTCGATATCGAGGCAACAACGTGTACCTGTCCTGATTTCGAGCAGCGCCAGCCGGACGACGGCTGCAAGCATCTTCGCCGTGTCGACCTCGAGATCCGAACGGGACTTGTCCCTGCGCCGGATGGCACGTTCAGCCGCTGACTGTCGAGTGACGAGATCACTCGAGACGGTTTCTACCCCCCGAAAGGGGTGCGGGGGGTCGAAGGGAGTCCACCGCAGCAACCCATGAGACAACGAGAGACAGCAATCACGTCGACAGCCACTGAAACGACTCAGATACTGAACCGAGGAATCGCCAGATGACTGGCCGCGACGAGTGCCGGATGCCGACGTGTTCGGAACCTGCTCGTGATCGTGCAGGATATGCTGGTCGGTTCTGTTCGGACAGCTGTGAGGTCCGCTACGAGCACCTCCAGGCGGACGCTCGAGATGCTGCAGTGGATGAAGCCGAGGATCGGTACTGATGCTCGAGCAGATCGATCACCGTGGCAAGCGGTTCACGATCGATGGCGAGAACGTCGTCGACGACATCGCTCGTGAACGTCGCCGGCGAGCCGAACTGCTCGAACGACAGGCTCAGCGCGAGACTCGTGAACTCGAGCGTGCGAAGGCAGTTGCTGGACCAGACAGTGCAGATTCTGATGCTGGAGTACTCGACCGATGACACGGAAGGTTATGGAATGAGAGACACACCGTATTTCCTGAGAAAACAGGGATGAAACACCCCCTTTATAAATTTGATACCGCGCACACAGAGTTCACTCTGCACACGGTGTGTCTCGACTCTCGAAAAGCGGTATGTCCGGCGGATCGGGGACAGCGATCAACACCGGACGGGACTGAGGGTGGGCGATGATTGAATCCGGAGAGTGTCGCGCGCAGTAGATCACGCGACAGGTGATATATCCGATGTCCTCATTATCAATCTCTTCCCGATTCCCAGTCAAAGGTACACGCTGAGAGTAACACATACTCCCCCACCCCAGTGTGTCCAGTGTCTTTGATTAGAGGAAGGAAAGTAAATACGCACATTATTTTCTACTGCATATATCTGTGTGATTTCCCTCAGATAGATATCGTTCGGACTAATTTATAGAGCAGCTACTTAAACCTTACCCAGGATAGTAACTACTTCTGGAAGGAGGATAGAGCGGAATTGCAGAAAGACACTGGACATAGTGGGGTGGGAGAGGGAACGGCCACTTGACACTGGACACACTGGACGCAGTGGTTTTATGTTGGTCGGAGAATATACTCAGATTAATGGGGTTGTTTCAGCCGGATACCGATATCTTCCGCCATCGTGACGTCCTTCGTGAAGATTATCAACCAGAAGAAATCGTTGGTCGGGATGAGGAACTGCAGCAATATATCTCTGCTTTACAACCCGTCATCAACGGTGATCAACCTGCAAACATCTTCTTGTATGGAAAAGCAGGTGTCGGGAAAACCGCATGTACTCGATATCTCCTTTCTGAGCTCAAAGAGGATGCTGCTGAATTCAATATTGATCTCACGACTATTCGGACTAACTGTGAAGATCTTAGCACGAGCTATCAAGTTGCTATTCAGTTGATCAACGAACTTCGAGACCCTGACGACCAATTAAAGCCAACTGGCTATCCTCAACGTCAGGTCAACGAATGGCTCTGGGAAGAACTTGACTCGATTGGTGGCACTATTATCATTGTTTTCGACGAAGTTGATCATATCAATGACGATTCAATCCTATATCAAATTCCACGCGCTCGAGCGAACGGCAACCTCGAGAACTCGAAGGTAGGTATCATCGGCATATCAAATGATTTTAAATTCCGTGAGTCACTGAGTTCTAAAGTCCAATCTAGTTTATGTGAAAAGGAACTTCAATTCCCCGCGTATAATGCGAATGAACTTCGTGATATTCTTCGTCAACGTGCTGATCTCGCCTTTTATGATGATGTTGTTCCGCAAGGTGTGATTGCCAAGTGTGCTGCCTTTGGGGCGAAAGATGCTGGAGATGCTCGTCAGAGCCTAGATCTGTTAATGGAAGCCGGCGATGTAGCTGTCGAACAGAACGCTGATCAGGTTACTGTAGAGCATGTCGACAAGGCTCGATCTTCACTTGAGCGGAGTCGTATTGTTGATGGTGTTGCTGGCCTCACTCAACAAGGGCATCTCGTATTGTACGCGCTACTTATGCTACACGAAGAGGGGAGTACACCTATTCGTGCTCGAGATGTTCAGGACCGGTATGAAATCGTTTGTGATCGTGCTGCAGTTGACCCTCTCGTTCCTCGTCGAATGCGAGATCACCTTGGCGAACTCGCAATGTTAGGAATTGTAAGCCGGACGGAGCGGAACAAGGGAGAAGCCGGCGGACGATACTATGAATATGAACTCGATACGAACCCTGATCTGTTACTCGAGGCACTCGAGAAGACAGTGGACATGGTGGGGGTGACTGATGCTATTCAGAAACGACTTGACCAGAGCGTCTGACAGACGCAAGACAGTGGACGCAGTGGGGTGTCTTTTCAAATTCTACTGGTTTTAGCGGTGGCGGTGAGGGTGCCAAGCCCCCGCCCTCACGGAGCGACCGGAGGGAGCGAGTAGGGCGGGGCAGTTCACGATACGTTGATGATAGTCGTAGGACACTGGACGCAATGGGGGTTGTTGTGTGTACAGTTCGGGCGTTCTCATACCCCCAAAGACACTGGACATTCTGGGGTACGTGTCCTAGCTGATCGGGCAAACACGATATACGACAGAAACCTGGGGTGAGGTTACAGAAACAACGGAAGTGAGCTACCACGCCCAGGCTTTTGCTGGTCGCGGAAATACTTCAAGCCGACATCTTTCTTCGCATTGTGCTCCGTTGAATGCCGACGCCCTCTGCGGATTGTATCGCTGATTTCAGGGGATTTGGACGCCGTCTGGCGATATGGGACGTCTCAGGAACCTCGCACAGACGTTTCACGAGTTCGCCACGACCTACGTAGAAGAGCCAGACGTACCCGCCGTCGCCGACGGCGACGACGGGTACGACAAATCCACGAAGATTGCGTTGCTCTTGCTCAAAGAAGAAGTCAACAAGCCACTCCGGCAGTTCGAGGACTATCTAAACGAGATGCCGGGAATCCTTGCTGTGTTTGGCCTTGAGAAATCACCGGATTACACGTCTTTCAGCGTGTGGGACGGAGAATTCCCGATGAAAGAGTTGCGCCGCCTGCTCCGCCGGTCAGCGGAGCAGGCGGGGCTCTCAGGAACTGCCTCGATCGATGCCAGCGGCTTCCAGCGAGATCAGGCTAGTTCGCACTACCGAAATCGTGTCGGCTACTCGTTCAATGCGATGAAAACAACGCTGCTCGTCGATACGGAGTCACTTGCTATCATGGACGCTCATTTCACCACAAAGAAATCCTATGACGGTCACATTGGGCTGCAGGTCTTTCGGCGCAACGCCGAAGACCTGCAGGCACTTCTGGCTGACAAGATGTACTCATGGAGCAATCTCCGGGAGGCCTGCCGTGAAGCGTCAACGCGACCAGTGATCAAACACTGTGAGCAAAACGCACTCAAGAAGGCTCACAACGCCAGAATTGACGACGAAGTCTACAATCAACGGTCAATGAGTGAGACCGTATTTGCGATGCTGAAGGACGACGGCGACGAGCTCCGCTCCCGGAGCTGGCATGGCCAGTTCCGGGACCTCACACGGAAGTGCATCGTCCATAACCTCGCGCAGGCGGCGAGTTAAGGCTCGCCGCCTGCTCCTCTTCTCCGGACGTATTCGAGAGAGGCATCGCCATCGTCCATCTCACACTTCGTGCAGCATCTTGTGAAACTGATGTTTTGATCACTGCACAAGTCGGCTGAAATCGAATCGTCCGATCTCAGAACCTACCGATAGAGCGGAGCTACCGGTGGAAAAGCGAATGTCAAAATTTCTATGACGGCGCTGTCTTGCGTTCAACACTGCAGTACATCTGAATACCCTTCCAAGAGTCACCAAAGTATCTTCATTTTTCATTTGTTTTTCACATCTTGAGCATTTATTCGCAGATTCCATTTCGCAACTATTCATGTGATAATCTACAACTCTGGCACTAAAAACGGTGTTGGGGTATCGAAGTAATGCTAAATGCCGGTATATTTCAACAGATTCTGATCATTTGCCAGCAACAGACTGTTAACATCGTCCCTGGGATGTCTGCTCATTAGCGGTGGCGGTGAGGGTCCCCAACCCCGACCTCGCGGAGCGAGTAGGACGGGTAGTTTCCATATACTATCTCGATAGGTCGCTGTGCAGTAGAGATAGACGCCGAAAATTGAGTAAATATTATTAATAATAGTATAATAAAGATGAAAATAATAATGCTTATTGGCAGTAGATGACATGAGAAGATATGGCAAATCAATCAACTGCGACTGGGCAAAACAACTCACTGATCGATCTCCCATCAAACGGCTGTGTTGAATCGCCATACGGCGTTGGATTTCACTGTTTGATGGCCCGCTTGATGTTATAGACAACACACATCAAGGCGATTTCACGGAACTCTCGATACCAGGTACGCGCTCGCACGGCGTAGCCGAGCGAGCGCTTGACAGCTGAGTTGACGGTTTCGGCCATTGACCGCTGAGCGTACCGATTGTCGTCAATTCGGGCGTTATGTGCGTGATCGTACGGAGCGAAAATTCGGTGTTTGATCAGTGGGCGAATGTCGAGTTCACGCAGTCGTTCTCGGAGTTGTTGCTTGTCATAGCCTTTGTCAGCAGCAAGTGACCGCAGATCGTCCGCATTCCGGCGGGCGATCTGCTCGGCGAGGTCTGCGTCGCTTCCTTCTAACGTCGTCGAACAGTGGAGATCAAGAACGGCTTGGGTTGCTGTATCGACGAGTTTTGTGACTTTGAGCGTTTGAACGCGATAATTCGTTCGGTGGCAGTAGTGGCGGCTCGCACGATCACGTTCGTAGAATGTTGCGTCGATAGCAGCGTGTTCAGAAGGGTTGTGCAGCTGCGCCGAGTGGCGCAGCAGCACTCGACAGACACTCATTTCGATCCGATCAAACGCCTTACACAGCGTAGATGGAGCGGGGAGATCGGCCACGTCAAGGCCGATCTCCCCTGTTATTTGCGGCATTTCCTTCAACAGATCGATTGTCATCCGATAGGATGTATCGAGGTAAATCCGGAGACAATGCAGCGAAATGAGGGCATAGTCGGCGAATCCGCCGCCACCGGTCGGGTCGGCGGATTCGCCTCGTTCACCCGTAACTCTTTGTGCAATCGAGACGCAACGCTCGGTGAAGCGGGAGATTTGCGTCATGGACAACCAAATTTTCCCGCTTCAACTTCTTCGATTTACTGACCTTCCCCGACGCCGTCTAGTGATTCAACGCAGCCCATCAAACCCAATTGGGTATCTGGTGATACTTGCAGCAGTCATAACGGGTGTGATCCATCTCTTACTCGGACCACAAGTCATGGGATTCAGTCAACTACTTGGTGTACTGTTCATCTTAAATGGGGTTGGCTTTCTCGGGGGTGCTGTGTTATACCTATCCAATTACTGGCGTAGTGAACTATACCTCGTCGCAGCGGGCTATGCAATTGCAACAATTTTCGGTTTGTTTATGTTTCAAGGCTTCAGTATTGAGGCATTCTATATGAATGGAAGTCTCAATCCAATGGCTGTTGTCTCCAAAGCAGCAGAAGCAGTTATTGCTCTTGGCACATTGTATTTATACACGAATTCGGACTCGTGATATAAACTCTCTCAAAGAAATTCAGTATACGACGAGTCGGCTCTGTTGAAATCATCAGAGGGTTACAGGTTCGCCCGGTAGTTTGACCGAATGCAGGCCCTCCCGAAGTCGCGGTTACTCCGGTTTGTTGAGCAGGTGTATCACTTGGCTCGGCGAGCTGTCGCTCGGTACTCCTCGAAGTTCTCGAAACGCCGGTACACACTCCACCAACACATCGTTCTGCTGTGTCTCAAGGTTCGGAAGAATACGACATACCGAACGCTTCTCGACGAACTCATCGAGATGCCCCGGATTCGGAGCGCCATCGACCTTGAGGAACTCCCGTCTCCCTCAACGCTGTGTAAAGCGTTCAATCGACTCAATATGGCTGTCTGGCGTGTCCTTCTCAATCTCTCGGTCACACTCCTCCCGACCAACGGTGTCGTCGGTATCGACGCCTCCGGCTTCGATCGGAGTCACGCCTCGAAGCACTACACGAAGCGAACGAAGTTGACGATTCAGCAGTTGAAAGTCACGCATGTTTAACTCTGGTATTCAACTACAGCAATAAATAAGAGTAATATCTTGACCGGAGTCATATATCGTATTAGAAACCGATATAGAAGTTAACAGTCGTTTTCTTTTTTCTTGAGAGAACCCCTCCGATATAGATACCAAAATGGAACAACTACACCGATGAGGGGAAGTCTCGCAGTTAATGTGGGCAGCTGTTTTATTTTCTGATCCGTATATCCTATCCGTCGAATGTCAATACGGAGGAGAAAATACCCGATATATTGAACCATAATTGCTACCACTATAATAGACAATAATATCCGCTCCATTTGAGTTCTAATTAGGCATTGATGTAAAAAACCTATCGGAGAACTAGATCTGGTCATATCTAATACCATGTACGCTCATCCCGAGACATTGTAACATGGCTCTGTTGAAATCCTATTGGTTAGACATATTCTGAACAAAACGCTGGTCAATGAGAGATGCTTATTGACCTGATGACCAATTTCCTGTTAAAAAGAGGTAGGTCTCACCGAATAGAATGAGTGCAAGAATCCCAACGGGGACGGCCCATATACCACCAATGTTCAATATTTCCAGTAGAACTCCGACAGCTATGCCAGCGCTCAAGAACAGGATACGCGAACCGAGTGACTCGCGTTTGGAGGATTGCTCAGGCATTATCTATAGCACGTTGTTGGGGGTCTAAAAGCTATATCTAATTGAATTCTTGGCACTAACTCTCGCGCTATTTCCTTTTTTGAATCATTCAAAGTGACCGGTCAAGATTATGAACGAGACAAGCAATATTGAGTTCACGGAATTGCTTCCACCATCGTCGTGAGCGGACGAACGCGCCGTATTTCCGTTTGAGCGTTGAGTTTACAGCCTCAGATTGACTCCGCTGACCGTAGAGAGCACCGTCTAAGCGTGCGTTCCATGCCTTGTGGAGCGATGGCTCTGTTGAAATCCTACTCTTCAGACACATTCTCTTCTGAAACAGCCGGTCGATGAGAGCTGCGTATTGGGCGTTAGTTTATCAGAATGGGAAACAATCAACTATCAATGGCTACAGACAGCCGTCAGTCAGATAGTCCCACCTTGGTCAGGCCACAATTATTCCTGTCGTTAGTTGTGATTGCCGCACTCGCAATTGCTGTTGACCTCGTAGGACTACTCACCCTGTTCGGGGTAGAGACTCTTACCGATGGAATCGCACCGTTTGTGGCGATAGTTCTCGGAGGATATCTGGGAATCGTCATCTCTGACCGCCTCTGAACGAAACGGCTCATACTCGTTGGGTTCTCTGAGCGTCGGTACGTAGTTCGTCTGTATAGACCGCTCAGAGCGACCGGTCGAGATTATGAACGAGACAGGCGATGGTGAGTTCACGGAACTGTTTCCACCATCGTCGTGATCGGACGAACGCACCGTACTTCCGCTTGAGCGTAGAGTTGACGGTCTCGGATTGACTACGCTGTCCGTAAAGATCAGCATCTAAGCGCGCGTTCCATGCCTTATGAATTGGTGGCTCTGTTGAAATCCCATTCTTCAGATATATTTTCGCCTGAAACAGCCGGTCGATTGGCGTTGCGAGTTGATCAGAGTGATCTCCGGTGGTTACTTTCGGTTTCACACTGATGTGTTGGTATGGCTGATCCTCTATTCGAACAATTAGCCCTCCTCCTCTCTGGGGTGTTGATGCTGGCGGCACCCCTTAGCATCGCATTCGCGTACCGGAATTATACTGAAGATCAACGAGTTTACGCAGGTTACTTATACCACATTTACTTGTTCGGAGTAACGTGCGTATCTATCATCGGCACCGCGAGTCTGGTCTGGATACTCACAGAAGGACTTCCCACGATATGGGTAGTCGTGGTTCTCCCACTGGTTCTCCTCCCAATCAACGTCATTCAATGGAAACTCCACAAGGAGATGGACTACACAGGCTGGCTCGGGACAGCATAATGTTCCAACACAGTTCCCGTTCAAAAACGCCCGCAACTGCTGAAAACCCGCTGATCAACTCGCGTACTGTACTGACTCGATGGAAACGCTGCTATGCCATGAGAGCGTGAACCAAGCATGGGACGCAAGAGACCGATGATCGCTCCGTGCCACAGAGCACGTTGTACTGACTGGTCCAAGTGCGAAAGAAGCCGAATCATGGGCGCTACAGCCCGTCTGCCGCTCCGAGCGGCAGACGGGAAAGCCCGAATAGGTGAGTCTCTGGTTCACGCACTGGCGTCCCGCCCGAGGAGACACTGATCGAGAAGCCGAGACGAGGATACAGTCCCAGTTGAGGAATGACGGAGGAGCTGTAGATCGCTAGCTCGGCGATCGCAGTGGCTGGGCAGTGTCAGCATGAGCGACTGCTACAGCCAGACAGCGACCGTACCGCATCAAGATTCCGACCGCCTGCCGGGGTGACAGAGAGAGGTATCCGTTACGTCCCAACCATTTTATCGACAGCGGTGGTTCGGTCGGTCAGCAGCGTTTCCATAGGTGAGCGATCCGTGAATCTCCTGCGTTGATCGGAACTGGTAGAAATTATCAGTTTCTAAGGATTTCAACAGAGCCGAATTGGTGTGAACTCACGGTGCTTGATCAGTGGGCGACCCTCGTATTCACGGACGAGTCGCCTGATTTTCTGGTCGTCGTAGCCTTTGTCACCGAGCAGAATATCGATGTCCTCGGGATTGCGCTTAATCAAAGAGGGGGCGATCTGGCTGTCGTGCTTTCGTGTCGTCGTCACATGTAGGTCGATGATCGCGTTCACCTTCGCATCGACCAACAGCGTCACTTTGAGCTGCTGAATCGTGAGTTCGGCGCGTTTCGTGTAATGTTTCGAGGCGTGACTGCGGTCGAATCCCGAAGCATCAACTCCAACGACGCCACTCGTCGGAAGGAGCGCCGTTGAGAGAGTCAGTATGACACGCCACACAGCCATATCAAGTCGATTGAACGCCTTACAGAGCGTTGACGGCGTAGGGAGTTCAGCTAATCCGAGGGCGCGACGAATGCGTGGCATCTCGATCAGTTCATCAAGCAGACCACGATAGGTCGTGTTCTTCCGCACTTTGAGACAGAGTAGAACAACGTGCTGTGGAAGTGTATAGCGGTGTTTGGAAAACTTCGAGGAGTATCGAGAGACTGCTCGGCGGGCCAGATGGATCGCTTTCTCAGTAAAGCGGAGAATCTGTGACTTCGGGAGGGCCTTCATATCGTGGAATTACAGGATGAACGTGTAACTCTCTGAGGATTTCAACAGAGCCGGAGCGATGTAAACTCACGATGCTTGATCAGTGGGCGAACCTCGTGGTGACGGGCAAGTCGCCTGATTTTCTGATCGTCGTATCCCTTGTCGCCAAGGAGAACCGCTACTTCACCGGTATTTCGCTTGATGAGCGACGGCGCAATTTGCGAGTCATGTTTTCGGGTCGTTGTCACATGTAAGTCGATGATTGCGTTGGACCTCGTGTCTACGAGGAGGGTAACTTTCAATTGCTGAATCGTCAACTCTGTTCGCTTCGTGTAGTGTTTCGAGGCGTGACTGCGGTCGAAACCAGAGGCATCAATCCCTACGACGCCGTTGGTCGGGAGGAGTGTGACTGAGAGGTTGAGCAGGACGCGCCAGACCGCCATATCAAGCCGATTGAATGCCTTACACAGCGTCGAAGGGGAGGGGAGTTCCTCAAGTTCGATGGCGCTTCGAATCCGAGGCATCTCGATTAATTCGTCAAGGAGCGTTCGATACGTCGTATCCTTCCGAACCTTGAGACAGAGTAAGACGATGTGCTGGTGGAGTGTGTATCGCCGTTTCGAGAACTTCGACGAGTAGCGAGCGACAGCTCGCCGAGCCAAGTGATACGCTTGCTCGACAAACCGGAGTAACCGTGACTTCGGGAGAGCCTGCATCTGGTCAAACTATCAGACGAACGTGTAACTCTCTGAGGATTTCAACAGAGCCTGTAACATAGGAGTTTCTCGAACCAGCTGTCTGGTTCGTTGAGTTTCAGCTCAAGGAAATTGAGATATCGTTGAAGATGATGTTTTGAGACACCCCTGAACTTTGCCAGCCACTGGCGAAGGGAACTGTGGCGGTTCTCACAGGTGTTCGTGTGGGCATCGCCGATGACGTAGGTATCGGAGTGGGTGACGGCCAGATGGCCGTCCACCCCCTCCTTCTCCTCGATCTCGTCGTAGATTGTGTAATCATCGGTACAGAGGATGACGCTTCCATCACCGTATTCAGCGATGTCTTCGTCGGCGTCTTGGAGATCCTTGCATACGAGAAACCGAACTCGTCCGTCGGGATGACGGACGAGTGTCAACACCGGTGGTTTGTCTGATTCGAATCGTCCTCGTCCCTTTTTTTCAGTCCGCGCGAGCGCGGACTCTCATCCTCGTCTTCGATCCCTTTCTCACCGGCTGTCACGTAGATTTCGTCAGCTTCACAGACACCGTACAGCTCAAATTCATCGATCTCCCCGCTCACGTCCTGGACTTTATGAACGAAGTTGAGAACAGCTTCGTAGTCTCGGCCAAGGTCACGAGCGATCTGAGCGGTCGGCTCAGATCGCATCTCCTTGACGATGTAGAACATCTCTTCCAGTTCGAAGCGATGTTGGCCGAAGATCGTGTTTGTGAGATCGTTGAAGTATGTCTCACACCCCTTGCACCAGTACTGCTGGGCGTCTTTTCCGGTCGTTCCGCGCTTGACAACGTCGTCACTCTCGCAATGGACACACGTCACCGTCTCGCCGAAGCGGGCGAGACGGAGACGTTCGAAGCACCGCTCACGTGGTGGAAGGAACACTTGCGCAGATTTCTCGTCCATCTTGAAAGACACTTAGAGAGTTAGGGAAATTGATGTTACGGCTTATCGGGATGAGCGTCGGGGATAATGCGTGAGCCTGCTTGCGATTACCGGAATTCGATACTGAGAAAGAACCGCTAGTGAGGACTCCTAGTTTTAAGTGATATCCATGACTATCAGTGAGGCAAGAAGATAGGAGAATATACCCACCGCTCATCGATGTGGGTTGCAGGAGAACGGGGGCGTCAATTCGCCCCCTGGTTGGCTACCTACTCCTGCGACCCGGATCGATATAAAAGTTTGCCTCTCGAGGAGCCATGGCTCTGTCCGGCACGGCGTCTCGTCTCCTTCGAGAGTCGTCTCTCTCCCCAGCAGCATCGCGACTTGACCGACAACCAGCAGTACACGACCACGACTACAACGACCCTCCATGACAATTGGAAAAGATCCGGACGCAGTTGACGCAGAAACGCCTACTGACCACGACGTTGCCGCAGCTCTTGGCTTTGACACCGTCGAAAAGTACATTAGCACAGATCAGACAGCCAACGATGGTGATGATGAGCTCCCGAGTCGCGAAGAGATGTGGGCCATCATCCAAGAACTGGTGCAGATGATCGGCGACCTCCAGCAGGAACAGAATCGCGCCGATCGCAACCGA
>JGI12405J12835_1000434_pt1 | contig 13730 bp, 15 predicted proteins | sample A23P3SouthBayCA_FD_12835 | JGI IMG/M metagenome (IMG submission 12835)
TCAATACGAAGTCGGTCGCGGATTCGCGGCCGTCTCCACCGGTGACGGCCGCAGCAGAGCGACCGATCTTCACGTAGTTCTGTCCGGCAGTATGAGTTGGCTGAGTGCACGATGCAGTCTGTATCCTAGTGTGTTGCGTGGGTCCATTGAATGCGCCTCAGCCGATCGCGGCGCAGACAAACATGACACGACAGTCACGGAGGGACTGACCTGTTACCGATCTAACGGCAGGCCACTATCCAACTACGGAGGAAGTTTAATTTTTAAATGCGCTAGCGACGAGTAGCGGGAAGACGAGAGTTGCTTCCGCCTCAACCTGTGTGTAATTCGTTCGTTCTTCCTTGATTTTCCCCCAAGAGACGGCCTCGTTTGGCGGTGCTCCCGATAGTGATCCGTCTCCTTCCATTCCCGTCGAAATATAGACGACATAGTCCGCACCACCTCGGAAGAGGTTCGTCATTATCGCGTGATGCTTCGGTACGCCCCCACCGACTGCAATGAGGCCCGTTTTGTCGGCCAGTAATCCGTCTTCGATGAGTGAATCATAGTCGTCAAGGATCTCGATTCCGACGTCCGAATCATAACCCTGGCGGTAGTAGTAGAGGAAGTTGCCCACCTCAGCGTCCGTCAGCGCCGGACAGTACACCGGTACATCGTTGTCCGCAGCTTGTTTCAAGACTGAGTCCTCGTCGTCGAGCGTCTTGCCCAGCTCACGTGCGAACGCTGTGGGTGTCCTGACCTTCTCTTCAGCGAAGAAGTCGTCAAAGAAATCGTACAGATACTCCTCTAACCACACATATCGGTCAGATGGAACAAAGAGATTCCCTAGCCGATTGATCCCTCGTTCCCGAAGTGCTTCCTCGTCTGCGTCCCATTCCCCCATCTTGAACGGTTTTGATGTCTTGATGACGTCCTCGGTCAGCGACCCAGACGTGGTAATAAGTACATCTACGTAGCCTTCTCGGACGAGATACGCGACGGTCTCACGTAGCCCCGATGAGATGATGTTCGAGGTGAACGTGAGATAGATCGTCGCGTCTTCGTCCTGCATACGCTCCGCGATATCGATGGCTTCTGCGAGTTGCGTCGCTTGGAAACCCGTCGTCGCGTATGCATCAAGCATCTCGTGAAAATCGAATTCACCACGGAAGTCGTAGCCACGAACGTCCGGCGTATCGAGTTCCTCGTCACTCCCAGGAAGGACATTATCGTGAGACTCGTCGTTATCCATATAGGTGATACGCCGACGGATGGTTTGAATAACTCGGAATGATCGTATTGTGCTCGGTCTCTTCAAGTCACTCGGTACTGGACATCGAGTATGTCCAGACGGCTGTGTTGAATCACTAGACGGCGTCGGGATAGGTCGGTAAATCAAAGGAGTTGAAGCGGGAAAGTGAGAGAGTATAACCCAAATCTCCCGCTTTATTGGGGAAGTTGTGCCAGTCGCTCAAAGAGTCACCCTCTGACGAACCGCAAGCCGAGCGTGTCGACGTAGAACTCGGCATTGCGCTCCGGATCGCCCGCGATTGCGGTCACGTGGTGAAGCCCTGGTGTGGTTAACGTCATGGTGTGTCTCAGTAGGAGTCGAACGTAGGTATGGTTTCCCGGACGCTGGCGTGATCAAGTAATGCGGGGGTAACTCCCGGACGAGGATGCCGCCAAACCGTTATTCAGCTCCTCCGAAAAGGACACTCATGACCTGTCCGTATCTGGAGTACCGGGGCGAGTCGGACGGCGAACAGTTCGATCACCTACGGGCGTACTGCACCGCTGCAGAGCGGTTCGTCCAGCCGATGCGAGCCGACATCTGCAACGACCGGTACGATCTCGATCACGCGGAACACTGCGAGATCTACCGCAAGCACACTGAGGAGGGAGAGCCGTGAGCTACGCAGATTACCTCGCCGGCGACCCGCTGATTATTACGGCGGCGCTGACCGGCGGCGTTCACGGCAAGGAAGCGAATCCGAATCTCCCGGAGACGCCCGAAGAGATCGGCCGTGCGGCGGCGGCAGCGGAGGAGGCCGGTGCTTCGGTTGTCCACCTCCACGCGCGCCGACCCAACGGCGAGCGCAGCTTCGCGACCGAACGCTTCCAGGAGATCGACGACGCCGTGCGCCGTCACGCTGATGACGTGATCATCCAGCACTCAACGGGGGGAACAGGTGCGCCTGACGAGGATCGTCACCTTCCCCTGCGCACCGATCCGCCGCCAGAGATGGCCAGCCTTGACATGGGGCCGCTCAATCGGTATGACCACCTCACCAGCGAGAACACGCGCGGACTGGTCGACTCACTCCACGAGGAAATGATTGACCGCGACATTAAGCCGGAACTCGAGGTGTTCAACGACGGCCACCTGAACGAGGTACACCAACTGCTTGAGCGCCGCGACCTCGCTGATCCTGTCTATGCGACGCTCATCTTCGGACCCGGAACGCTGACACCGCCGCGCCCGCAGAACTTCCTGAACTCGATCGACAATCTGCCCGAAGGCGCGCTGTTCAACACACTCGGATTCGGACGTCACCAACTTCCGTTCGCGACGATGGGGACGCTGTTCGGCGGCCACGTCCGCGTCGGTCTCGAGGACAACGTCTACTATCGCAAGGGAGAACTTGCAACAAGCAACGCGCAACTGGTCGAACGAGTCGTTCAGATAGCGAACAAACTCGGACGGGAGGTTGCAACTCCTGATCAGGCACGCGATATCCTCAACATATGATCCAACTGTAATATAGCGTCAAACATACTATGTCGTATTCGTACAGTTTTCTTGCTAAGGTGAATTAGGAAAACAAAAACCAAAGGTAATTTGAATTAATACTCAAAGTCGAAATCGTTTATATGCTGAACAGGCGCAATACCACGGCGTTCACGCCGTGGATACGCGCCGTCACTCAATGATACGTTCCACCGACAATAGCATAGCCGAGTTTCCAATCCTAAACATTCAACTCACAGGAACCCCTACACAATGGCAAGGTCAGGTCGGAACGGAGCGGATTTCGAACGACCTTCGGAGGTCGTTCGAGAGAGCTTTGCTCTCTCGTGATGACGAAAATCAAAGATTTTCGAACCACGGCCTGTCCGCCCTCGTAACGAGGCAGTATCCGAAATGCCGACGCGGTGAACGCAAATCCACGAAGGGTTCGTCTGGTGCCCGTCGGCCTGAGCAAGCACGACGATACCTCCAAGTCTGTCAACGTGTCAGTCTCCCTGCTGGCAAAAACAACAACTGGGAGTCAATGACGCTGAGGATAGGAGTAACGGCGGTTTGGCACCGTCCTCAGAAATCGAAGATTTCTGATGGGCTGCACGAGAACTCCGTTCTCGTGAACGCCAGTCAGCCACCGACCACGACGACTGGGTTAGATGCAAACTCCCGTAAAGTGGCGGTATCCATGGTTGCAAACCTGAAACTCCCACCGCTCGGGATTCCTCCGCGTTCACGCGGAGGAGGATGTCAATGCTGTTGTGCGACTCCGAGTAACAGCAGCGCTGCCCCAAGATGACGTGGTTCGAAAGCGTACAACGATCCGGAGCCTAGCAATTACCTTCTGTTGAACCCACTCGATCACCAACGACATCATGTGGGTTAGCTGAATTGAGGCGCTAAGCCCCCTTCCTCAGCGAGCGAAGCGAGCAGGGAGGGGATACAGGTCCCCAGAAATCTCCGATTTCTGGTGTGCGAACGAGACGCTTTGCGTCTCGTCAACGCCGCACGAGTTTCTTACACTATTCTGTTGCAGGCCCACAGGCCCACGTAGTCGAAGTGTTTTGCAATAGGGTATCATATAATTGGACGAACCCAATGGAGTATGACCTCGACTCAGATTCGCATTCGGTGTACTCGCTCCACTACCACCTGATACTCACGACAAAGTATCGGCGTGGAGTGCTGACCGAAGAACGAACCCAATTCATCCGCGGGGTCGTCGAAGGGTTCGCGGACAACTACGGTGTTGAACTGACGAACCTCGACGGAGAGGACGACCACATCCACATCCTGTTCCGAGCGAAGCCAACTACAGACCTTGTGAAGTTCATCAACACGGTAAAGGGCGCAACCGCCCGCCGCATCCGCAACGAATACGAGGATGAACTCAAGACCGGGCAGTGGGGAGACTCGTTCTGGAACGACTCGTACTGCCTCATCTCGACGGGGCAGGTGCCTCTGGATGTGTTGAAACAGTACGTCGATAACCAGCGCGAGAACTGATGTACTACGCCTACAAGTATCGCCTTGAGCCGTCCGACGCCCAACGCGAGGAGTTGGACCGCCACCGCGATATCTGTAGGCAACTGTACAATCACACTCGCTACCGACTCAACGAGTACCGAGACAACCACGGTGAACTGCCGTCCATGACCACGCTTCGGTCGGAGCTTCCCGATCTCAAGCAGTGGTGGGATGGTCTCTCGGACGTGTACTCAAAGGTTCTCCAGACCGTCGTCGAACGGCTGTTCGACAACCTCAGTAGCCTTTCTGCGCTCAAGCAGAATGGCTACGGCGTCGGCCAACTCAAGTGGAAGCCGCCGCGCGAGTTCCGCAGTTTCACATACAACCAGTCTGGCTTCAAGCTCGACAAGAAGGGCGGTCAGACTGTGTTGTCTCTCTCGAAACTCGCGGACATTCCAATCCGACTCCACCGAGAGATCCCCGACGACGCCGCACTCAAGCAGGTCACACTCAAGAAGGAACCGACGGGCGAGTGGTTCGCCACGTTCGGTGTCGAAGTCGACCGAGAGCCACCGCAAAAGCCCGACCGGCCGAAGAACGTCGTCGGGATCGACGTGGGTATTCTGAAGTACGCCCACGACACCGACGGCCACGCGATCGAATCGGCTGACCTCTCGGACGAGCGCGAACGGCTCGAGCGAGAGCAACGGAAGCTCTCGCAGAAGCAACACGGGTCGAACAACTACGAGAAGCAACGCCGTCGAGTGGCCGAATGCCACGCCGACCTGAAGAACAAGCGGCGAGACTTCTTGCACAAACTCTCGAACTACTACGCTCGAGAGTACGATCTCGTCGCGGTCGAAGACCTTGACGCGAAAGGGTTGGTCGAACTTGACGGCAACTCACGGAACCGTGCCGGAGCGGCGTGGGGAACGTTCCTCCGGATGCTCGAGTATAAGTGCGAACGCGAAGGCACACACTTCGTGGCTGTCGATCCGGCCGGAACGACCAAAGAGTGTGCGGCGTGCGGTGTCTCGACCGATAAACCGTTGTGGGTCCGCGAACACTCCTGTTCCTCCTGTGGCTTCACCGCTGACAGGGACTGGAACGCAGCGTGGAACATTCTTTCTCGCGGTATCAAGCAGTTAGGGGCGGGACGCTCCGAATCAACGCCTGTGGAGACTGCGCTCCCTACGGGAACCACTTTGGTTCCTGCAAAGCAAGCAACGCACGCCATAGCGCAGTGTTCGTTTTGCCCTACGGGAACCACTTTGGTTCCTGCAAAGCGTGTCTTGGAAGCAGGAAGCCCCTCCCTCAAGCGCGAACCGTCAGGCGAGCGGTAGGGTGGGGTAGTTCACAATGCGTGTGAGCCGATTGTCCGGTTTTACTACGTCTCTGTAACCTCTCGTTGCGACCTAGAGGTGCTCGTCAGCCCATGTTTCGAGTTCGTTGAAAACGGGACACAGCGACGCCCCACTGTTGGTGAGCGAGTAGTAGGTGGCGATCGGTTTGTCCTCGATACGCCGCTGTACGAGTCCTGCCTCCTCAAGGTCATCGAGTACGCGCGAGAGCGTTCGAGAGTTGGCACCTGTCGATCGCTTGAGTTCGTTAAACCGCTTCTCGTCTGCATCGACAAGATCGTGGAGGACGATCAGTCGCCACTCGGAACCGATCTCGTTCACGGCTTCGACGACCGAACATGCGTCGGGGTTCTCGTCCTCGTGCGTTGTCTCCGTCTTCGAGTGGGTCGATGACATCGGTGCTATCTACTATTTCCTTTGTCGCCAATCATACAAATAGGTTTGGATTCAAAGCAGGTAACGTAATGAAACTAGGCATCCAAGCGAGAGCAGATATGAGAGTTGCATCGGTGGTAGAGTGAGAGATGCAAGAATCTCTATCATGAATTTATCAGAATCGGTGGACCAGCAAGACACTTCAACGTCAGCGGCGACCACGGAAGAGACAGTCACCTGGAACCAACACTGGTTCGTCGCATCAGTTCGTTTTATCAGCTTCTGGACGGCTGTCGGTCTTCCAGTTCTCTACGTCCCACTACTCGCGACAGGTCTCGATTCCGCCGGTAAAGCTGCTGTTTTTGCCGTTCTTCTCGGAGTGAATCTCGTATCCCTGCTGCTGGGTCACAGCTATTGCCCGTCATAACCCGCATCTATTGTCACCGAATTCGGTGCATACAGCGCCATCTTGCTTTCAGCGAGCGAATAGCGGACGATCAGCCACCACTTGGATCCACCTTCGTCCACCGCTTCGATAACCAAACACGCACCCAGGTTTGTGTCCGCGTGCGTTTGCTCACACTGCTGAAAGTCATTTCGAACGTAACTGCGACTGTCCTGTGTCGTTATAGTAAATTGCCATAACAGCCAGTATCAGCCGACGAGCGTATTGATGACATCGATGTTATCTACTATCTACTGTGTCGCCAAACGTACATATAGGTGCGGGTACGAAGTAGGTAACGTGATGAAATCAGCTATCAAGGCGGAATCGAATACGAGACTCGCAGTCGCTGACCGAACCATGACTATCTCGGAGGTGAGCGCCTAATGGTGGCCACCGGAATTGAGGATGTCCTGCTTCTGGGCGCGCGGCTCCTCTTCGGTGGAGTGATCGCGTTCATGGGGTTGAACCACTTCCTACAACTCGAGCAGATGACCGGCTACGCCCAGTTCAAGGGCCTTCCCGCGCCGAAGCTGTCGGTAGTCGCGTCCGGGGCAGTGCTCGTGCTAGGTGGACTCGGTATCGTCGTGGGTGCGTTCCCACTGGTGAGCGCACTCGCGGTCGCCGGTTTCCTCGTTGTCTCCGCGCTCATGATGCACGACTTCTGGGCCGTTGACGAAGAGGAGCAGCAGGATGAAATGACCGCGTTTCTCAAGAACGTCGTCATGTCGGGTGGTGCGCTCGCAATCGCCGCCTTGACCACCCAGAGTTGGGCATTCAGTCTCGGTATCGGCCTCTAAACACACGCTGGTTACTCCCTAACCAACATGATCAATACAACCGGAATCCATCACGTTACGTCCATCGCAAGCGACCCCCAGCAGAACGTGGACTTCTATACCGAGGTCCTCGGACTGCGTCTCGTCAAGAAGACCGTCAACTTCGACGATAAGTACACCTACCACCTCTACTACGGTGACGAAGTAGGAGCCCCCGGGACGATTCTGACCTTCTTCCCGTTCGAGAACGGTCGCTCGGGCCGCGTCGGGCGGGGCCAGACGAGCGCGACCGCGTTCGTCATTCCCGAAGGATCGGTCGAGTACTGGATTGACCGCCTGAAATCCCACGACGTCGAGGTCGATTCACCACGAACCAGATTCGACGAAACAGTCGTCCCGTTCCGGGACCACGACGGGCAACCGCTCGAACTTGTGACGGGCACAACCGATATCGACCCGTGGGTAGACGGACCGGTTCCCGCGGAGAACGCGATTCGCGGGTTCCACAGTGTCACGCTTGCGTCGCTTAATCCCGAGCAGACGGGGGAGGTCCTCGAAACCCTGGGGTACGAGCCAACCGAGCAGGACGACGATCGAACGCGGTACCGGGCGTCCGGTGATCGTGCGGCGATCGTTGACGTTCGTGAGTGCTCGGACGTACCGCAGGGGCGACAGGGCGTCGGCACCGTCCACCACGTGGCGTTCCGTGCGCCCGACGAGGAGACACAACTGGAGTGGCGCGACCAGCTCAACGACAGTGGACTCCAGGTCACGCCGCAGAAGGATCGGCAGTACTTCAAGTCGATTTACTTCCGGGAGCCCGGTGGAGTGCTCTTCGAAATCGCCACCGACGAGCCGGGGTTCACTCGTGACGAGTCCAAGGCAGAGCTCGGGACGGAATTGAAGCTACCGCCGTGGTTAGAGAACGAACGGAGGACGCTCGAAGAACGACTCCCCGAAATAAATGCTTCCGGCACCAACGTGAGCTAAGATGACCGGTCCACACCAAGATCAGCCCCTCGTGACGGCAGGCGCACCCCTCGACGCGGCTGAGGCTGCGCTCGTCCTCGTCCACGGACGGGGAGCGACTGCCCAGAGTATCGTCCAGATGGCCGACGAGTTCCACAAGCATGGGGTTGTGTATTTCGCGCCTCAGGCAGCTCGGAACACATGGTATCCGAACGCGTTCACCGCACCGGTCGAATCGAACGAACCCGGTCGGTCCTCGGGATTACAAGCCATCGACGACGCTGTGACCGAGGCCAATGACGCAGGGATCCCGACCGAGCGGGTTATGATCCTAGGGTTCTCCCAGGGTGCGTGTCTGGCCAGCGAGTACGTCGCGCGCAATCCCCGACGGTATGGCGGGCTTGCGGTGCTCAGCGGTGGTCTCATCGGGGAATCCGTCGATCCCAGCGACTACGAGGGAGATCTCGACGGGACGCCCGTATTCCTCGGGTGTAGCGATGTCGATCCGCACATTCCCGAGAAACGGGTCCATGAGTCGACAGAGATCTTCGAGCAGTTGAACGCTGACGCGACCAAGCGCCTCTACGAGGGCATGGGGCACGGCATCAACCAAGACGAGATCGACCACGTCTCAAGGATGGTCACCAGCCTCGTGGAGTAAGAAGACCACTATACGCCGTTGTCAATCGGTGTAATCAAGCTGATGTCGTCGTCCACTAAGGCCACGTAACCCCATCCAAATGCGAACACACAATACGGCATGAACGAATCCACACCGGGTCTCCATCACGTCTCGGCGATTGCGGGCGACCCCCAGGAGAACGTGGACTTCTATACCGAGGTCCTCGGCCTGCGGCTCGTCAAGCAAACGGTGAACTTCGACGAGAAGTTCATGTACCACCTCTATTACGGGGACGACGTTGGCTCACCAGGTTCGCTCATCACTTTCTTCCCCTACCAACGGGGGACAGAGGGACGTATCGGTCGGCCGCAGCCCTCCACAACAGCGTTTACGATCCTGAGCGGCGCTGTGCAGTACTGGTACGACCGACTCGAGAGTTATAACGTCGATGTCGACGAGCCTGTCGAGCGGTTCGGCGAACACGTGCTCAAGTTCCGCGACCACGACGGCCAGCCACTGGAACTCATCGCACGTGATACTGACCGGCCTCCGGTGACCGGATCGATTCGATCAGAATACGCGATCCATGGACTTCACAGCGTCACGCTGCTGTCGGCGAGCGTCTTTCACACTGCGGCCACATTAGAGGTTCTGGGCTTCTCGTTAGTGGGCCAGGAGGGTGACCGCGTCCGATACCGTACATCCGGAACGTCAGCTGCTACTGTCGATTTGCTCGACGTGGAGGCATCGTACGGACGTGAAGGAATCGGAACTATCCATCACGTTGCGTTCCAAGCCGGCGAGCGGACGCTCTCCGAATGGCGCGAACGACTTACTGACGCAGACCTAGAACCGACCTGGATTAAAGACCGCCGGTACTTCAAGTCAGTTTACGTCCGTGAACCCGGCGGGATCCTGTTCGAGATCGCAAACGACGACCCTGGATTTACCGTCGATGAGGACCGAGCGGACCTAGGGACGGCACTACAGCTGCCACTGCAGTACGAGTCTGATCGAGAGATGATCACACAACAGCTTCCGGAACTTACTGTTCCAGATAGATAAGCCAGCAACGTCCTCAAGTGAGAGCGATGAAGGCCGTCACAGAAAACCTACTATGGCCTACAAAACCAACCATCATATTCTGTCCACCGTCGGGTGATTAGAAGTTTCCGCCCTTACTTAAATACGCCACTCATGTCGATATTGACCGCAAGACGGCGGCGGGGTGTGTGAACCTTTCTGTGACGACCACTCAACCCATAAAACCCGCTATCACTCTCAAGACTTCTCCGCCGCCTCGACGATGGCACCGCTATCAAGCGCTACAGCGAGTTCCCCATTGAACATCTCCGACGGAAGCGACCCACTAGCCGTCTACAAGAGAACGCTGTCGTGCTGCGTAGAGGTGTCGAATCGCGCCGACAGTAAAGGCGAGTGCGCCGAGGATCATCGGTGTGTCTCCAAGCGTTCGTGCCCAGAGCAGTGTCTGGACGTGATCTTGCTCGTAGAACTCGAGGCTCCGCGCGGCAGCATACCCGTCCTGATAGGCGGTCTGTAGCTGTACGAATCCAACAGGGAGTAACGATGCGACGGACATGATGACGAGTCCGACGTTCGTCAGCCAGAACGCTCCCCGGAACCACGTCGGATCCCACGCCGCTTCGGGTGTGACGACACGCAGAATATACGTTCCGAGACCGAGCGCGAGTAGGCCGAATGCGCCGAACAGCGAGGTGTGAGCGTGTGCAACGGTCAGGTAGGTTCCGTGTTCATAGTAGTTGATAACCGGGAGATTGATGAAGAAACCGAGTACACCACCACCGACGAAGTTCCAGACGCTACTGCCGACGATGAACAAGAGTGGTATCGTATAGGGAAATGCTTCGCCTTGTGCTTTCAACGACCGATATTCGCCAAAACTTCGATAGAGGACGAACACGAGCGGGACGAACTCGAGGGTCGAGAACGTCGTTCCGAGCGGGACCCAGAAGTCAGGGAGACCGACCCACCAGTAGTGGTGGGAGACACCGACGATCCCTGCTGCCATAATCGCGAACACTTCGAAGAGAATCGCTTTTTCCGCGTCACCTCTCTCGAGGAGATCCATCGACACCAGTGCAACAGAAATCACGGCGGTGACGAAGAACTCGAAGACGCCCTCGACCCACATGTGAACGACCCACCAGCGCCAAAACTCCGTGACTGCCATGTTCGTCTCGGGTGTATAGAGCATGCTCGCGGCGAACATAAGGGCGATCGAGCCACCAGCATAGGTCATGAAGTGACCCAAGCCGGTCGGGGGTTCATCCAACTGGCGGACGCTACGGAGCACCAACCCTGTCCAGCCAACGAAGCCGCCGAGCAGCCCAACCTTCCAGAGTCGACCGACTTCAAGGTACTCGAGACCCTCAGACCCGAGCCACCACCAGAGATCACCGTCCTCGGGTGAGCCGAGTTTGCCGTGTGTGCCGAGCCAGACGCCCGTGAACGCGCCGACTGTCGCGAGTACGAGCACGCCAAGCAGTGCAGTTGTGCCCTCGGCCTGCCAAGGTGGATCGTGATCGCTGAACAGTCCTGGCAAGAAGAGCCCGCCTGCGAGCCACAGCGTCGTGATCCAGAGGATACCGAGGTTGACGTGCCAGGTACGACCGACGGAAAACGGCAACAGCGAGACGATGTCGATCCCGAGTGCGTTCCCGATACCGTAGAATCCAGTCCGTTCGACATAGTAGTGGGCGAGCAGCGCACCAACGAGCGCTTGCGCGACGAACAGCGCCCCGGCGACGGGGACATACCACGCTGCAGCGTACTGGGTCGGCGTGATCGAGACTTCATCGGGGGATGGGACGTCGATGAGCTCGGTCGTCGGTTCGGCGAAATCGAACGAGTGGTACGCCCAGACGCCAGCGCCGCCGCCAGCGATGAGGAGGATAACGCTGATCGTGCTCCAGACCAGTACCTGTCCGGTGGGTTGGTTTCCGGTCGCGGGCACGTACGGCCAGTCGTTCGTATAGGAGTGATCCGAGCCAGGTCGGTTTGTGTGGGACATCCACGCCGTCCAGCATGCGAAATCAGCGATTCGCTTGGCGTGGTCGACCGATCCGACGAACTTCGATGGAATCCCTCGTTCCGGTGAGCCGCCGTAGTACCGGTCGACGTACTGGTCTCGAATACGATGATGGGCATAGGCTTCGGCCGCTGAGTACTGGGCAACGGTTCCCTCCGGCGCATCTGCATCGAGTTCCTGTTCGACGCGTTCCGCGATGACTGCCTGCTCATCATCGTCAAGTGCACCGAACGAATCAGCACCGTGCTGGCGAGCGTAATACTCGCGCATGAACTCAGCTTTTAGTGCTAGCGCATCCGCGGTGAGGTCGACCCCGAAGTACGAGCCGTTACCCAGGATCGAGCCCAGGTTCATGAGCCCGTTTGCCTGGAACGCTTTCTTGCCGAGTTGTACTTGCTCGTCCGTGACGACCGGTTCCCCATCCGGTCCGCGAATCTCATCGGGAATCGGCGGTGCCCGCTTGTGGGATACCCACGCCCCAAGCCCCATCGCAATGAGATTAGCGACGAAGAGCGCGACGAGCGCCCGCGAGCCGGTCGACTGTGACCGAAGTGCTGCGAGATCGATGCCCCCGTCTCTGTCTCCAGTCTCGAGTACCAGATTCGAGAGGATCTCGAATAAGACACGCTCTCGTGTGGCAGTTCCGCTATCTCCGTTAGTCAGATTCGACGCCAGGGCCGGGAGCACACGGGCGAGGGCTCGATCACCGATCACGTTGTCTGAGAGGAGTGTCGTTGCTGCAAGCGCCATCGCGGCCGCTGGTCGACCAGCTTTGCCGTCTGATGGGATCGTAGTCGGATCGCTCGACTGAGCACTCGCTCTCTGTGAGCCCTTGGTTCCAGCTACGTCACGTGACTGGTCACTGACTATCTGTGGTACCTCCTCGGTCAGCGTTCGTTCGAGCGCGTGGCCAACGACCACGGCGTCCCCCTGGAGGATGTCCTCGAGAACGCGGTCGAGGGACTGATCCGTCTCAATATCCAATTTTGTACAGAAATGAGAGTACGCTTCTGTGAGCCCGTGGTCAATTGTCTCGGTCGTGTCTGACTGCGAGCCCGCATTCGACTCCGCCGATGGCCGTTTCGAATCGCCAGTAACGAACTGCTCGAGCAACTCGTCCGCACTCACGGCAGTTTCTGAGGCCAACTGGTTCCGGATCGCTGTCAGTGTCTCGTCGTCTATACGGGTTGCGTTCAGATTATATTGCCGCAAAAATGACTCGAGTGCACGATCGAGTGAATCGTCGATGTTGAGATCAAGGTCGGACTGCTCACGGAGTTCGTCGACAGTTCGATCCACAAACCGTTCACACAGTTCGTTGGCGGCTCGCTCGACGAGTCGGTCGCGGATGTCTCTCTCAGTACGGGACTCAGACTGCGTTCGTAGTTCATCTATGCCTCGATCGATAACACCGGCGACTTGCTCGCCGGCCGTCCGACGGACTCGCATCGAAACGCCGCTGATGGTTTCTTTTCCTGCTTCGAGACGATCTGTTACATAATCAGTCGGATGGTGTCTCTCGGTTTCACTGGACGAATCGCCTACTGACAGAACGTTTGTAAGACCCATGATTGGTATGTGCGCTCCCGATATCACTAGTAGGCTCGAAACTGTCTGATAATGGTATCCGCGTCATCTGCAAGTAGTATCCCTGCCAGCTGTTGGATCTGATACATCGATGGGAGTCTTCCCATTGAGAGATACATCGGGATAGCAGAACTACTACAAGAGATGATGTTGATCTTTCAGGTGAATATCCTGAATCGATTCGGCAGAAATGAATTACTTTTAGACCGTATCTGAACACCGCCAAATTCTGAGCGTAGTTGGATAGCGTGACTATAATTCACTACTCGGTGATGCCTCTCTCCCTGAGCTGAGTTCTTCTCCACCGAGGATAGACTGGAGCTGTTCGGGCGGATC
>JGI12405J12835_1000449_pt1 | contig 13319 bp, 15 predicted proteins | sample A23P3SouthBayCA_FD_12835 | JGI IMG/M metagenome (IMG submission 12835)
CCGCACGATCCAGTGGCGCGGGACTCGCGCCGTCGTCGGCCGGTACCATCGTCAGCCGTGGGAGGGCGCTGTGGAGCTAGTCGCCTTCTGGCGGGCACGCTCGTGGAGCCGGCGCTCCTCGATTGCGGTCGCCCAGTCTCCGAGGTCCGCATACACGTCGTCAACGCGCTCGGCGTCGAATTCGAGAACATCGACGTCACCGGGCGAGTCAGCGTCGTACTCCTCGCGGTATGCTTCGATTTGGTCGGTGAGATCCGAGACCCGAGCCTGTAGTTCTTCGACGGTGTGTACGTTCGCCAACTCATTCACTCGGCGCCACTCGAAGTAGTCGTCGTTGCGCTCGTACCGAGCTGGACGACCATCGTGGTGGATAACGATGCCAAGGTCAGCGTAGAAGGACAGATGCGTCCGTGCGGACTCTTCGGAGCAGTCTGCACGCTCGGCGATCTCGGCGGCCATCATCGGCTCTCGTGCATGGAGGACCGCGCCGTACACGCGCTGTTTCGTGTCCTCGCCTTCGAATGGCCGGTCGAATGACGGCGGGCCGTCACGACGGGCGTCATCTGACATACTTCAACCAACGGACTAAGACCACATATTTCTTGCTCGGGGAAAAATATATTTTTCTGTGATTCTGGACTGTCGGGTACGCGTCCCCTTCTGCTGGATTGCTTGGAAGACTGTACCATCAACAGGACTCTTCACGGGTTCAACAGCATGGTACCCCTTGAGAATCGTGACCCGTCGCTGGAGTTCGGGTTGTGAAGGGATCATCGATCAACCTGGTGACAAGATTTATCCCTAGTGCGATCGATCCGTAAGTACGAGAAGCCCAGAGAACTCTCGTCATTGAGTCCCTCGCGAAAGGGGCAGGTGTTCTAGCACCTGCCTGGGTTTCTCGCTCCAGTGAAACCCATGGTAAACTCACAGCGCAATCTACTTGAAAGTATAGTCAGCGACCAACTTGGCCACGATCCGATGGAGGAGCTCTGATTGGCGTGTTAAGCTCGCTCCTAGGCCGGGTAACGGGGACGGACTCGTGTGAATCAATCGATGTGTCGCCCGATGCGCTATTCGATGCGCTGCAGAATAGTCGCCGTCGCAGGGCTATTCAGATACTTGCTGACCGGCCTTCCGGCAAGATCCAGCTTGGCGAACTTGCTGATGAGATCACTGCGCGTGAACAGGCTCCCTCGTCAGACCCATTCACTGCATCGGAACGGAAGTCGGTCTACGTTTCACTCTACCAATCCCACTTAGATACTCTTGCTTCCGCAGGCATCATTCGGTGGGACGGCGACTCAGGTAAAATTGAGACAACCGAAGCAACAGCTAAAATCGCGCGCCTCATTCAACGCGTAGAGACGAAGACCTGTAAGAATCCGAACGACGGACAGGAAGAGCTAGTGGGCGGGGGTATCAATGAGTGACGTGCCAGCCCATGATAGTATCGTGGGGAGCACGTCTCTAAGTGCCCTATACGGGGCACTCCAGAGTTCACGGCGCCGTCGCGCTATACTCTACGTCCGTAACACAGCAACGGATACGGTTACAGCGAGGGTTCTGGGCAAGCAAATTGCCAGTCTTGAGCACGATACCATGCCAGAGAACCTTTCCAATGAGCAGTATCATCGAGTCTATTCGAACCTCACTCAATACCATCTTCCCGAACTGGACGAGGCGGGCATAGTGATCTATAATCGGGCAGGCCAGACCGTTGAACCCGGACCAAATCTCCTCGCCGCGACCATTGCAATCGAGATCATGCTGCCGATCATCCGGCAGCTGTTCGATTCGACACACATTTGAGAGCAAGAAATCATCACTGGCTCTCTCACGCACTCCATTAGTCCCGTCACCCCATCAACCTCAGAACCGCCCACTCACAGGCAGCCGCGCAGGATTCATGTAAACCTAATCCCAGGTATTTAGGCGTGTTGGGCCATATACGGGGGATATCTATTAGGAGCGACCCTAATTCGGATCATTATGAAATAGAGTGCCGGTCATATGGTGATTGCGTTCCAATGGAATCCAAACAAACTGGCCCGGAGGTATTCCGGGATATGATTGACCGGCTGAAGAAAACCATCGGGATGCTGGTTGCTGTTGATACAGTCGCGTTCGATGGTGAGTATGCTGGAGTGATCGAGGACGTGGAACAGACTGAGACGGAATTTGGTCAGAACTGGAGCGACCTGAAGCAGCTTGTGGAAACGCAAGGATTCCACGTTTTTGCGTCGGGAGATGAGCTTAATCCGTCTTGGGTCAAAGGGTGCGTTTGGTTCCGTGCGTCCTACCCACCAGCTGAGCCGAACAGCACACTCATGGTTCGGTATTATCCGTCAGGCCGCGTCTCACTTCGTGCCAGCTACCGCTTCTCCTATCACTCAGAACAGAAGTACTTCCTGAGCTCCGAGGATCTTGACTACCTCTCAGGCCAGGAACTACACAACGCCAAAACCTCCGCTCTCGAAGATCACCCCGAAATCTCCCCTTCGAGTTAGCTCCTAGATCCCGGACCTACAAGGGGGGAAGAACCTAGCTAATTTCCGGAACCAACCTCCCGACTGGGGTTTCAACGAGGGGAACTATACTGAGCAAACCTCAATTTTGAGAGTTGATTCAACGCCCTCAATATCCAAATATTGGCGCACGTTAATTGGAACGGTCGCACGACCGAATTCGTCAATATCGACAACAGTTTGTGCAGATCTTCCATTACTGTGGATTGTGAGTTTGGCGGTTTCTCCTTCGATATCAAGTATGCGTCGTATCTCTTTAGGAATGACAATCCGGCCATTTCCGTTGATTTTGACTACTATCTGTAAATGGCCACTTTTTGAGTTATTTTGGCCGGGGGATTGAGGGGGCTGTTTCTTGGTCGAGTGTAACCCCCACATATGTTTAAAATTGGTGCGCTTAGAGTGTAGCATGAAACCCATATGCGGCGGGGAGTAGCATAAATATACTTCGGTGTTCACCACTGCGTGAACTGGACCGGGAACTCAGTGGAAACGGGGGTTGTAAAATTGGGCTACCAATTGAAGATTGAGAAAAGTCGAAACGAGGTTTCTCTCGAGAGAATCACCGTTACGACAGATGGCGTTCTAACTGTAGAACTTTGGTACATGACGCAAATATGGGGTTCGAACGCGTTCTTCGTACTCTGAGAGTATGTTGTCATAGTGATCGCGGATATCGGGGGAATCACCACGAAGATAGGCTAGACAGGCCTCTTGTAGCACAGGTCGGAGTTTTCTGTTAGTCCAGTGGCGGAGATCGTGCGGGGTCATTGGATTGTCGTCTGGTCGCCATGACTCTGGGACATAGTCGTTCCATTCCTGATTGACCGTTTGAGTGGGCAGAGGCTCTCCCCAATTGTCGCCTAGTGATACGAAGAGAGTTTTGGGTGCTACTATAGACTCCTCAGTGACTGGTCGGACTGTAAGCCACCGGATGAGGGCTGCTTTGAGTTCGTCATCGATTGGGATACGCGTAGCAGTTTTTCGCTTATTGCCCTCCCTATCTGCAGGGATATAAATCGAATCTGGAGAATGAGCTACCTTTGAGTGATGGGATATATCGAGGTCGTCATACAGTTGGTCAATCTCTGGATCACTAATATGAACTTCAGAAAGTCGGATATTACGGGCTTCCTGTACTCGGAGCATTGATTTGGCGAGTAAGAGGAAAAACGCGTGCCATTGAGGATGTTTAATTGAGAGGAGGAATTCGGAGAGGTCAGAATCATCGAGTCCGCGACCAAGAGTTTGACTGTCGCGAACTTCTTGTGAATTCGGAACGCTTGCGACCGGCCGATCCCAGATACTGGCGTCTAGCTTTGAAACAACGTTAAACATATCATTAAGGGTTATAATTCTGTGGCGATATGTAGCGCTAGCATATTCTGATGCAGCCCAATTATTGTATTGTTTCGTATGTTCCATCGTGATTTCTTCTGGCTCTGGTGGTGAGTCTGTTGTCCGTGTGAGCCATTCGAAGAAGCAAGTTACACGATTTAGGTAAGTGTCAACAGTTTCTGTATCCTTACCCGTACTTTGTTTAAATTCAGCGAAGTCTTCAATAACTTCCGTATATGAGTCAGGTAGCTCATCGACCCGGTTGAGATTGACCCCCGTCATGGTTGATCACCGAGGACCAGCCCCTCTCGTGCATCCATTTGGACACGGTTCGTCTGTAGCATCTGATCGAGGTCGTCACGGATGTCATCTTCAATTTTGGTGAGAACTGCTTCAACGATGTCATCCGCGGAGTCTTCTCCGGCTTGGATCGCCTCTTTAATTTCTGAGTGATATGTGTCGCGCTCATTCTCAGATGTCTGACCAAATGAGGGTGGGTCGATTTTTGCAACACCGGCATGAACAGCACATCTAATGAATTTTGAGCGGGTCATATCGAGCTCCTCAGCCCATTGATCCCATTTGTCCAATTCTTCCGGAGGGGCGGTTATTGATTTCGTGTTATCCACGCCAGCAGAGATCCGCACACGGTTATCATTCGCCATACCATCACTTATTGCGCACCACATATAGTGTTGGCGCAGATATTAGTATGAATACCCAATTATATGGCTTCTTGTGAGTCCTTCATATTTTTGTGATGCCAGAAATACCGTGATCGGATGATGGCGTCGGGTTTGGCAATTAGATGTTTGAACAGAGATGTACATGTCTCTGAATAGGATATCTAATACTATTCCGAAGAGTTCCAATATCGACCGTTTAGATCCAGACACGATCACATTTCGTACCCTAAGATTCTGACCTCTCAAAGAGGACGAAATAACCCCGCCGCTACAATCACTCAAACAACGTGTTTCATCAGTGTACGTCTGGTGAACTACCCCGCCCTAGTCAGCCGTTGAAACGGCTTCCTTGAGGGCGTGGCTTCCTGCTTCTAAGACGCAACTTGCATCTACCTGGTTGGTTGTGGAAAATCCACTCTCGTCGGTAGTCACAGCGGTTGCAGTCTCCACAGGCATTACATCGGAGTGAACCACTCCTAGTTGCTCCAATCCACGCTCCAGCACATTGAGTGCCGCATTCAGATCCCGGTCAGCCTCGAACCCACATGTCGGACAGTCATGAGTCCGAACCCACACAGGCTTGTCCGTCTCGGCCCCACAATTCGAGCACGCTTTTGTCGTCCCTTCTGGTGGAACTGTTTCAACATGGCATCTGTTCTTCTCTCCGTGGTGCTCGAAAACGGCGATGGTGTCGCGCCACCCAACCTCAGCTTTATTCCGTGCATTCTGTGGACCTTCGAGCATCTCTTTCACATTGAGATCCTCGAGAAAGACAGCATCGTAATGGGTGGTGTAGAAGTGCGCGAGCTTGTGCTTGAAGTCTTTCTTCTTATTGCTCATTGAAGCATGCACTCCAGCAACCTTCTTACGCTGTGTCTCCCAGTTGTTCGACTTGCGCTGTTTCCGGGAGAGTGACCGTTGCTCACGCTCTAACCACTCACGTTCCTCGCTGAGATCCAACCGAGAAATGGATCTACCATCTGAGTCGTGGATGAAATTTAGTATGCCGAGGTCGATACCAACGCAATCGCTTGGATCGATTTCTTCCACACGGGCTTTCTCCGGTACGTCAGTCTCAATTGTGAATGATGCGTACCATTCTCCAGTGGGTTCTAGCTTGATGGTGAGTTGCTTGATCTCCCGGATCGGGAGATCGCGGTGGAGGCGGATTGGAATCTCGATTGTTTCGCCAGCCACTTTCTTGAGAGTCAGTAGTCCACGTCCTGTGGGACCGCTCTTCTTGTCGAGCTCGAAGCCCCGAAAGTTATACGTGAGACTACGGAACTCTCGCGGTGGCTTCCACCGCAACTCACGTGCATCATACCCGTTCGCCTGAAGCTCCTGCAAACTCCGTGTATTATCCCGGATACGCATCGTTGCCGTTTGAAGCACGGTGGAGTAGACCCCGTTGAGTTCATCCCACTATGACTTCATTTTCGGCAACTCATCTCGGACCATCCGCACACGCTGGGTGAGTGTCCCAGCATCTTCCGGGATTTCCTTGAAGCGCTTCAGACGGTCGTTGTAGAGTTGTCGCACAACGTCCACGTTCCGCTCCAACAACTCGCGTTGCTCAGTCGTTGGAAACAGCCGGAAGCGCGGACTATACTTCATGCGACGTGTATCAATAATACTCTGACACCGACTTAAAGACTTGGGCGAGAACCCTCACCCAGCGGCAGGGTTCTGTGTCACTTCCCTACTCACTCCCCGTTCCTTGAGGAAGGGGCCTTAGCACCCACCCGGCTAAATTCAGCAGAAAACCCACAAGATCGCCTTCAGGTAATTAGCCTCATCGGACGGGACGTTTTAATTCAGTATTGCCTCCAAAATGCAACGAGCCCATTTTCTACGTCTTCGGAGGAGAGTACCGAGGTCCCTTTCGATGAGGACGAGCTCCTAGACTTGACGGAAGACGCTGGGTGGAGCGGTCAAATGCAGAAACCACGGTCAAACGCTACTTGGTGAGGGTCTCTCGTATCGCCCTGACGGCGATTCCTCCATTGGCTCGGGTAGTCTCATCACGTCTACTCTTCAAGCGCTTCCGACCGCGCGGCTTTCCACGACTCGAAGCGGCGCTGATACGTTGTGACCGCGAACTTCCCATGCTCTCGCATCTCCCCGAACGTCGGTTCCGACTCGATTTTCTCTGCCACACGTCGAACTTCCTCGAGTAACGCCTCGCGCTCGATCCGCGGCCGCTTGGGCGACTCATCGAATCCAGCTGCATCGAGGGCGTCCTCCCACGACCCGAAGTGATCCTGATACGTTGACCCCCAGTATGTGCCCTGCTCATTCATCTCTTCGACTGTCGGTTGTCTCCCAATCTCCTCGGCAATGCGTTGCAACTCCTCAATGAGTTCTTCGTCGCTCACCTCTGTTTCGGGATCGTTTGGTTGGAATCCGGAAGCGAGTTGTGCGTTTTGCCACGACTCGAAACGGCGGTAATACGTGGACACGGAATACTCCCCGTCCGATCGCATATCCTGAATCGAGGGGACCCCGTCACATTCAGCGGCGACCCGCTGTAATTCGTTAATGAGCTCTTCTCGTGATATTTGCGACGGCCTCGCCTCACCAAACCCGGCAGCTCGTTTTGCATTCTCCCAGGAGCCAAACAGCCGGTAATAGGGCCTGAGAGAGTATTCCCCCTCGGAGCGCATGTCGTCTGTGGTTGGGACGCGGCCGAGGTCATCAGCGAGCGTCTGGAGAGCTTCAATGAGATCGTTCTCACTGTGCGCCATTACGTGGGTGTTACCTCCCGCTCTGAGTTAACCCTTCGTGCAAAACTAGGTAGTGCTGAGAAGGGACGACCATAATCGCTGTCGCTGACTGATGAGATATCGATAACAAATCAGCCGTATGTGCGCTCCCTTACCCGTCTTCTTGGATAGGCTGAAGACAGGGTTCCTTGGCCTCCGCCGGGAGATCGTCCCAGCTCACCGACCCTTGGGAGACGATGGTTTCGGGCTGCATCTGGTCCGATGAGAGGACGAGCGCGGCGGTGAACTCGGGGGGTCGGGCGCGCTCACCACCCGGTGCCTCACCGACGGGATTCGCACCGGGGCCAGTGGCTGAGTCGACGACGACCCGGCCGACCATTCCGTACACCTCGTGTGGCGCGCACATGATGTCGTGGACACCTTCCTGTTCGAAGGTGTATTGCCAGTAATCGCCTTGTCCAAGCACCGGCGAGGAGAAGGCTGGGACGTCCTCGGGAACACGTTGCGTGTATCCGAAGGCTGGATGGTATGCGTTGATATTGTGATACATAGTGCGAGCGCATACCCGCGTCTTCAGGCGCGGGTCAAGCGGACAATAGCGTACACAACCATAGACGGTAGCACGGCTGGATTGCCCACCGTGTACAGTAGTTTTAAGACACTCGCTACGTATAGTGTGTAGTACGGATGAAGACCACACGGCACGCAACCTACAACCTCAACTACCACATAGTGTGGATACCGAAGTACCGTCGGTCGGTACTCGTCGGTGACGTTGCAACCCGTGTGCGAGACATCCTCCACGAAATTGCTGACGAGAAGGGGTTGGAGATCATCGATCTCACTATCCAACCCGACCACATCCACCTGTTCGTCAGTAGCCCGCCGAAACACGCTCCGTCACTTCTCGCTAACTGGTTCAAAGGCATCAGTTCGCGGAAGTACAACCACCGTCACGCCGACCACGCCGACGAGAAAATCAAGTGGGCGCGAGGCTACTACGCGGGGACAGCAGGGCACGTATCGAGCGAGACTGTCGAGAAGTACATCCAGCGTCACGAGGAGGGCGAACAGTGACCGAACTCACCGAGACGCTGGAACTGAAGCTTGTGGAACCGAACGCCCACAAGCATCGGAAACTCTGTGAGACGAAACAGGCGTACCAAGACGCCCTTGAAGCCGCGTTCAACGCTAACTGCACCACCCAGTCGGCGGCGAACGACGTGGTGACCAACTACGACCTGAGCGGCTACGCCAAGAACGCTCTCAAGAAGTACGTTCCACAACTCTGTGGCGGAAGCTACGACGCCAAAGAACTTCACGACGACCACCCCGTTCGGTTCACCAACGAAGGCCCGAAGCTCGACCACAAGCCACAGAACACTATCGAGTGGTACGTCAAAATCCCGCACCACGAGGACTACCACCTCTGGTTGCCCGCCCAACCGAACCCCGAACAACGGGACTGGCTCGAAGCGTTGCACGCGGGAGACGCAAAGATGGGCGAGTGTCGGCTGTTCGACCGCGACGGCGAATGGTACTTCCACATCGTCGCCACGCGGGACGTGGAGGAGCGACAGACTACCAGTTCGGCGGAAACGCCGATTGGGGTAGACATCGGGGAAGCTTCCTTGTTAACGGTGTGTCACCGTGACGAGCGCGGCTCCCCGACTGCACCCAACCTCTGGAACGATGAAGGCAAGCGAGTACGGCAACTCCGTGAGACGTACTTCACGGCGACCCGACGCCTTCAAAAACGCGGAAGCGAACGTATCGCTGAATCCTACGGCGACAAGTTGTGGCGACACATCGACCACATCCTTCACACGGTCACATCGGAGGTCGTCGCCTACGCCGACCGATTCGAGAACCCCGTGTTGGTTCTGGAAGACTTGACGCACATCCGCGAGAACATGGACTACGGCACGTTCATGAATCGCCGCCTTCACGGCTGGGGGTTCGCCAAGATGCACGCTCAGATTCGCTACAAGGCGGCTGAGAAAGGGATTCGTGTGGAGACAGTGAATCCCGCGTACACCTCGAAGACGTGTCACTGTTGTGGAGAACAGGGTTATCGTCCGAAGCAGGCGACGTTCGAGTGTTCCAACTCGGCGTGTTGGGTTTCGGAGTACCAAGCAGACGTTAACGCCGCGCTCAATATTGCAGACCGCTACCTCAGCGGAGAGAGTCGTTCAAGAGAACACGAGAACGACGATGACTCGGCTGAGGATGGGGCGCGTTTGACCGCGCCACAAGACAGCCAAGCCGATGCTGACACCCAGCAAGAGACGCTTGGACTGTATGCGTCTTGAAACCTTAGGGCCGCGCTCGGCCTGAAATCCCATGGTGGGATTCCCGCGACTTTAGGCGCGGGAGGAGATCAAGACCCGAGCATCATCGAACCGGCGACGACCTCACAGTCCGGTCTAGATGACTTCTCCACATAGTCGCCGGTAGCGAATAGGTTAGTCTTCACCCAGTGCCGCATCACGTGCGTCGCTCCACGATTCGAATCTACGCGCGCATGTACTCGCGGAGATACCGCCATGTGCATTCATTTCTGCATACGTTGGCTCCTTTTCAAGCTGGTCCGCGACTCGGCGAATCTCTGCCACGACGTCTTCCTTGGTGATCTTCTCACTCGCTGGGTTCGGATCGAACCCTGCCTCTTCGAGTGCCAAAGACCAGGATCCAAAGTGGTCCTGGTAGGTTGACCGCCAATGGCGGCCCTGCTCGTTCATCTCGTCTGCCGTCGGTTTGCGGCCCAACTCGTCGGCAAGGCGGCGGATTTCATCGAGAAGCTCGTCGTCGCTCGCTTCCACTTCTGGGTCGTTTGATTCGAATCCTGCCTCTTCCTGGGCCGCTCGCCACGACCCGAAGTGCTCGTAGTAGGGCGAGACACTGAAGTTACCCTTGTCGGCCATCTCTTGTTTCGAGGGGACGCGATCAAGTTCCTCGGCGAGGCGTCTAATTTCCTTGAGGAGGGCATCGTCGCTTACGCCGCTACCCCGTAGTTCGCTACTATCCACGCCAGCCTCCGCTCGTGCCTGCTGCCATGACCCAAACCGCTCGTAATAGGGGCCGACAGAATACTCACCCCGCTCATTCATATCCGTCGTTGTGGGGGGGCGGCCGAGCTGATCGGCAAGCCCCCTGAGCGCGTTTAAGAGTTCCTCGTCGCTATACGACATCCTACATAGGTAAATGAATCGACGTGGATAAACATTCTCGTGCGAGCATCCGGCACCGAGTTGGAATATAAGAGCAATCCCAGAATGGGTGCACGCTTTGTCTAGGCAGCCATGCGTACCCGTACCACAAACCGTGGTAGGGAACCCGAATTCAGACACAAGGTATTTACCGGTGGTGGGGATTGTTTGTACTACCCCTACCCCGTCCCGCTGGAGGGCGTAAAGTAGCGCAATCGCGCGTGAAATCCAGCACGCAAGCAAACTATGACAACGAAAAACGACAAACTGCGCGGCATTATCCTGTCCGCGCTGATGGTACTCTCCGTCGTGGCGGGTACCGCAGCGCTCGGCGGGACTGCGGCTGCCGCGACTGGGATTCAGGAAGACACGTCTTCCTATTCCACTGACGCAGGAGAATCGTACACGTTCACCCCCAACTTCACCGTTGAGGGGCTGAACGATGCAAACTCGGGTCAGACGGTTAGTATCGAGATTTCCGCTGACAATGGTGCGGACTTCACCGGTATTAACTCGGTGAATTCCAACATCTCGATTGGACAGTCCGCTTCGACGTCCAACGGTAATATTACGTTTACCCTGACCCCAAGTGGCAGCGACGTTGACGGCTACGTCGAGCTTGACGGCGCTGTACTGCAGACGCAGACGTCAGCTAGTGACTACTCGATCAGCGTCGATGCGGACATCGACGATTCGGGCGGCAGTGACCAGTCGGGTACGGTCGCCACTGTCGACGCTAGCGCGAACGAGAACGGCGTTGACGACGTGACCATCCCCGACCCTGTTAACAAAACCTACGAGAACGGTACGACCCTTGAACAGGGTCTCGACGTTGGTCTCTCCGTCCCGCAGAACAACGATACTGAAGTCACGCTGGACATCAGCGAGACGCTGGACGCCAACGTGACCGTCGACGACGCCACGGTGAACAGCATCAGTGGCAATATTAACTCCGTCGGCACTGCGAGCGTGAGCGGCGACGAAGTTACCTTCGTCGTCACTGGTACCAATGGCCTCACCTCCGAGGGCACTGCTAACGTCACGCTCGACCTCAGTACGAATACGACCGCCGGTAGCGCCGACAACGTTGACCCGGTCACGCACACGGCTACCACGAACCTCACTGACAGCGCGACTGGCTCTGTCAACTACGAGAGCTACGTGCCGGGTAACGTCATCGTGACCGGCGACAGTTCTTCCACCACTAACGTTACCTACTCCGGCGAGGAGATCACCTTCGACGCCGTTGACGAGACGGGCGTCGTGCTCGATATCATCAACGAAGACGACGACGTTGTGAAGACCCTCAACACTGGCTCGGGTAGTGTGGTGAACCTCCCCTCGGACGCCTCTTTCCTCGAGTCGAACGTGAACTACACGGTCGACTGGCGGAACGGCGACGCTGACGACTACGTCGAAATTCGTGACCTCGGCCTCACGGCGGAGATCACGAACGATGACATGAACGTGACGAAGGACGACCCGATCGAGGTCGACATTTCGTCCAGCGTCGGTGGCAGCACGGTCGACGTGCAGCTATTCAACTCCGACGACGAGCAGGTCGGGTCCACGCACTCGGTGACGCTGAGCGGCACCGGTAGCGGTGACGACTCCTTCGACACGGGCAGCCTTGACACGGGCGACTACTACGTGAAAGTCACTGACCAGGACACCGGCGTGACGGTCACGACCGGGACGGTCACCGTCGAGGAGGCCCCCGAGGTCACGGGCGACGTGGTCCTCGAGAGCACCGGCGTTCAGGGTGAGCGGGGTTCGATCATCCCGATCACGCTCGAACTGCAGGGTACCCAGGACAAAGGCTCGCTGGTCATCGGGAACGAGATGGCAAGCGACCAGAACTGGCAGGCCAACATCACCGTCACCGACGAGAACGGTGACAACGAGGTCACCGTCATGTTCAACACGTACGCTGCGGGTACGTGGGACGGCGACCTCAGCGACTCCGACACGGCATTCGCTCAGGGCGACGACACGCTGAGCGTGCACTACGCCGGTACGAACGGTGACGACTCGAACCTCGACAACACGCTGGCTGTGGGCACGTACTCGCTGGCGACGGCGAGTGGCGCCCAGAGCTACACCGCGACGGAGAACGACCCTGACTCTGTCGGCTCGGTGAACATCGTCCCGCGGGACACGACGAGCGAGTCCCAGACGCTGTGGACCGCACCGCACAGCATGGAGGGCGACATCGAGGAGACGTCCGACCTCACCTCGATGATCGAGGACGGTACGCTGACTGAGACGGACTCCATCACGTTCGACGCTGGCTCCGACACGAGTGACGTGCTCGTCCAGGAGCTGAACGTCAACGCGCTCGAAGGCGCGTGGGAGGTCGCTGACGGCACGGCCTACGAACGCCTCAACGACCTCGCGAACCTCTCGGGCACCGCGGGCGACCTGCCCACGGAGCTCGCACTCTCGACGGTTCAGACCAACCCCGGTCCGAACCTCGACCCGAAGCACCTGAACTACAATGCGACTGAGGACGAAGGCGCACTCTCCGTCCTCACCGCGAACGACAACAACACCGTGTTCCTCGTCATCGACGTCGAGGACGCGGAGTACAGTCGTACGGACGCGTACGGCTCCGGTAACGACGTCGCTGTCGACGACGACTACCGGACGTCGATGGCTGTCGCGGACAGTGGCCAGCTGGCGGCCTCCGACAGCACGCAGAACGCGAGCTACTCCATCGAGGAGGCGTTCGCGCGCTACGCGGTCAGCGGCAGCGAGCTGCTGATTTCGCCCTCGGAATCCACCGAGATCGACCTGGAGACGAACTGGGCGCCCGGTACGAGCTTCACGACGCGCGTG
>JGI12405J12835_1000451_pt1 | contig 13276 bp, 16 predicted proteins | sample A23P3SouthBayCA_FD_12835 | JGI IMG/M metagenome (IMG submission 12835)
CACCAAGTGGGGACGAGGAGATACGACGCTTTACCGGTAGACCGACGCTTGCTGTCGCCGCCGACGCAGCACGGGAAGGGTGGGACGACGATCTGCTCCAGCGGGCCCTTGACGGCTCTCTCACTGACGGGGAACTCGACGTCGACGAACCGGAGTTCGTCGCCGGTCTGACCACGGTACGTCTCTTCGCTCTCGAACGGCAGGGACGTACTGATGAGTATCTCAATCTGGCCAGGGCAGCAGGCAAGACCCAGAACTATACCGAAATGCTGGCACGAGAGGGAGAGATACAGGCATCTGTCGACTGCGCGACCGAGAACCTCTCGACGCCGCGGTCGCTGCTGGATATTGCAAAAACACTGCGTGACACTGACAACCCGATGGCTGCACTGGACGTTGCCGAACACGGACTAACTGTTGACGGCTTACGGAAAGACAGGTTAGCAGAGTGGCTCCGGGATCGGGCCGCGAGCCTAGGCGAGGAGGATCTCGCGCTCCGGGCTGCGATTGTTGCCTTCGAAGAGAGTCCATCGCCGAGTACGTATCAGGCTGTGGAGGAACTCGCAGGCGACGAGTGGGAGTCCGTTCGGAGTGAACTCTTGGAGTCACTTCGCGAGCAGACTCCAGCGTCGGGACACGCAGCTGAAGTATTCCTCAAGGAAGGCCTGTACGATGACGCCGTCGAAGTTGCTGAGCGCTCCGGCAGATCTCGGGTGGTCAAAACTGTCGTCGAAGAAGTCAGGGAGCATCGTCCCCAATGGGTAATCCGGACGTGTAAATCGAACGCCGAACCGATCGTCGAGCAGGGGAAACACGACAGCTACGAGACAGCTGTCCGCTGGCTCAGATACGCGGGCGAAGCAGCCCGGGAAGCCGACGAACTCGATGAGTGGCGCGAGTACGTCGAGACGATGCGTGACGAACACTACCGGAAGTACAAGCTGCGACCAATGCTGGACGACCTGCTGGAAGCGTTTCAGTCCCCGGTCGATAGCGAGGTGAGTTCGGATGGCTGAAATGGGGTTGACACCGACAGACCGATGGCATCTGCTCGGCCGACATGCCTGTCATCATCTCGGCTCGACAGAGATTATCGAAACGAGAACCTTCGACGAATTAGCCTTGACACATCCGGAGTGGGGGACTCTTGGTGTCCCCGGCGACGTTAGTGGTCCAGACGCGAAGTGGTGTAGCAACTGCAAGGACACGATCGAGCAAATGCGCTCTAGACGGTACGATGTTATCGTCTCCCTGAAGCGACAAGTACCGTATCGTGACGTCTCGTGGACGACGGTTGACTCGAACGACGATTGTGCTTGGTGTGGCAAGGCCAGCAGTGCGACGCAGTACAACGACGATCTCGACGAAAGGGTCTGTCCAGCCTGTGCCCGGAAGTACAACAGCCCCAGCATCGAGGTACGCACCCCGCCAGAAACAGACCGCCGGCAGGAAACGCCGAACAGTGAAGTCGACCCGATCCGGTGTACGCACTCCTCGGGCGAGGCAGGGTCATCGGACCGCGAACAGGCACGTCAGCGCGCTGCCGAGGAAGGACGGCCATATGTCGAAGTGAAGGTGAAACAGAAATACGCCGACGTTGTCTGCGATATTGGGGGAACTGGCCATCGATTTACCCCAACAGCGGTCAGAGAGATTGAGGCTCTCCAGGCCGAACAACAAGAAAAAGCCGACACTGACCAGGATCACAAATCACACGTCGGGACCGACATCCATCCGGCTGGGACACACGTTCAGACGAGGTCGCTGTTGCCTGATGAGGCGAAACGGCACGCAGCCGACCTTGCCGCGATCGCTGCTGATCCAGAAAACTGGCAGTGAACTTACTGTGTCATGTCTGCTGCCGTCTCGTCGCTGTCGGGATCGTACCGGCGCAGCTGGTGGGTTGTCGGTTCGAATCCCGCTGCACGGAGTGCCTCAACCCACGAACCGAACCGCCGTTTGTATGGCGACGGTGAATAACGTCCGAGTTCGGTCATCTGTCTGACCGTCGGCGGACGGTCGACGACATTACCGAGTCGCCGTAGTTCGGTGATCAGTTCTTCTCTGGAGAAGAGGTCCTCCGACGTCCCAATAAACGGGGAGAATCCAGCCCGCTTGATGGCGTTGTTCCACGAGTCGAACCGATTGACGTACGCGTGCACTGAATACTGGCCGTGTTCGTTCATCTGCTCGGCGGTGGGCCGTCCGCCGACCTGATCTGCGAGCCTGTCGATTTCCTCCAGCAGTTCGGAGGCTGGAATGCGCTGTTCGGATGCGTCGGGGCTCGATGCAGCGGGCGTGTATCCCGCGGCACGTATCGCGTCGTTCCACGAGTCGAACCGCCGGAAATACACCGAAGCTGTGTACTTTCCATGCTCTCTCATCTCTCTGGTTGTCGGTGATCGGCCGAACTCCTTGGCAAGCCGTTCGAGTTCGTCGAGCAGTTCTGCCTTGGTGTACTCGTTACCCGTCCTTGGTGGCTTGTATCCCGCAGCACGTAGCGCATCGCTCCACGATCCGAACAGATCGTGACAGGTTCGCGCCGAGTAGGCACCCTCTTCGTCCATCTGATCGGCTGTCGGTGGCGTTCCGTCTGTCGCCAGCCGGCTAATCTCCTTGATTACGTCCGCCTGGCTAATCGTATCGGGCTCTTGCCTTTCGATCCCGGCTGCGTCGAGCGCGGATTCGAGGTCATCGAACTTTGAGTATACTTGCGAGAGTGGATATTGACCGTGTTCCCGGATCGCCTCCGCCCAAGAAGACGGGTTTCCGACGATGTCCTGAATTCGTTGCAAGTCTTCGATTACGTTGGCACGGGTCGTCGCTGTGGCGTCAAGACCAGCTGCCTCGAGCGTTTCGTCCCATGCATCGAAATAGTGATAATATGCCTGGGCGGAATATCGGCCATGTTCGTGCATGTCTTCTGTCGTCGGTGATCTCCCCAACTCTTCCGCAAGTTCTCGAAGATGCTGGACGAGTTCTGTGCGGCCCATGTGCCTGTCATGTGTTTAAAATACCAAAAACCTGTTTCAATTATCATACTCGGCAGTGTGGTAGATCTCTGAGTTTGTCAGTACCTGCGTGTCGGCGATCCTGATGTTGTCGAGAACCCGGACTAATCCCACCACAATACGGCGATCTTGACGATTACATTGACTCATCAGTGCTACACCGGCTGCGAACCACTGAGAGATCGAGACTTCTTTGTCTCACGTCAGAACATGGAACGTATGGTGACTGCGGGCAAGCTTGGAGATTCGCACGCCCTTTCTCAGTGGGCACGGGCGTATGCGAACGAGGTTATTTTCGGTACTGAGTGGCCATTGACGCCAGACCACATTGACCTCTCTCGTGTAACCTTTGAGACCAGTACACGAATGACGCGACGGCACGGGGTCTGTTCATCGGACGGACGTGGCAACTGTACAATTCGTCTGTCCGCACAGACCCACGACAGGGCGGGATTCGAAGCCCTACAGGAGACGATTCGCCACGAACTCGTTCACGCCTACCAGCAGCAGACTACCGGTGTTGATACCGGTCATGGCGAATCGTTCAAGCAATGGGTGGAGCCGTTAGCTCTCTCTGGGCGGTGCACCACTCACTACGAGAAACAACCCGAGGACTACAAATATCGCTTCTACTGCATGGATGGGTGTGGATTTATCGGCGGTCGCCACCGCTGGAGTACTGCCGTGGCCCGTGCGATCGAGGGAACGCAAGTTTGTGGCACTTGCGACGCTCAACTCCATGTCGAAGGCCCCAGCGGTGTCCTTGACGAGGTTCCTGAATGGCGCGATGACACCTCATTCGATGAAGCCGACCTTCGGTACCGGTTCTACTGCGAGAACTGTGGTCTCATTGGCGGCCGCCGACAGATGTGCAAGACCGTCCGCCGGGTTGTCCACGGTGCCACTATCTGTGAACACTGTGACTCGTTGGAAATCGAAACGCGTGATGAAAGTGGGAACATCATCACACCCAATGACCTCTAGCCTGTTGACGGATCAGTTGACGTCGATTGAGGATGTTGAGAGGTGTTAACTAACTCTTCGTGTCTTACAGTAGTGTATGTTCATCCGCGATTCAGAGGGGGTCTGGCATCATGAGGAGTGCAGTCTCGTGACATTGTCCATTGAGAACAACCGTAATCGGTGTGCAGATTTGGATCCAGAGATGCCAGGTAAATGGTGTGATCACTGCCTACCTGATCCAACCGCTCGCTGAAATTTCGTGTCGTCGGATTTGGTGAAGAGCGGCGTTTGAACTCGACCATCATCTCAGACGGAACGGTTCATGGCTTCTCACTGTCGACCCTCAACTCGGTTTCGTAGGATTCGCTCTCAGAGGGCGCTCTTCACATCGGCTGGGCGTTCGCAGACGCCCACACCTCGCTTACGGACCGTTCCCACCATGGGCTGGGACCGTTCGCTGAGAGCCTCTCTGTTGTCGATCGATTGTGCGATCGACTCGAGACGGTCTATGGAGTGTCCGCGAGCACAACCGCACGCGACACCTCTTGCGTACCGATCAGGACGGCGACAGCGAGCAGCTCAGACTTGAGGCGCATTCCCTCATGGCGTGTCCGGTACTCTAACGACGTGGTGGTACTCGTGAACCTCAAGAACGACCGCGTCGGAGTGACGAAAGGTCCTGACGCAAGTCGCTCGTGGCGGACTTCCTATCTGGTTGCCGCCTCCCGGCGTGTCGAGGGATGCTTAGATAGATGCCGGTAACGATCCCTACGGGAAGCCCGATCTCGAAGTAGCGACTCGGGGCCGCGATGACGGACGAGTAGGTCGACTCGGGGAAACTCGATTCAATTTTTCTTTCTATTCGACCGTGAGAACGTGTTTAACGTTTGTTTTCGGACGATTCACGTCTAGAAAAATTGAACGGTATTTTGTATATCGATATTTAATTTATAGGATACAATATTGTACGCTCGAGTACCGTAGACTCCCGAAATCGCCAGCGAGAGCCGTTTCAGATTACACTTGGTTAAATAAGAGTTTAACCAAGGGACTTTACGAGGGTCGACACTGTACCCCACATACGAATGTCTGGATCAACGGATCGACGGGCTACACGCGGGGGCACAACCGTCCACGAGGCCATCGAGAGCTACCTACGCTATAAGATCAACGCCGACGGTTCGAAGACGACCATGCGCTCACCACTGCGTGAGTTCGCCGACCACTGTCGAGACGAGCGTGACCTCGAGTTCGTCGACGACCTTACACCCCACGATGTCCGCAGTTACAGCGAGCACCTCTACGACCGCGTCGTAATCGACGAGAACCTGGCGGCTTCAACCGCTCATAACTACTTCGCCTACGTCCGAGCGTTTCTCTCTTGGTCGGTACGAGAGCAACACCTCGAGTCGAACCCGGCAAATACGAACACTGCGATGGACCCGCTGCCAGAGGACGACGGGAAACGCAAACGCCAGTACTGGAGCGCCGAGGACCGCGAGACGTTACTCGAGTATGCCACCAAGCGTGTGAACATGGCTCTCGAGGGAACCATCCGGACCGATGTAGAGGCGGCCTTCCGTGACCGGGCAATCGTCGTCATGCTCGATGGCACGGGGGCGCGTGGTGCTGAGTTGTTCGCCGATCCAAAAGACGATAAACGAAACGGCCTCCGATGGAAAGACGTCGATTTCGACGAGCGGCTGATCGAAGTCTACGGCAAGTCCCGTGAGTACGAACAGGCCCCGTTCCCCGCAAGCGTCCATAACGTCCTCAAGCGATGGCACCGGGTGCAAGAGCCAATGACCGAAGCGTGGCCCGTCTTCCCGACCGGTCACTACGGCTCGAAAAAGCGCACGCTCGAGGATACACTCGGCGAGAAGGCAGTCTCTCGGGCGCTCGAGGGAAGGGGTGACGCCGGGAAGACCGAGGTGCTTGACCGTCTACACCGCGAGCACGAGGTCCCGCCGCCGTCGATCTCGAAAGAGGGCGTTCGCCGACTGCTGAAACGGCTCACCGACGAAGCCGGGATTGATCCGAACGGCGAGTACGACTATCTGACGCTGCATGGCGCTCGGCGGGCACTCGGACGTGACCTCTATACCAGCGGGATGTCCGAAAAGGCTCAGGAAGCGTTACGACACAACTCGATCGAGACTACCCACGAGGCCTATGCCGACGTCAAGATGAAGGACGTCTCCGATTCGATTGACGACGTGCGTGGGTGAGAACGAACTCGAAATATTCCTTATTCTTCGATTCTGGAATGGCTCCGTGGTGTTCGTCGACGAACTACTCAAACAGTCGCCAAAACAGCCATCACACTGCTGATGTTCGTTGGCTTACCAGATACGAGTATAGACGACTTTAGAACGGGATCAAACTTTAGACGACTTTGGGACGGGACCAACAAATCATAGTATTTTTACAACCTTGAAAAGATATTATTGGTGATGGGTGAAAGAAATACCGGTTGTATAATCATTATCTTTATTAATCTATTCCCATTTATTGGCAATATCTTATTTAATTGGAAAGCAGACAACCTATTATTTGTTTATTGGATACAAAACATATTGCTTATTATCTTTTACAGTGGGTTAGTGGCATTTGCGGCTCAAGAACCCGTACTGAATGACCGAAACCATACTCCAAGGGCAGTACCTATTCCATTTATTTCTAATCGTTCTGGATGGGTACAGTTGGTCAAATGGCTACCTCCGATTAATTATTGGAACATCCAATATATAACCTGGCCTCTTTTATTCGGATTGTTGTTTTGGCTTATTTCGGGAACAAAAATTATTGATATGTCCCATCCGAATCCCCTCACTGAAGGAAAGGATACACCCTTCAGAGAACATATAACGGTCCTCACAACTGCTGACTCTTTCGAGGCAATTCTAATAGCATTCCTGATTTTTGGGATGTTATTCATCCTTATTTGTCGTGAATTCTTCGGGAAAGAGCAGTACAAATCCTTTTCAGCACCGTCACTAGCTGAGATCCCAATTCGAATTGGATTATATTGGTTTATTACAGCATTTTTTATACAATTTATGCTAATATTGACGCATCCAATCATAAGCGCTTTTGATCAAACAGCCTACACAGGACTTAGAGTGACTATAATACTACTTGTAATGAAAATATTATCTGAATGGTCTCTTATTAAGATTCAACGAGATAACAAACCAAATAAAATCGTCAACTGGTTTTCACTATTTTGGCAAGGGCCTGAAGATCCAGATAATGGCAACTAATTTACCATATCGGTGCGCGACTACTACCGATACCGATGGACTATCGAGACGACGCATCGCAAGTTCAAGAGGCACTTCCTGCCGACGACGCGTTCGACGCGGTTTCAGATGCGCATTTACCTATATCTCTCTGGAATGTTCGCGTACAACTCGTGGGTGGCAGCGAGCGTGGAATGCCGTTGCCAGATCCTTATTAGCATACGGGAGTGGCCACCGATTCGCACGTCTCGATTCAACACGCTGTCGATGCAGCGCTCCCGTCCCGAATTCGGCCTATATGTAACAGATACATTGTATATGACTGATGCACTAAATCAGCGCTGATATACCTCATTTTCTAGAGAAGATCTAAATGGGAAAATCATTCAGTTTTCGCTCGAACTGGTATAGTCGTCATCGAGCACGTCGCCCGAGTGAGCGAGCGGCGCACGCAGACCACGTCCGAGACGTTTCCGGCTGGTGCGCTGGCGTCGTTCGGTCAGCCGTCGAGGCCGTTCTAGCGAGCGTCTTCGACGACTCGACGAAACACAGAGAGATCAGCGGATTCGACGCCGCGATCGCCGACGGCCACCCATGGTACGAGTACGAAGGGGGACACCACCGGCGGCTACAACCCGAACTGCAGGCTCTGGTCGCATCTCGGATTCGACTACAACGTCGGCCTCTACGGCGCCGCTGACCGCATCGAAGTGAGCGACACCGGTACTGTTTCAAACGGTCTTTACAAACATCAAACAGATGCTCCGTTCCCTCCCCTCCGCCCGTACTGTTGCAGTACTACTGCTCCTCGTCGTCGGGGTGGGTTTCAGTTTCTCCTTCCACGCTACCGCTGACGGCGCAAGTGTTACTTATACCGCGACTGCTGTCGAACCCGGGGAGAATCCCGAACTAGTCACACGAGCAGCGAGTAACGTGACCAATCTTGACGAACGAATCGCAGGCACGTCGACACAACACCAGCGACCGGTTCAGAGAGCTGCAGCGACTGGTTCCTACACCGGTCGTCTTGACCCGGAACTCGACATCGTCATCGACGATATCGAGTCGCCGTACATCTGGTACAACGAGAGCTACTACACGTGGACAGTCTCGACGCAATCCGGAACGACGAATGCGACGATTCGAATGCAGCCGACCGACCCGGATACGGTGTTCGAAACCGTTGCTCGCCCGGTCGACGACGCGCCGGCGGAAGTCACGACAGCAATCGCGGAGGGAACATCGACCGGATTGACCGTCGAATCTGGCCTGTACCAGCAGAACGGGGAGTACTACGTCGTCGCGCCGGAGAGCGAGGGTGCAGTTCTCGCTCAACTTACGAAAATCTTCGCCGGATTCGTACTCACACCAGTCGGCCGCGGGTACACCGCGGTTGCGATCGGACTTCTAGCATATAGATTCCGTGGACCGGTTTGTGACCGACCCCTGACTGTTCGGCGAGCGATCACGATCCCTGCACTCGCAATTTCGATCGCACTCATCGGGACTGTCCTCTTTGAAAGCGGCTCACTCACCCGATTCGTGACCGGTCCGACGAGTGCGTTCGTCGTCGCGGCTGGGACTGTTGCCGGCGTTGCTGCAGCTCGCCGTCAATGGCTTCAACTCGTCGGCGTCTCGATCGGGACCGCTCTAGTGGCGATCGGGGCGTTTGTCGCCGCAATCGGTGTCGTCGGGGCTATTTTCGGCATACTGGCTGTTTTCCTCGGCTTCGCTACCGGCATCGTGCCGTTTGGGTACGGGTACTGGTTCGCTCAACCAGTTCCCAAGGACTGATTTCGTCCCCAGCGTGGAGACACCTACCGACGCGACGGGCTTTCGGTCCTATCTCTCACAGCTGATTCCGATCTTCACGACGACACAAGTGTCCACTACGAACAGTTCGAGCAATCGCTGGGTCGCGTCGCAAAGCCGTCTCGAGTTTGCCGCTGAGAGTCGCGGCGACACCTACTACAGACAGTGATACTGCGTTAGAATGGCGTGCACCGAGTGCACGTAGTTGAGAGAGCGTTAGAGATAGGAACTACTGACCGTCTACTCACCCACAACTCGAAACTCCAGACCGCTTTGAGACGGCACCCAACTTGAGGTACACGATCTCTCGCCGCAACTGGGTTGTTCCACCACTGTCTGGTGCCATTATCCTCTCAGATCTCCCGCTGATGACACGCCATCTGGGACATGAGTGTGTCGACGCCGGCGAGTCAATCCCGTTCGCGCGTGCCGTTCCGGTCGTGGTGTCCGCGGATGCGATCTTCTCAAGAGACGGTACGGATTGCCATTACATCCACAGCGGGAGCGTGAACACAGTAGCGTTGAACGTCCCATGAACGAGAGCGGGTGCAATGAGGGTGTCTGTTCGGTGGTACACCCAACCGAAGATTGCCCCCATAAGCGTGTAGTATGCCGCCATGTGGCTGATAATGATCGCTGGTGGCGAGAGTAGAGCGACAGGGTAGACGTGGAACAGCGCGAACGTCGCGCCCGCGATGCTGATAGCACTCACGGAACCGAGCGCTGCCTGAAGCCGACTTTGGATCACGCCACGGAAGAACAACTCTTCAACGGGTCCGATCACCGCGAGTGACAGGACTGCTGCGGCAACCAGCCCTGCACCAGTTGGCTCGCCAAGATTGCTGTACTCCATGTACCCTGGCGAGAGGTCGATCGCCGGGACGACCGCATCGGTGACCGCGAGCGAGAGAAACGCCGTAGCGAAACTCGCGAGCAAGCCACTGATCAGGTAGGGAACGGCCCGTCTCTTGAGCATCTGGACGGACGGGCGGAACGACGACCCAACCCGGAGATAGGCCGCCCCGATCAGGAGGAAAGACAGTTCAGTCCCGAGAGTACCCGCAACGAAAGTGACCACCTCACCCGCGTCGCGGCCGATCGTGACGACGACGGCCAGTGATGCCGCGAAGTTCCCGACCACCGCAGCCAGCACCACGCCAGCGAGGAAGATTCCTGTGCGAGCAATTCCAGTCTTGTCGCCGAGTCGCTTAGGGATGACCGCGGTCGGCATCGAGGGCGAATCTGGCACGGTAAGTGACTGTACTGGATCAGTTGTAAGTGTTATCTCAATGACCATTAAGTTGAAAGGCTGACAGGTCTGACCGGAATACGTACGGGGCAGAAATCAGGTATCCAGAGTATGACGGACGAGGACAGTACACGGGAAGCGGCTTACGCGGTGTTGACTGACGAGACCCGCGTTCGCATCCTCTTCGCGCTCGCGGACCGATACGACGAGGCATGGTCGTCTGAGTGGCCCACCTTCTCAGAGTTGCGCACGCAGGTCGGTGTGAACGACACGAGCCGCTTCAGTTATCACCTCACCGAACTCCAAGACGAGTTCGTCCGCAAAGTCGATGGGCGGTATCTGCCACGAGTGGCGGCTCTCGAAATCGTGGCCGCGATTCGGGCGGGCACATATGGCGAAGCTAGAGCTGGCGACGAGGAGATCGACATTGAGCAACGAGAAATAGACTGTGAGTGCCTGCACTGTGATCAAGCGCTCGTCGCGACCTACCGGAACCACCAGCTGTACGTCGGCTGTCCTGAGCATGGTGCTGCGGTCGCGTATCCTACGCCTCCACGGGCGGCCCGGAGCCGGACGATAGACGAAGTCATCGACTGCTCGCTACGGAAACACGCTTGCGACGTGCGACTGCTTCGGGAGGGTGTCTGTCCACACTGCTGGGGAACTGCCAATTTGTCGTTTCCTCGCGACTCCGTCCCGGACACGTACCTCCTCGATGATGTACCGTACGCGACTGCAGCATGTGACATTTGCTGGTTGTCGTATCCGATCCCGATCGCACACACGATTCTCGGTCACCCTGCCGTCGAGACGCTATACGCCAACTGTGGGCTCGGACCACGGGACGCTCAGCTCGGGCCACACGATCTGGCGCGAGTGAGTGACGTGTCTCTTTCCGAAAGAGACTCACCGGCTGCTCGAATCGTCGTCGAACTCAGAGACAATCAGGTGGTCTTCGATCTTGACGAGACCTGCAGTGTCCTCGATCACCGGCGTTGATAGCGCTCGAAGTCGACTGTTTGTCTAACATCCTCACTCTGGTCTCCCATCGTGGAGACGGCTACGCGGATATGTCGAGCCGCGCCAGAAAGCACGCTGCTGTTCCGGATGTATCGGTGCATCCGACGATGCTGCCAGAGACGCCAGTGAGTGTGGGTTGCGGTGATTAGCGAAAGCTGAGGAAGATATCACGCTGGTGCAACATCGGGAGAGTGCTGGCCGATGGGAAGGTCGATATCGATCTCATCGTACCACACAACCGGACGCTTTGCGCGACCGTTTTGCTCGAGTTCGACGAGTCCGTAGTCGGCAAGTTCGGTCACGTTCTCAGTGACTTCTGGTGGATGACGGCCGACAATTCGCGCGAGTTCACGAATACTGTCTGGCTCATGATCAGCGATCGCCTCGAGGAGTTCGAGATTCGTCGGCCGAAAGATTCGACCGAACGTCTCGAGGTCCTCCACGGAGAGCGTCGACGGCTTGGGGTCGACACTCTCGCCAGCATCGAGAGCAGCAAGCGTGTCTTCGAGATCGCTACGGTCGGACGACGAGTTGATACGGACGTGAAGTGTTTGGGTCATGGGTGTGGGGTCGGTGTATTACCAGTCGGTTCGTTTGGCGAACGGAAGTGCCGAACGTCAAGCACGATACAGCGTCTGCAGTCCCGGATAGTCGGTCTCGTAGACCTCCGAGCCAAGGTGCAGTTCGTGAATTCCATGGTGGTTATCGAATCGGATGATTGGATCATCAGCGCCGGCGACGCCGTAGTGGAAGGCGTACTTGATGCCGTCTGGAAACTTCTCGGACTCGGGTACCGCAAGTACGCGGACACGGGCGACAGTACCGTCCGCATAGGCTTCAATCTCGTCACGAACAACTGTGACGTCATCACTCATCCCTGTTTGTTAGTATGAGTCCTAACAAGATCAGCGTTAGGCCTCTCCCTAACATAGCATGAGGAATATGCAATATATTGCTCGCCGTAGAACGAACGTCCCTCGTGATTCGAGAGAATGAACCAGGGCCGAGCGTCCTCGTCACCTTTGAACGGATCATCGTCGTAGATGACATCGCCCCGTTCGAAAACAGGGGCTGCTTCTTCGTCGGTCACTGTTCGTCCTCGATGCTTGGGTGGGGTTCCTGCGGTGCGTGCTCGCGCCACGCCTCCTTGTCCTCGGTACCGAGTTGGTCGTTGAACAGTTCGGTCGCCCGCTCGTAGCCGCTGTATCCTTCGAGGCGCTCGGCGTCGTCGGTCACCAGACCGCTCCGTGAGATCGATCGACGCCAAGTAAGTCCAACACAGCGGCGACTTCCCGCACCGACAACCCATCGAATGCAGGCGCACCCCGAATACCCTGACGGGTGTCGGGGTGCGCTCGTTCTCTCAAACCTCATCACAATCCACGTCTAAGCTCTCTTTGAGCAGGGTGGCGAGTTGCATGGACACTTCTTGCCACCACCTGCTCGTTCCTCAAACTCTCATCTAGACAGTGCCGCGCCCGTGGTACTCCACGTATGGGACAAAATCATTATTGGAGTACCATACGAGTAGTTAAAATGTCCATTCATGGTGCGGCCAACGCAGCAGCGCGAACGTGACCAGATTCCCGTAACGGAAGCCGACGAAAATGAGAGTGAAGAGCAGACGTGTCCTGAATGCGATTCAGGTGCTCTCGTTGCTAGCAACGATAGTAATGAAATTATTTGTGAGGAGTGCGGCCTCATTATTGAAGAGAAAAATATCGACCATGGGCCAGAATGGCGCGCGTTCAATCACGCCGAACGGCAGAACAAAAGCCGGGTTGGTGCACCCACAACCCAGACGATGCACGACAAAGGGTTGACTACCCAGATCGACTGGAAAAACAAGGATGCACACGGGCGATCGCTTTCCTCAAAGAAACGTAATCAGTTGAATCGACTGCGCAAGTGGCAAGAACGGATTCGAACCAAGGATGCAGGTGAACGAAACCTCCAGTTTGCGCTTTCGGAAATCGATC
>JGI12405J12835_1000460_pt1 | contig 13164 bp, 9 predicted proteins | sample A23P3SouthBayCA_FD_12835 | JGI IMG/M metagenome (IMG submission 12835)
CCCGCCGCTTTACTGGCGGCCGGTCGACCGGTTCCTGGCCGATGACGGACAGCCGGACCCGTATCCGTCGGCGTTCTTCGGGGATCGACTGCGCCGGGCGCTCGAATCGGGGGCCGTCGACGAGTCGGTGCTCGACGAGAAGGTCCGGCGGGTACTCGGGCTCTACGAACGCCTCGGGGCCATCGGCCGTAGCGACGACCCGCCGGTCCGATCCGTCGACCGGGACGCGCACCACGACCTCGCCCGGGAGGGTGCAATCAGGGGCACAGTCCTGCTGGCGAACGACGGCGTGCTTCCGCTGGGAGGGGCGGAGACGCTGGCGGTCGTCGGCCCGAATGCCGACGAAGCCAAGATAGGCGGCGGCGGGAGCTCAGAAGTGACACCGACGCGAGCCACGAGCCCGCTCGTGGGTCTCCGCGAGCGCGCTCCCGAAGTCACCTTCGAACGGGGCACCGAGCGTGTGCCGAACCCGTCGATGTTCGATACGCCCTGGGACACGCTGGCACGGCGAGTTCGCTCCGGGGGCGATATCGGGAGCGCGGTGACGGCGGCCGCCGCGGCCGATGTCGCCGTCGTCGTCGTCCAGGACGCCGCGACCGAGAGCGAGGACCGGGACGGGATGGCGCTGCCCGGCGATCAGGACCGGCTCGTGGCGGCCGTTGCCGACGCCAACCCCCGGACTGTGGTGGTCTGTCGGTCGAGCGGTCCCGTGGAGATGCCGTGGCTCGACGCGGTCGGCGCCGTCGTTCAGACCTGGTACCCCGGACAGACCGACGGCGAAGCGCTTGCCGCCGTCCTCTACGGTGAAGACCCCGGCGGCCGGCTCCCGGTGACGTTCGGCCGCCGATTCGCCGACTACCCTGTGGCGGGCGAGAGCCGGTACCCGGGGGTCGACGGGCGCGCCCAGTACGATGAGGGTGTCTTCGTCGGCTATCGCGGAGTCGACCGGGACGGCGTTGACCCGTTGTTCCCGTTCGGGCACGGCCGGTCGTACGCTACTTTTGTGTACGACGACCTCGCCGTCGAACACGCCAGTGACGGTCTCGAAGTCTCCGTCACGGTCGAGAACTGCTCGAACCGAGCCGGACGGGAAGTCGTCCAGGCGTACGTCTCCCCGCCCGAGGGACCGGTGGACCGTCCGGAACGGGAACTCGGGGGGTTCGCTCCAGTGGCGCTCGAGGCCGGCGAGCGCCGCCGCGTCGACCTGTCGGTCCCACGACGGACGCTCGCTCGGTACGACGAGGCGGACGGGTGGACCGTCGACGCGGGGACGTACGCGGTGGCGGTCGGGCGGTCGTCACGCGACCACCGAGCGACCGGGCGATGTGACCTCGGCGAATCGCCGAACGCGTGACCCGTTCACGCGAGCGGCGGGACCGGTCGCCCGAGACGGGCAGTTAGTCCTGAGTGGTGGATTCGGCGCGTGTCGCGGCCGTCTCCTCCGGGCTCGCGGACCCCGACACCTCTGTCGAGGAGACGCGGCTCCACAGCGCGAGGATGCTCGGCAAGACGAACACGCTCACGAGGAACGCAGTCGACAGCGCGATCACCACGATCGCGCCGAAGCTCTGGATCCCCGCGCTGGGAACGAGCAGGAGCGTCGCGAACGCACAGATCGACGTGAGCGTGCTCCCGAGCAGCGCGCCGCCGGTGCCGGTTACCGCCGCCGACAGCGCCTCGTAGGTGCCCTTGCCCTCGCGGCGCTCGTCGGCGAACCGGTCGCCGAAGTGGATGTTGTAGTCGATCCCGAGTCCGATGACCAGGCTCATCAGGAGTGCCGTCAGCAGGTTGAGCGGGATCTCGAAGAGGTACATCCCACCGACGACGAGCCCGACCACGAGGACGATCGGCACAGCGACCAGGACGCCGAGGGTGGCGCTGCCGTGCATCAGCCTGAACACGCCAGCCAACGCCACCACGACCGTCGACAGGGCGATCGCCATGGTCAGGAGAATGCCCGACTGGAGCTCGTTCAGGACAGCCTGCGAGACGGCAAACGAGCCCGCGACGGTCGCGGTCCGCTCGCTGCTTTCGGCCATCGTGCCTGCGCCGTCTTCGAGCGTCGCGACGTACTCCGCCCTGTCGCTCCAGTCGGCGGTGTCGAGCGTGACCGTCACGAGAAGCGAGCGATACGTCCCGTCGGTCCGCTCGACGACCCGACTGGCCGTCTCCGCGTCTGCCTCGTAGAACGCGTCGTACAGCGACGCGAGGTTCCGGTCGGGCACGCCGTCACCGTCGGTGTCGGCGTCCCGGAAGGTCGTGGCGAACGCCGGGTTCTCCTCGGCAGTCGCCCGCATCGCCGTCACCGGCGAGACGACCGGCGGGGACTTCGAGGCCTCCAACACGACGCCTTCGGCACGGAGCTCAGTCGTCCCAGCGTGGATGTCCTCCAGAGTGTCACTGGCTGTAACGTCGTTTTCCACGAGGAGTCGCGACCTGACGGAGTCGCCAGCGCCGGCGGGTTTGTACGTCTCGTCGACGGAGGCGCTCCTGTCCTGGAACTCGTGGGGCTCCCACCCAAGCGGGCCGGGCAGGTCCTGTTTCCACTCCGCGATATCGGTGTTGCTCCCGCCGAACTGCTCCTGGTCGAGGTCGGCCCAGAGGAGACCCCCCGCGGCGGCCCCGGCGACCGCCAGCACCAGCACGAGCGGTGCTGCTCGACGCGCGATCCGGACACTCGATCGTAGCGCCGGCTCGAGGAATCGCCCGCGGCCGAGTGGTCGCTTCGAGCGGTCGAGTCCGACCCTCTCGAGGAGCCCGTCGATGCTGATCTTCAACGCGGGGACGGCAGTCGTGAAGAGGACGAGCGCCGACACGACGCCGAGCGTGATGCTGATCCCGAGGGTCCGGATCACCGGCAGCGGGTTCGCCAAGTTCGAGAGGAAGCCGATAGCGGCCGTCATCGTCACCAGAACCAGGGCGGTCGAGACGTACCGAACACCGCGGCCCATCGGCTCGCGGATTCCGTCCCCCTCGCCGCGCTCCTCACGGTATCGGTTGAACACGTGGAACCCGAAGTCGACGCTCAGCCCGGTGATCAGGACGACCGGAATGATACTGGTCGTGCCTGCGGCGACGCCGAGCCACCCCATGATGCCGAACGTCCACAGGACCGACAGGGCGACGCCGGTCATCCCCACGACGACGTCGACGAGGTCTCGATACGCGAAGGCCAACACGAACAGGATCAACAGCAGTGCGACAGGGACGACGAGCTGGATCATCTGCTCCGTGAAGTGAGCGTTGTACTCCGTGATCGCGTGCGAGCCGAGAGTGAAAAAGCCCGCGTCGGACCGGTCCGTGGCGCTCTCGTGGAGCGCCGCGGTAGCCTCTGACACCGTTTCACCGGACACGCTCGTATCGAGTGTGAACAGCAGCCGCCTGTCGCTCGCAGTCGTGGCTGAGGGGTCGTGGTCCGCCGGAAGAAAGCGGAGCGCCTGCGGCTCGTCGCTCAGTACCGACGCGACGAGGGTCTCGACCTCGGCAGGGCTCGCGGATTCGAGCGCCTCGATCTGCGCAGCGAGCGTCGGTGTTGCCCCGTCAGCGGCCCGCATCGCGACCAGGTTCGAGAAGCCGACCACCCGACCCCCGTCGAGTGCAGCCTGCAGCGACGCGTTGTCTCGAACTGACTGCTGGTACCGCAGCCCCGCGAGAAGCGACGACTGCGAGAGGGCGTCGTCACCCTCCGGTCGGACGTACACAGTCGCAGACGTGGTGTTCGCGGTCCGCTGGTCGCCGTAGTTCTCGTCGATGTACTGTGATTTCTGGACGCGCTCGAGGTCGTCGAAGGATTCGGCGTCGGCGCCCGCCTGACTCCCGGTGTCGAGCATCGGGACACCGGCGGCGACGACGCCGGTGAGCAGGAGTACGAGCAGGAGAGTGAGGCGATTGTGGTCGGTGACGGCAGTAACGAGTCGTCCCAGTCCGTCCCGCATCATGACTCACCACCCCGCGCCGCCGCGTGGCCATCTTGATCAGTGGTGCGCTGCGACTCCCCTCCGACAAGCCGTTCGGTCGTGTCGATGGGCCGAGAGAGGGGGGACCGACCCGGTCCCGCGACATCGAGCGGTCCGTCCCCGAATCCCGGCACCCCGGGGGCGAGGGTGACGCTCGTTCCACCGGATCGATTCTGTCGGTTTTCGGTGTGTCTGAACATCGTCCGTGGTTGTTTGCTGTCACCACTGACCCGTGTATTTCGGCGCTAGCCATCGAAAACCGGTCCTCGAGCCAGTCTAGTTATCATGAACGTCGCCACGCCGGGCGTCTGGTGACGATTCCGGTGGACCGGTTCGGACGTCGGAGCCGCAGGTGCTGTCGCCGGTAGAAACGCCGACGGTACGGTGACGAGCGTCGCTCGCTGTGCTGGCCGACAGATGAGGCAGATTTCCGCTGGTACCCTGGCCTGCTCGACATCCCTCCGAAGAAAGGCCCCCCTCGCTCGGTGCGGGGTTCGCGTGGACTCGCACGTGTAACCGTTCGCTGTGTGGAGTTAGTGTGATACCAGCAGCAACAGTCCGTCCAGAACCAGCAGTTCGCGTCCCGACTCCGGCGTCAGTTACCCTGGATCGCGTCGATGACCATCGCGGCGGCGATGACCGGCTCTTTCGGGACGTCGCTCGCGTCGTCGATGACGATATCGTAGCGGTCTTTCACCGAGAGCTGGCCATCGATCTTCCCGACGTGATCGCCGTCGAGATCGGTTATTTCGTACTTGTGTGGGATCATCGGACCCACGATCGGGACGAGATTCCGCGCGAGCGTGACGGCTCCGCCGCGGGAGTTGATTTCAGCGATCTTCGCTTCCGTCTGCGGATGGCGGAGTTTCCACGTGTCCTGGAGGGCCGAATAATCGTTGTCGAGGATCACGATTTCTTCGCCGGTCTGGGCGTCTTCGAGCATGTAGTCGCCGGCGACATCGACGATCCCACCCGCCTTCACTGTGAAGACTTCCTCGCCGTCGCCGTCGACGAACGGGAACTCCTCTTTCATCTTCAGCATCTTCTGTTTGCCGCGCAGGACGACGTTGCCCGCGGAATCCTCGGCGCGGTACTTGGTTCGCACGAGCGACTGGACGACCGTGTAGCGGTCGTCGGTGAGTGTGATACCTTCGATCGTGTCAAGTTCGCTCATCGACATCGTGTATAGACGTTGCGCTTACAGGATCATATAACGAGATGGCGTGTTTCAGAGAGAGAAACACCGCGTTCTGGTCTCACTCGGCGTCGCACACCGAACGAGTAGTGAGTGCCCCGAATTATGTCGGCATGGTGATTGAAACACCCGGTATCAGTCCGTCTCGTGAGTCACCACGTCGGGAAGTGTCACGACCACTGCCGTCCCGCCGAGGTCGCTGTCCGCGAACGAGAGCGACCCGCCCATCGCCTGAACGGCCCAGCTCACACCCCAGAGGCCGAGGCTACTGGCGTGTTCGAGCGGGGCTTCCTCGCCCGTCTCGATCACGACCTGTTCGGCGTCGGGGATCCCGGGGCCGTCGTCCGCGACGGCGATCCGGACGCCGGATTCGCTCTGTGTACCCCGCACCGCGACGCGCGGCGACGGGGTGTTGTTGTGTTCGACGGCGTTTTCGACCAGGTGTCCGAGCGCGTACCGACACAGTTTCGCGTCGAGATTGACGGTCACCTCCGGCGCAGTGACATCCGCTTCGGCGTTGGTCCCCGCCGTCACGTCGGCCACGACCTCGTCGAGCAGCGGGCGCAGTTCGGTCGGTGTTCGGTCGGCGACCGACCGTCCCATCAGTTGCTGGACCCGCCGCGTTTCGTCGCTCAGTCCGTCGAGTCTGTCGACGGCCGTTATCGCCTCGGTGAGGGCGGCATCCTCGGCATGTGCGCGGATCACGTCCAGTTCGTTTCGGAGGTTGTGTCGCAGGATCCTGTTGAGGACCGCCAGTCGCTGGCGGCGTATCTCTCGCTCGGTCACGTCGATGAGCGTGATCGTGTATCCGAGCGTCTCGTCGTACTCGTCGACAAGCGGCGCGACACTCGGCTCGAACTGTCGCCGTCCGGACGCCGTCTGACAGGTGACCGTCTTGCGGTCGGTCAACGTGGCCACCGAGTGTTCAGTCACGTCACCCAGCACCTCGGGGTCGTCGAAGGTCTCCGCGGCCGAGTCGTTCGACCGGACCACTCGCCGTTCGCCGTCGAGAACGACGATCGCTTCGTCCGTCTCGGTGAGTGCCGCCCGCTCGCCGAGGCGTCGTGTCCCGGGGAGACGCGTCACGAGGTCGTATCGCGTGACCCCGAGGGCGAGACTCCCCGAGGTCGCGACGAACGCGGCCCCGATCACCACGTCGTTTACCAGCGGCGTCGCGGGACGGGTCGTCTGGAATGCGAACACCAGGGCAACGATAGGCAACACGACGTTGACGCCCTGTGCAGTCGGTAGCTGTTCGTGTCGGTAGGTGGTGACGACGACAGCGATAACCAGCGCGAACACGAGGGTTACGAGTCCGAGCGAGAAGACCGATTGAACGGTCTGTATAGTCCGGACCGTCCCGTCGTCCACGGGGCCGTCCGCCAGAAACAAGGGCACGAGAATCAGGCCAACAGTCATCGCCACGACTGTTGCCCCACCGAGGACTCGCCGACGGGTGATACGCTGTCCCAGCCCGATGTATCGCGTCGCGAACACCGTCCACGGCACGACGATCAGAAAGTAAACGATCCAGCTCGTCTGTGAGCTAGTGGACACCAACACCCCGTAGACCGCGTACCCGACACCGAAAACCGCGAACGTGCCTGCGACGATCGCGTACGGTCGGGCGAGTCCCGTGTAGACCTGCCCCCGGCGGAAGCGTCGGAACACCGACACTGCCACGAAACCGGCGACGACGCCGCTTATCGCCGGAGGGACAACGGTGAGAAGCGTCAGGGCGTCGAACTGGAGCACAGTCAGTGATCGAATGGCCCGCGTCTAAAAATGGTGTGACCGTCGGCGAGAGGACCGACCGCGCGCGGGTCTGGCCCCGCTCGTGGTACTGCTACCGGTTGTCTGCTCGGCCGGTGGCGCGCCGCTCGACGCCGTCCAGCAGATGCCCCGGTCGTCTTTGCTGGCAGTACGACACCTGGCTCGGCAGACACCGTGTCACTGCGCGTCGTCGCCGGACCTGGAGAACCAGCCGAACACTCCCATCGTCAGGATCAGCGGTCCACCGACGAAGAGCGCCGGTCCGGAGGTCGCCGCCCGGTAGACGAGGACAGCAGCACCGGCCACGGGCGCGACAGCCGCGGTTCCCGTGGTGACGAGGCCGACGAGTGCGATGTCGACGCTCCCGATACCGCCCGGGGTTGGAACGACCGCACCGACGACGGCAACCGGGATCACTGCCAGCAGGACGCCGACAGAGACGGTCTGGCCGACGGCGACGAAAGACAGCCAGAGCGCGACGACGGTGAGTGCGTGTGCCGCCGCGATCAGCGCACCGACAGTGCAGACCTGACGACGCGTCCCCGCACGCAGTCGTGTGACGGCGGCGGCGAGCGCGTCCGCTCGTCGTTCGACCGCTTCGGGGCCGGGCGACGGAACACCCGGAAGCTGACTCGCAACCCGGGTGGCCCGGACCACGACGGCCACCACACGGGAATACACACGACTGCGGGCGCGCCAGAGACCGACCGCACCGAGGAAGACGAGTGTGAACAGACCGATAGCGACTGTCCCGATCCGTGTCACGGTCCCGCCGGGCGTCGTCACGAGAAGGGAGACGACCCCGCACAGTCCGAATGTCCCGACGGCGAGATTGGAGAGCAGACTGGCGATGACGACGGCGACGACGCCGTCTTCGTAGTCTGCGTCGGCCGCCCGGGCGACAACGTGGCCGTTGACCGGCGCTCCACCGGCTCGTCCGCCGGGAACGACTGTACTCACCACCATCGTGGCGGCGTAGACGCTCACGAGACGGCGCTTCGAAACCGAGTAGCCGAGAACGTCCAGGAGAACGCCCAGTGCGACCCCCCGAAGCGAGAGGACGAGCAGTGCGACGCCAACGACGGCAACGACCGTCTCGACGTCGGCCGCCAGCATCGCGCTCTGGAAGCGCCCCACGCCGATACCGCGGACGAACAGGACGCCGACGAGAAGTGTGCCGACGACCCACACGCCTCTCCGAATCGGCAGCGAAGGGGTCGACGACTGCGTGTCGGTAGGCATCGTTCCAGTCGGTCTGCTCCCGTCGGGTACCCGAAACGAGCGTTCGACAGACGTAGGACAGCCGCGAAAATAAAACCAGCCCCGGTCTCGCCGGCGACGCGACAGGGTCGTCGAAGGGAGCGTCCGTTACTGCCCTTTCGTGACGCTGTACCACTCGCCGTCCCAGCTGACGGTGTACTCGACGACGGCTTTGATACCTGCGAGGCTGTACAGCGGCAACACCGCCGGCATCATGACGTATCCGACGCCGACGTCGTCGAGGCGACCGGCGGCGCTATCGTACAGTCGCAGCGACAGGGCAGACCCGACGAGCGTCAGCGCCGGCAGCACGGTCCAGCCCGCGATGCCATTGGCGAAGAGGACGGCCATCTTCGAGACGAGCGACAGCATGAACAGGTTCCCCAGCACCGACCCGGCACAGATGAGTGGCGAGAGCAGGTCGCGGTACCAGCGCGGCGACGTGGCGTCCCCGAGGAGCGAGTGAAACACCTGCGCGTACCCGGTCATCCATCGCTTGCGCTGCCCCCACCAGTCGGCCGGTGTGTGGGCCGCCTCAATGGTCGACGCGTAGGAGAACTGCTCGACGACGTCGAGGTCGGCCTCGTAACAGTCGAACGCGAAAGCGTAGTCCTCCGTGAGCATCGCCGGGTCGTAGCCGTCGACGGTCTCGAACGCCTCGCGGTGCATGACCACCGTCCGGCTCGCGGCCATCGTGAAGTCGGTGACAGCGGTGAGCAGTCGCTGGCTGAGGTCGCCGAGCACGACCGATTCGTAGTAGGCGACCGTCTCGACGACCCCGTCGGGCTCGGGAATCGTCCGCCCCTGGACGATGTCGCAGTCGTCGAGTTTCGCGACCGCAGTGGAGACGAACCGCGGGTCGACCGCCTCGTCGGCGTCGAACACCGCCAGGTACTCGCTGTCGGTCGTCTCGGCGGCGTAGTTGACTGCACCAGCTTTGCTGCCCGGGTATCGCGTGTTGACGAGCACGTCGACGCGGTCGTTCGCTGTGTACTCTCGGGCGCGCTCGATGGAGGCGTCGTCGTCGGGTTCGGCGACGATTACGACCCGGAGGTCCTCGTATCGACTCGCGAGCAGGCTCTCGACGCTCCGGTGGAGGACCGCCCCATCCTCGTGGACCGGGACGACGGCCGTGACCGTCTGGCCCGTCACCGGGAACCGGTCCGTCTCGCTGCCCGCACACTGTCCGAGCAACACGAGTCCGGAGAGGCCGAACAGGCCCGAGAGCGTCAGACAGGCGAAGACTGCCTGGAGGACGACGATGTTGCTCCCACCGAAGATGGCCGGGAGGGGGATGACCATCGAGAGGCTGCCCTGGAGGTACCCGAACGCGATGACGGCTGTGATCAGCAGCGCGAACGCCCCGGTGTCGAGAGCGTCGCGGGCGGTAGACGGAACCAGCCTGCGGAGAGTGGCTGTCGCGCGATCCATCGTCCGTTGGAGGGGGGACCGAGTCAGGGGGTCTGACTGTGACATCGTCGTATTACTGTCCTCTGCCGGCGACCCCCTGTATCGACCCGCTAACAGTCACAGGCCTGGCCGAAATCTGCTCTAGCTATCTGGAGACCCGCGAGAAGGCCGGGCAGTGTCCCAATCAGGCGAGTTCACTACGGCCGGATAGCGGCCCGAAGCACCGCGTGTGTCTCGGATCCGCACGAGGACCACGACTGCTCTCCCGGTGTCACTTCTGTGTTCCGGGGCGTCTCTGGGGCTGGAGCGGGACACCGCGCGTGGTAGCTGGTCCGTCGGTCGCGCCGAGTCCACGTCGAAGCTGAAAGCCGGTGTTGCCGGTGGCGCTCTCGCGACGGTGGCTGTCGTGGTTGCGGTGAAACGCCGCGACTGACCCGCCGCTCGTCCATCGACGAGGCGAATACCCTACCGGACTCGTCCGTCGACGACGGACGGAGACCTCGGACGGTCGGCCGTAACTGTTGACCGGTACTTCGCCGAGCGGCCCCGCGAGTTCCGGAACAGACGTACGACCGAAGAAAAACTGCGGCGTGTCGGACAGTCTCGCGGCGAAGAAAGCGCGCACAGCGCGAACCGCCCCGTTCGAACGACGGCCGCAGGGACCGGGCAGCCGTCAGGCGAATCGGTCGACCGCGTAACCGCCGAGCGCACCGAGGCCGGCGTTGATCGCGAGTGCCACGAGTTCGGCGATGAGAACGATACCGACGAGGATGGCGCCGTCCGCAAGCCTGTCTACTGCCCCGGCTCCAGCGAGCAACGCGATCGAGAGAAACACCAGCAGCGGGACGGTCAGCGCCCAGGCCAGCAACCCCGTTGCGGCACCGACCCGCGGGCCGGACTCCTCCGTACGGAGATGCGCCGCGAGGGCGCCACCGACGGCTCCCGATCCGGGGACGAACGATACCAGCACCGTTGTGGCGGCGCCGTAGACGGCACTGGCCCAGAACGTGGCGGTCGTCCCGCCTTCGTCCTCGACCCGGCGGCGGGTCTGTCTGCGCGCGCGGACGAAGACAACCGCTGCGACGACCAGTCCGACGCCAGTCAGCGCGATCCCCACGGAGAGCCAGTCGACGAACGGCACTCCGGCGGAGACCGCTTCGGCGGGCGTGAGGCCGTTCAGCTCGGTGCTCTCGGCGGTGACGAACTCCGCTATCGCCGACCGGTCGACACCAGCGTACAGTCCGATACCGACCGCAGCCAAGACCAGGCCGACCACGGCCGCGACAGCGCCCAACGCCCAGTCGACCGCTACTGGGACGGGGTCACGGGACTTGGGTGCGTTCGCGTCGACACGGCTGGTGTCACGAACCGTCTGTGAGTCTGTCATATGCGAACCAACGAACGCAGAGAACATATACCGTCTAACAGCGTTTCAGGAGCTGAAACACGGAGTCGGACGGGCTGCAGTTCCGCAGTCGGTGCGTCAGCACGCGACGCGTTTCTGGGTCTGAAACTATCGACCCCGATTCAAGTACGTACGGACCCGACTCCGAACCACGATGTCGTCGAAAACCAAAGCTCTCACTGGGATCACCGCCGCAATCACACTCAGTTACGTCGCCGTCCGCCGGCTACGAGGCGGATGAGCGACCGACCATTACCGCCGAAGCGGACGGGCCTCCCGGTTGTCGGAAGTGCGGTGTCGTTCGGCCGCGACCCCTACGCGTTCTACGAGGACGTCGCGAGTCACGGTGACGTGGTTCGGTTCTCGATGGGGAGCTACGACATGGTCGGTGTCCTGGCCCCCGAGGCTATCGAAGCGGTGCTCGTCGAGAAGTTCGACCGCTTCCGAAAACCAGAGGCGGCCGGCGGCGTGGACGTTCTCTCCGACGGGCTGTTACTGGCCGACAGCGAGCAGTGGCAAACCCAGCGGACCCGCCTCCAGCCGCTGTTCTACCGGGAGCGAATCGAGAACTACGCGGAGACGATGGCGACGTACGCGGCCGCAATGGCCGACGAGTGGGCGGCGGATTCGGGGACCGTCGACCTGACAGCGGCGACGTCGACGTACACGCTCCGGGTCCTCGGGAAAACGCTGTTCGGTGTCGACACGGACGAGCACCGCAACGCAGTCCGAAAGGGTGCAGAAGCGATCCGCGAACGCAGCAGTCAGAACCCGGTGTCGGTCGACCTCCCCGACTGGCTGCCGACGCCCGGTAATCGCCGGTACCGTCGCGGAGTCGAGCAGTTAGAGACCGTCGTCGACGACCTCATCGCGGAGACTGACCCCGCGGGCGACGGTCAGGATATCCTGTCGACGCTCGTCACCGCCAGCGCGCAGGCGGACGACGGACCGACAGAGCGCGAGTTACGGAGCCAGCTCGTGACGTTCCTGTTCGCCGGCCACGAGACCAGCGCGACCGCGCTGACGTGGGCGCTCTACGAACTCGGCAGGAAACCAGCGGTCGCTGACCGGTTGCACAGAGAGGTCGACGAAGTCGTCGAGGGCGCCACAGCCTCGCTGGCGGACCTTCCCGACCTGGAGTACACGGAACAGGTTCTCAGAGAGACCCTCCGACGGTATCCACCAGCTGCTGCTATCTTCCGAGAAGCCGACGAGGACGTTGCGATCGGTGGGTACCGCGTGCCGGAGGACACGTTCGTCGTGCTCCCGCAGTTCCACGTCCACACCGACGACCGCTGGTGGGCCAACCCGGAGCGGTTCGACCCCTCGCGGTGGGACGATATTTCCGATCCCCCGGGCGACCGACCCGACTACTCCTACTTCCCGTTCGGTGGCGGCCCCCGACACTGTATCGGGATGCGCTTTGCCCGGATGGAACTCAAACTCGCACTCGCCACGATCGCGGGACGCTATCGAATCAGTCACGACGTCGCCGACGTCCCCGTCGATGTCGGGTCGACTGTCCATCCCGGCGAGACGATTCGCGTCACCGTCGAGCGCTCCTCGGCACTGTAGCGGACCACGGTGACCGCGAGAGAGTCAGCCTCTGGATCGGTTCCCCGGTACGGGTCGGTGAGCGGAGCAGTCTGTCTGTGCGCGCAGCCTGTTCCAGACCCTGCCCCGAGCGGCCGCGGAAACGCTCGACATCGCTGGCCCGCGGATACTGTCACACCGCCGGCGGGTCCAGCGCAGTCGGGTCGCGGCCGTCCTCGTGACCGGCACTGGGAGCGTTGGTGTGAGCCATCGCGTGATCGACTGACCGAGTGACGATAGCTAGAGGGTGCCAGCCGACGGTGTCGAATATAGTAGCGTCGACGTACAGGGGCGACCGGGGTAAACAGAGAGACGTACCCGATGTCCGAACGTGCCCCCCAGAGGCGGTCCCCTCGTAGTACTGCCCCCGAACGGTCGCCCGGCGTGAGCGAATCCGCGGAACGCGGCGACAACGACCCCGGCGAACTCCTCTCGTTGCTCGGTGACGAGCACACGAGAGAGGTCCTGTCAGTGCTCGGAAGCGACGCCATGCCGGCCAGAGCGGTAGTCGAACGGTCGGCAGTATCCAAACCGACCGTCTATCGGCGTCTCGACCGACTCGAAGCGGCGGG
>JGI12405J12835_1000469_pt1 | contig 13026 bp, 7 predicted proteins | sample A23P3SouthBayCA_FD_12835 | JGI IMG/M metagenome (IMG submission 12835)
GAGCGCCAGGCGTCGCCGGCGGGAGGAGGACCGCCCGGGAGCGTCCCAGGCGGTGCCCGAGGTTCGCGGTAGCGGGGGCGGTGCGGTCGGCGGGGCGGTACCGGACCCCGCCCTATGCGGCTGCAAGGAGTAGCGGGACGACAGCCGGGAGGTTCAGGCCCTCTATCCGGAAAACCGGGGGTGCGAGATGAGCGCGACCTGGGGGCCGCTCGGGCCGGACCGGGCTTTTCGTCGCGACGTCGACCAGGAGGCGAGCGCCGAGCCGGAGATCGAGGCCGACGCCGGGCGGTGGCAGGAGGAGCTGGACGTCGCCAGCTACGCCGAGTCGAGCATGACCCTTCCAGGACAGGGAGACGAGGGGCCGAACTGCGGAATCTGGAAGCCAGCGGACTTCTGCGACGAGTGCGCTGATGTCGGGTACGCGCCGAATCGCTGCGAGCGGCGGAGCTGCCCGAACTGCGACGGCGAATGGACGCGCCAGCGGGCCGTCGGGGCCTGCGTGCGGATCCAGTCGGCCCGCCACACGGAGCCGAAGGACGTGAGCCGCCGAGTGGTCCATGTTGCTGTCTCGCCGCCCGAGGGGAGCGTAACGACCCTGCAAGAGGTGTACGACGGCTTCAGCGACGCCTACGACCTGGCGAAGCGCCAGGGCGTCCGGGGCGGTGTCGCGGTGTTCCACGGGTTCCGGGTGCTCGACCGCGTCCAGGAGGAGTTTCGCGAGGCTGATCCGGACATGGGGATCTGGCGCTGGATACGGACCGAGCGGGCCGAGGACTGGCGGACGCTGACGTACTGGTCCCCGCATTGGCACATCATCGGGCTGTGCCGCGATCTGGCCGAGGACGACCCCGACGCACAAGGTGGCTGGGTCGTCCGTCGGATGCCGACGAACTTCGCGCCGATGGAGTCGCTGAATGATCGAGAATCGTATGATGACGTGGTGGGAGCGATCCGGTACCTCATGTCTCACGCCACTTTCGAATCGGAGACGTCTCGTGACTGCGTCCGGTGGTTTGGCGACCTCGCGACGACGAAGTTTAGCCCGGAGCGAGAGCTCTCCGAGGGCGCTCTCTCGACGGTTGAGAGAGTGACCGAGGAGGTGGTCGGAGCGGGCGACGAGCGGAGCGAGGAGGCCGCTCACGACGACGAGAGCGAGCCGTGCGAGGAGTGCGGGGCGACGTCGAGGAGCCCGATCTGGGAGGCTGGCGCGGCGCTGATGGACACGGGTTGGTCCGACCGGATCGGGCGGGAGGCTGAGCGCGAGTTACTCGTTGCCTTCGAGTGGGCGATCGGGGAGCGAAAACCGCCGCCAGGGATGAAAAATCCGCAGGACGAGGAGCAGGCGAGAGAGGCGATGGAGGCGATGATGGCGTCAGACGGCTGACTGACGTAATTTGACGTGTTCGGAAGCGGATGCGCTGCGCATGCAACAGATCACGGTTCGAATACCTGAGGAGATGCTGGAATCGCTGGATGAGGAGGCTGCCGAACACGATCGAGATCGGAGCGAACACATCCGGGAGGTGCTGGCATCCCGGAGCGAACTCGACGAATTGCAGACCGAAGTCGAGCGATTACGCCGCGAGAAGCGGCAGATCCTCGATCAGCGCGACGAGAACACGGAGCTGGCCCGGTACGTCGAGGATGAGATGACCTGGCGGTCGGCGCCGATCTCGAAACGGATCAAGTGGTGGGTGACAGGGAAGCCCCGCGAATAGGGGCTAAGTCTGCCAGCTCGAAAGAGTCGGGAATAAACCGGATTGGGGTCGGCGGTAGAGCCGGGCCGGGGACTGGCTGCTGGGGAAGTCGGTCCAGGGAGCAGGCCGGTCCCACCCCTCGGCCAGCTTGACAGCTTTTTATTTCACGACGTGTGTCCCGTTTCCCGGGGTTTCACGACAAACTCAGATTTCTCTCATGTAAATTGCTGGTGTGTACCTACGAACAGTCTGATTGATGTCTGGATATTGAATGCGACATGCTGAGGCAGCTATTCAATCGGTCCGACGACAACTCGAAAGACCGAGAGATCGAGTACGCGCTGATCAGAGAGTCCCCCGAGCCGCGCGAGAAGATGCAGACGTTCGCGACGCCAGTCGATCCTGAGTACGTCGAGATCGAGCTGGGTGTCAGCGAGGGCGTGTACCGGCTTCAGGAGGTCGACACGGAGCGCAAGACCTTCCATGACGTGCTCTGGCGCGAGGAGTTCCAGGCCGGCGAGCTCGACCGGTTGGAGGAACAGGTTGAACAGCTCCGGGCGGAGATCGCCGCCGATCGCGAGGCCGACGAGCAGCCCCTGGAGTTCCCGACCGATCGGGACGAACTCGAGGGCGAACTGCTCGGGCATCTCGCGATGGAACACGGGCCGGAGACGGCGCTGGATCGCCTGGAGGCCCTGGAGGCGGCCCGCAGCGGCGACGGGCTGCTCCAGTCCGTCGAGGACCCCACGAACCACCAGGAGGTGCTGGGGCGCGTCCTCGTCGACGCCTACGACCAGTACGGAGACGACGTTTCCGAAATCCTCGACAATCTGGGAGCGCTGACGGGCGGCGGCCAGGAGTCGGTCGACCCGGCGGCGCTCCAGCAGGCGATCGACCAGGAGGCCAATCGCCTCGACCTCTCGTCGAGTGCGGGCGCGTCACCGGCCCGGACGTTCGACGACAACGGCCAGGAGGCCGCCGCCGACGGCGGCGCTCCAGAATCGGCGGCGAAGCGGGCGTTTCTCGAAGCGGAGGAGGACGTCGAGAAGGAGGACGTCGACGACGGCGACGACGGGGCCGACGAGAACGGAGGTGACGGCGAGTGACGGCCTTCACGCAGGATCTCACGCCCGTCGCCCAGCCGGGGCAGGCGATCCAACTCGACGACGGCGACAGCTTCGAGGTCCGCCAGGTGCGCCGGCTCTCGCCGCTGCCGGCGGTGCCGATCGAGACGATCACCGTCGACGCCAACGGGACCGCTCGCGACGTCGAGCTGACCGGCCTGGAAGTGTGGGACGGCTGGATGGCCCAGCTACGCCCGCTCCGGCTGGCCGACGAGGTGCCTGCTGACGTCTCAATCGAGCTGGACCACGGGGGCAAGAACGCGCCCATGTGGACGGTCAAGAACCAGCGGACGTCGATCGACCGGGCGACGGGCGGCGTCTCGGCCTACGACGCCGATGCGGACGGGACCGTGATCGAGGCCCAGCACGCCGGGCTCACGGAAATCTTCGTCCGCGGCGAGAGCGTCCCGTACATCACCGTCACGAACGGGACCGGCGCGGAGGTCGACGTCGACCTGACGTTCTCCGGGTTCCTGTACGAGCTGACCGGCGGCAGCGGTGACGGCGTGGTCGCTCAGGTCCCCGTCGCGAACACCCGAGGGAACTGATGTACAGGGACGAGCCCGGCGACGTCGTCCACCGGGTCGAGTGGGCGCTGTGGGGAGAGTCGCAGCGGGCGCTGCTGGCCCGCGAAGCGCTGGCGATCCTGTTCGCTGCGATCTTCACCGGGCGCCCGCAGCTCGGGCAGTCGGCGGCGGACTCGATCGACGAGCTGTACCGGAGGGAGCATGCAGGACGTTGACCTGCCGCCGCTGGTCGCGGTGTTCTCGTCGACGCAGACGGTCCACCGCGTCGAGCGGGGCGGCCCGGCGTGCGGCATCGGCGAGGCTGGGGCGTTCCGGCTGGTCCCTCGCGACGATCTCGACGGGGACCATTCCCCGTGTGGCAACTGCTTCGACGAGCTACACGTCAGAAACGTGCGGAAGCGGGCCAGAGGCCGATGATGACCAGTTCCGACCCGGTCGGGAACGTTTTAAGTATCGTTCGGGAGATGACGCAGCCAAAGCTCGAAGACGTTGAAAGCAGCGAGGGGAAGGCCCCGCAGCCTGACACCCGGGCCTTCTCATCCGACGGCCAAAGCATTTTCGCTTAAGCCAGTCGGCGGACCTGATGGGAAAGCGGTAGCGAGACTGACAAGTCTTCTCTCGCTGGTCCCGAGCCGATCCAAAGTCGACGTCGCGACGAGAAAGCCGATCCGGAGTTATAACCCCCTCCTGGGAGCAGCGGCACATGTGCCGCAATCGGAAGGTAGCCGGCCTGAGAGGGCCGGTCAGGTAGCAGCAGGTATAGCTCATCACCTACGCCGGTCGAGCTCCGAGGCGATCGTCGCGATCGGGGTGGCGGTGGCGATCGTCGTCGCGGTGGGCGTCCTCGAGGCGCCGGTGCTCGTGCTCCTGGCCGGTCAGTCCACCGGGCGGGGGGGTTCGTCAGGCGGTGCGCCAGCATCCGAGGGCAGAGGTCCGACCAGAGGCGACCCGCGAGCGCGACCGGAGGGAGCGCCAGGCGTCGCCGGCGGGAGGAGGACCGCCCGGGAGCGTCCCAGGCGGTGCCCGAGGTTCGCGGTAGCGGGGGCGGTGCGGTCGGCGGGGCGGTACCGGACCCCGCCCTATGCGGCTGCAAGGAGTAGCGGGACGACAGCCGGGAGGTTCAGGCCCTCTATCCGGAAAACCGGGGGTGCGAGATGAGCGCGACCTGGGGGCCGCTCGGGCCGGACCGGGCTTTTCGTCGCGACGTCGACCAGGAGGCGAGCGCCGAGCCGGAGATCGAGGCCGACGCCGGGCGGTGGCAGGAGGAGCTGGACGTCGCCAGCTACGCCGAGTCGAGCATGACCCTTCCAGGACAGGGAGACGAGGGGCCGAACTGCGGAATCTGGAAGCCAGCGGACTTCTGCGACGAGTGCGCTGATGTCGGGTACGCGCCGAATCGCTGCGAGCGGCGGAGCTGCCCGAACTGCGACGGCGAATGGACGCGCCAGCGGGCCGTCGGGGCCTGCGTGCGGATCCAGTCGGCCCGCCACACGGAGCCGAAGGACGTGAGCCGCCGAGTGGTCCATGTTGCTGTCTCGCCGCCCGAGGGGAGCGTAACGACCCTGCAAGAGGTGTACGACGGCTTCAGCGACGCCTACGACCTGGCGAAGCGCCAGGGCGTCCGGGGCGGTGTCGCGGTGTTCCACGGGTTCCGGGTGCTCGACCGCGTCCAGGAGGAGTTTCGCGAGGCTGATCCGGACATGGGGATCTGGCGCTGGATACGGACCGAGCGGGCCGAGGACTGGCGGACGCTGACGTACTGGTCCCCGCATTGGCACATCATCGGGCTGTGCCGCGATCTGGCCGAGGACGACCCCGACGCACAAGGTGGCTGGGTCGTCCGTCGGATGCCGACGAACTTCGCGCCGATGGAGTCGCTGAATGATCGAGAATCGTATGATGACGTGGTGGGAGCGATCCGGTACCTCATGTCTCACGCCACTTTCGAATCGGAGACGTCTCGTGACTGCGTCCGGTGGTTTGGCGACCTCGCGACGACGAAGTTTAGCCCGGAGCGAGAGCTCTCCGAGGGCGCTCTCTCGACGGTTGAGAGAGTGACCGAGGAGGTGGTCGGAGCGGGCGACGAGCGGAGCGAGGAGGCCGCTCACGACGACGAGAGCGAGCCGTGCGAGGAGTGCGGGGCGACGTCGAGGAGCCCGATCTGGGAGGCTGGCGCGGCGCTGATGGACACGGGTTGGTCCGACCGGATCGGGCGGGAGGCTGAGCGCGAGTTACTCGTTGCCTTCGAGTGGGCGATCGGGGAGCGAAAACCGCCGCCAGGGATGAAAAATCCGCAGGACGAGGAGCAGGCGAGAGAGGCGATGGAGGCGATGATGGCGTCAGACGGCTGACTGACGTAATTTGACGTGTTCGGAAGCGGATGCGCTGCGCATGCAACAGATCACGGTTCGAATACCTGAGGAGATGCTGGAATCGCTGGATGAGGAGGCTGCCGAACACGATCGAGATCGGAGCGAACACATCCGGGAGGTGCTGGCATCCCGGAGCGAACTCGACGAATTGCAGACCGAAGTCGAGCGATTACGCCGCGAGAAGCGGCAGATCCTCGATCAGCGCGACGAGAACACGGAGCTGGCCCGGTACGTCGAGGATGAGATGACCTGGCGGTCGGCGCCGATCTCGAAACGGATCAAGTGGTGGGTGACAGGGAAGCCCCGCGAATAGGGGCTAAGTCTGCCAGCTCGAAAGAGTCGGGAATAAACCGGATTGGGGTCGGCGGTAGAGCCGGGCCGGGGACTGGCTGCTGGGGAAGTCGGTCCAGGGAGCAGGCCGGTCCCACCCCTCGGCCAGCTTGACAGCTTTTTATTTCACGACGTGTGTCCCGTTTCCCGGGGTTTCACGACAAACTCAGATTTCTCTCATGTAAATTGCTGGTGTGTACCTACGAACAGTCTGATTGATGTCTGGATATTGAATGCGACATGCTGAGGCAGCTATTCAATCGGTCCGACGACAACTCGAAAGACCGAGAGATCGAGTACGCGCTGATCAGAGAGTCCCCCGAGCCGCGCGAGAAGATGCAGACGTTCGCGACGCCAGTCGATCCTGAGTACGTCGAGATCGAGCTGGGTGTCAGCGAGGGCGTGTACCGGCTTCAGGAGGTCGACACGGAGCGCAAGACCTTCCATGACGTGCTCTGGCGCGAGGAGTTCCAGGCCGGCGAGCTCGACCGGTTGGAGGAACAGGTTGAACAGCTCCGGGCGGAGATCGCCGCCGATCGCGAGGCCGACGAGCAGCCCCTGGAGTTCCCGACCGATCGGGACGAACTCGAGGGCGAACTGCTCGGGCATCTCGCGATGGAACACGGGCCGGAGACGGCGCTGGATCGCCTGGAGGCCCTGGAGGCGGCCCGCAGCGGCGACGGGCTGCTCCAGTCCGTCGAGGACCCCACGAACCACCAGGAGGTGCTGGGGCGCGTCCTCGTCGACGCCTACGACCAGTACGGAGACGACGTTTCCGAAATCCTCGACAATCTGGGAGCGCTGACGGGCGGCGGCCAGGAGTCGGTCGACCCGGCGGCGCTCCAGCAGGCGATCGACCAGGAGGCCAATCGCCTCGACCTCTCGTCGAGTGCGGGCGCGTCACCGGCCCGGACGTTCGACGACAACGGCCAGGAGGCCGCCGCCGACGGCGGCGCTCCAGAATCGGCGGCGAAGCGGGCGTTTCTCGAAGCGGAGGAGGACGTCGAGAAGGAGGACGTCGACGACGGCGACGACGGGGCCGACGAGAACGGAGGTGACGGCGAGTGACGGCCTTCACGCAGGATCTCACGCCCGTCGCCCAGCCGGGGCAGGCGATCCAACTCGACGACGGCGACAGCTTCGAGGTCCGCCAGGTGCGCCGGCTCTCGCCGCTGCCGGCGGTGCCGATCGAGACGATCACCGTCGACGCCAACGGGACCGCTCGCGACGTCGAGCTGACCGGCCTGGAAGTGTGGGACGGCTGGATGGCCCAGCTACGCCCGCTCCGGCTGGCCGACGAGGTGCCTGCTGACGTCTCAATCGAGCTGGACCACGGGGGCAAGAACGCGCCCATGTGGACGGTCAAGAACCAGCGGACGTCGATCGACCGGGCGACGGGCGGCGTCTCGGCCTACGACGCCGATGCGGACGGGACCGTGATCGAGGCCCAGCACGCCGGGCTCACGGAAATCTTCGTCCGCGGCGAGAGCGTCCCGTACATCACCGTCACGAACGGGACCGGCGCGGAGGTCGACGTCGACCTGACGTTCTCCGGGTTCCTGTACGAGCTGACCGGCGGCAGCGGTGACGGCGTGGTCGCTCAGGTCCCCGTCGCGAACACCCGAGGGAACTGATGTACAGGGACGAGCCCGGCGACGTCGTCCACCGGGTCGAGTGGGCGCTGTGGGGAGAGTCGCAGCGGGCGCTGCTGGCCCGCGAAGCGCTGGCGATCCTGTTCGCTGCGATCTTCACCGGGCGCCCGCAGCTCGGGCAGTCGGCGGCGGACTCGATCGACGAGCTGTACCGGAGGGAGCATGCAGGACGTTGACCTGCCGCCGCTGGTCGCGGTGTTCTCGTCGACGCAGACGGTCCACCGCGTCGAGCGGGGCGGCCCGGCGTGCGGCATCGGCGAGGCTGGGGCGTTCCGGCTGGTCCCTCGCGACGATCTCGACGGGGACCATTCCCCGTGTGGCAACTGCTTCGACGAGCTACACGTCAGAAACGTGCGGAAGCGGGCCAGAGGCCGATGATGACCAGTTCCGACCCGGTCGGGAACGTTTTAAGTATCGTTCGGGAGATGACGCAGCCAAAGCTCGAAGACGTTGAAAGCAGCGAGGGGAAGGCCCCGCAGCCTGACACCCGGGCCTTCTCATCCGACGGCCAAAGCATTTTCGCTTAAGCCAGTCGGCGGACCTGATGGGAAAGCGGTAGCGAGACTGACAAGTCTTCTCTCGCTGGTCCCGAGCCGATCCAAAGTCGACGTCGCGACGAGAAAGCCGATCCGGAGTTATAACCCCCTCCTGGGAGCAGCGGCACATGTGCCGCAATCGGAAGGTAGCCGGCCTGAGAGGGCCGGTCAGGTAGCAGCAGGTATAGCTCATCACCTACGCCGGTCGAGCTCCGAGGCGATCGTCGCGATCGGGGTGGCGGTGGCGATCGTCGTCGCGGTGGGCGTCCTCGAGGCGCCGGTGCTCGTGCTCCTGGCCGGTCAGTCCACCGGGCGGGGGGGTTCGTCAGGCGGTGCGCCAGCATCCGAGGGCAGAGGTCCGACCAGAGGCGACCCGCGAGCGCGACCGGAGGGAGCGCCAGGCGTCGCCGGCGGGAGGAGGACCGCCCGGGAGCGTCCCAGGCGGTGCCCGAGGTTCGCGGTAGCGGGGGCGGTGCGGTCGGCGGGGCGGTACCGGACCCCGCCCTATGCGGCTGCAAGGAGTAGCGGGACGACAGCCGGGAGGTTCAGGCCCTCTATCCGGAAAACCGGGGGTGCGAGATGAGCGCGACCTGGGGGCCGCTCGGGCCGGACCGGGCTTTTCGTCGCGACGTCGACCAGGAGGCGAGCGCCGAGCCGGAGATCGAGGCCGACGCCGGGCGGTGGCAGGAGGAGCTGGACGTCGCCAGCTACGCCGAGTCGAGCATGACCCTTCCAGGACAGGGAGACGAGGGGCCGAACTGCGGAATCTGGAAGCCAGCGGACTTCTGCGACGAGTGCGCTGATGTCGGGTACGCGCCGAATCGCTGCGAGCGGCGGAGCTGCCCGAACTGCGACGGCGAATGGACGCGCCAGCGGGCCGTCGGGGCCTGCGTGCGGATCCAGTCGGCCCGCCACACGGAGCCGAAGGACGTGAGCCGCCGAGTGGTCCATGTTGCTGTCTCGCCGCCCGAGGGGAGCGTAACGACCCTGCAAGAGGTGTACGACGGCTTCAGCGACGCCTACGACCTGGCGAAGCGCCAGGGCGTCCGGGGCGGTGTCGCGGTGTTCCACGGGTTCCGGGTGCTCGACCGCGTCCAGGAGGAGTTTCGCGAGGCTGATCCGGACATGGGGATCTGGCGCTGGATACGGACCGAGCGGGCCGAGGACTGGCGGACGCTGACGTACTGGTCCCCGCATTGGCACATCATCGGGCTGTGCCGCGATCTGGCCGAGGACGACCCCGACGCACAAGGTGGCTGGGTCGTCCGTCGGATGCCGACGAACTTCGCGCCGATGGAGTCGCTGAATGATCGAGAATCGTATGATGACGTGGTGGGAGCGATCCGGTACCTCATGTCTCACGCCACTTTCGAATCGGAGACGTCTCGTGACTGCGTCCGGTGGTTTGGCGACCTCGCGACGACGAAGTTTAGCCCGGAGCGAGAGCTCTCCGAGGGCGCTCTCTCGACGGTTGAGAGAGTGACCGAGGAGGTGGTCGGAGCGGGCGACGAGCGGAGCGAGGAGGCCGCTCACGACGACGAGAGCGAGCCGTGCGAGGAGTGCGGGGCGACGTCGAGGAGCCCGATCTGGGAGGCTGGCGCGGCGCTGATGGACACGGGTTGGTCCGACCGGATCGGGCGGGAGGCTGAGCGCGAGTTACTCGTTGCCTTCGAGTGGGCGATCGGGGAGCGAAAACCGCCGCCAGGGATGAAAAATCCGCAGGACGAGGAGCAGGCGAGAGAGGCGATGGAGGCGATGATGGCGTCAGACGGCTGACTGACGTAATTTGACGTGTTCGGAAGCGGATGCGCTGCGCATGCAACAGATCACGGTTCGAATACCTGAGGAGATGCTGGAATCGCTGGATGAGGAGGCTGCCGAACACGATCGAGATCGGAGCGAACACATCCGGGAGGTGCTGGCATCCCGGAGCGAACTCGACGAATTGCAGACCGAAGTCGAGCGATTACGCCGCGAGAAGCGGCAGATCCTCGATCAGCGCGACGAGAACACGGAGCTGGCCCGGTACGTCGAGGATGAGATGACCTGGCGGTCGGCGCCGATCTCGAAACGGATCAAGTGGTGGGTGACAGGGAAGCCCCGCGAATAGGGGCTAAGTCTGCCAGCTCGAAAGAGTCGGGAATAAACCGGATTGGGGTCGGCGGTAGAGCCGGGCCGGGGACTGGCTGCTGGGGAAGTCGGTCCAGGGAGCAGGCCGGTCCCACCCCTCGGCCAGCTTGACAGCTTTTTATTTCACGACGTGTGTCCCGTTTCCCGGGGTTTCACGACAAACTCAGATTTCTCTCATGTAAATTGCTGGTGTGTACCTACGAACAGTCTGATTGATGTCTGGATATTGAATGCGACATGCTGAGGCAGCTATTCAATCGGTCCGACGACAACTCGAAAGACCGAGAGATCGAGTACGCGCTGATCAGAGAGTCCCCCGAGCCGCGCGAGAAGATGCAGACGTTCGCGACGCCAGTCGATCCTGAGTACGTCGAGATCGAGCTGGGTGTCAGCGAGGGCGTGTACCGGCTTCAGGAGGTCGACACGGAGCGCAAGACCTTCCATGACGTGCTCTGGCGCGAGGAGTTCCAGGCCGGCGAGCTCGACCGGTTGGAGGAACAGGTTGAACAGCTCCGGGCGGAGATCGCCGCCGATCGCGAGGCCGACGAGCAGCCCCTGGAGTTCCCGACCGATCGGGACGAACTCGAGGGCGAACTGCTCGGGCATCTCGCGATGGAACACGGGCCGGAGACGGCGCTGGATCGCCTGGAGGCCCTGGAGGCGGCCCGCAGCGGCGACGGGCTGCTCCAGTCCGTCGAGGACCCCACGAACCACCAGGAGGTGCTGGGGCGCGTCCTCGTCGACGCCTACGACCAGTACGGAGACGACGTTTCCGAAATCCTCGACAATCTGGGAGCGCTGACGGGCGGCGGCCAGGAGTCGGTCGACCCGGCGGCGCTCCAGCAGGCGATCGACCAGGAGGCCAATCGCCTCGACCTCTCGTCGAGTGCGGGCGCGTCACCGGCCCGGACGTTCGACGACAACGGCCAGGAGGCCGCCGCCGACGGCGGCGCTCCAGAATCGGCGGCGAAGCGGGCGTTTCTCGAAGCGGAGGAGGACGTCGAGAAGGAGGACGTCGACGACGGCGACGACGGGGCCGACGAGAACGGAGGTGACGGCGAGTGACGGCCTTCACGCAGGATCTCACGCCCGTCGCCCAGCCGGGGCAGGCGATCCAACTCGACGACGGCGACAGCTTCGAGGTCCGCCAGGTGCGCCGGCTCTCGCCGCTGCCGGCGGTGCCGATCGAGACGATCACCGTCGACGCCAACGGGACCGCTCGCGACGTCGAGCTGACCGGCCTGGAAGTGTGGGACGGCTGGATGGCCCAGCTACGCCCGCTCCGGCTGGCCGACGAGGTGCCTGCTGACGTCTCAATCGAGCTGGACCACGGGGGCAAGAACGCGCCCATGTGGACGGTCAAGAACCAGCGGACGTCGATCGACCGGGCGACGGGCGGCGTCTCGGCCTACGACGCCGATGCGGACGGGACCGTGATCGAGGCCCAGCACGCCGGGCTCACGGAAATCTTCGTCCGCGGCGAGAGCGTCCCGTACATCACCGTCACGAACGGGACCGGCGCGGAGGTCGACGTCGACCTGACGTTCTCCGGGTTCCTGTACGAGCTGACCGGCGGCAGCGGTGACGGCGTGGTCGCTCAGGTCCCCGTCGCGAACACCCGAGGGAACTGATGTACAGGGACGAGCCCGGCGACGTCGTCCACCGGGTCGAGTGGGCGCTGTGGGGAGAGTCGCAGCGGGCGCTGCTGGCCCGCGAAGCGCTGGCGATCCTGTTCGCTGCGATCTTCACCGGGCGCCCGCAGCTCGGGCAGTCGGCGGCGGACTCGATCGACGAGCTGTACCGGAGGGAGCATGCAGGACGTTGACCTGCCGCCGCTGGTCGCGGTGTTCTCGTCGACGCAGACGGTCCACCGCGTCGAGCGGGGCGGCCCGGCGTGCGGCATCGGCGAGGCTGGGGCGTTCCGGCTGGTCCCTCGCGACGATCTCGACGGGGACCATTCCCCGTGTGGCAACTGCTTCGACGAGCTACACGTCAGAAACGTGCGGAAGCGGGCCAGAGGCCGATGATGACCAGTTCCGACCCGGTCGGGAACGTTTTAAGTATCGTTCGGGAGATGACGCAGCCAAAGCTCGAAGACGTTGAAAGCAGCGAGGGGAAGGCCCCGCAGCCTGACACCCGGGCCTTCTCATCCGACGGCCAAAGCATTTTCGCTTAAGCCAGTCGGCGGACCTGATGGGAAAGCGGTAGCGAGACTGACAAGTCTTCTCTCGCTGGTCCCGAGCCGATCCAAAGTCGACGTCGCGACGAGAAAGCCGATCCGGAGTTATAACCCCCTCCTGGGAGCAGCGGCACATGTGCCGCAATCGGAAGGTAGCCGGCCTGAGAGGGCCGGTCAGGTAGCAGCAGGTATAGCTCATCACCTACGCCGGTCGAGCTCCGAGGCGATCGTCGCGATCGGGGTGGCGGTGGCGATCGTCGTCGCGGTGGGCGTCCTCGAGGCGCCGGTGCTCGTGCTCCTGGCCGGTCAGTCCACCGGGCGGGGGGGTTCGTCAGGCGGTGCGCCAGCATCCGAGGGCAGAGGTCCGACCAGAGGCGACCCGCGAGCGCGACCGGAGGGAGCGCCAGGCGTCGCCGGCGGGAGGAGGACCGCCCGGGAGCGTCCCAGGCGGTGCCCGAGGTTCGCGGTAGCGGGGGCGG
>JGI12405J12835_1000477_pt1 | contig 12871 bp, 5 predicted proteins | sample A23P3SouthBayCA_FD_12835 | JGI IMG/M metagenome (IMG submission 12835)
CCCCCGAACCCACACCGACCGACACTCCCGAACCTACACCGACTGACACTCCCGAACCTACACCGACTGACACCCCCGAACCCACGCCGACCGACACCCCCGAACCCACACCGACCGACACCCCCGAACCCCCACCCACGGATTCCCCTGCACCGTCACCGACTGACACCACCTCACCGATACCGACCGACAATGCGACGAGCACGGCCACGCAAGCGACACAACGGGACGGGGACAGCGATATGGGACTCCTCCCGGTCGCGGCCGGGGTGGGACTGCTCGGGCTCGGCGGCAGTGGTGCGCTCTGGTGGACCCGCCGCGACTCCGACGGAGCGGGGACAACCGCAACCGACAGTGACACCCCCGACAGCGGCGCAGCCGACAGCGGTGGTTCTGCTGGTAGCTCCCCTTCCAGTGCTGGGGAGACCGACTCGTCTACCTCGGGAGCGATGGCGGCCGGGCGCGACAAACCGGACCTGTCACCGACGCCATCGAGTCGCCGCATCCCCGAGTCCATTCCCCGAGCGCCGGAACTCGATGTCAGTTTCGACGCCATCACCAACGAGGAACCGCTCGGCGGCGGCGGCAACGCCGACGTGACGAAAGCAACGCTGCCGACATCCGAGGGCGACGTGACCCTCGCGATCAAGAAACCGCGGATGAACGGCACGCTCCACAGCGAGCAAGTCGACCGTCTGCTCGCCGAGGCCGAGACGTGGGATAAACTCGACGACCACGACCACATCGTCGGCGTCGTCGACTACGACTCGGAACCGCTCCCCTGGATCGCCATGGAGTACATGGACGCCGGCCACCTCGGTGAACGAGGGACCGAGATGGACATCGATCAGTCGCTGTGGACAGCCATCGCGATCACGAAAGGCGTTCGGCACGCGCACCGACGCGGAATCGCCCATCTAGATCTCAAGCCGGCGAACGTCCTGTTCCGGTCGGTCGACGGTGCCTGGGACGCGCCGAAAGTGGCGGACTGGGGCCTCTCGAAACACCTGCTGGAGCACTCGAAGAGCATCGACGGCATGACCGTCGAGTACGCCGCGCCCGAACAGTTCGACGACGACTACGGTGCGACTGACGACATCACGGATGTATACCAACTCGGCGCCGTGTTCTACAGGCTATTCACCGGCCGCCCGCCGTTCGAGGGCCAGCCCTTCGAGGTCATCAAGCAGGTGGAAGCCGAACAACCAGTGGCCCCGAGCGAGCTGGCAGACGTGCCCGAAGCGCTCGACGACGTTCTGCTCACCGCACTCGCTAAAGAGAAGACAGACCGGTACGACAACGTTGCGTACCTTCGGGATGCACTGGAAGATATCTTCGACGGTGCGTGAGTCGGCGTTCGCAAAGGGCGATGAGTTTCACAATCACGACTCCGTGAGACGCTGTTCACCGACAGCCTGAATACAGATCCTGCAAATACGTGGCACGAATGGATGGGAGGCCGACTCGCCGGCAGGTGCTGCAGGCGACCGGTGGGACGATACTCGGTGGGGCGCTGCTGTCGGGGACGTCCAGTGATGGGGCCGCACAGATAACCATCGAGGAGTGGCGACAGTTCGGTTACGACGACGCGAATTCAGGCCACGCACCAGACAATACTGGTCCGATCGCGGATATCGGTCAACAGTGGCAGTTTCCGGAGGTTGCCAAGCTGGCGTCGTCACCCACAGTTGACGGAGAGACGGTTTATTTCGGCACTGGCGTGGGTGTCGTCGCATTTTCGACGACAGACGGGTCCGTTCTGTGGCAATCCCGTCTCAATACAACCGTCGAAACTGAGCCTGCACTGGCCTATGGGACGCTTTACGTCGGCGGAGACGATGGGTCTGTGTACGCGCTGGATGCGACCGATGGGACCGAACAGTGGCGCTACGAAACCGGCGATGACGTGAAGTCGTCGCCCGCGGTGGCCGACGGGACCGTCTACGTCGGGAGCTATGACGACCACGTGTACGCGCTGGATTGGGCCGATGGCACCGAACAGTGGAAATTCGAAACCGGCAGTAGGGTGGCTTCCTCACCGATAGTGGCCGACGGGACCGTCTACGTCGGGAGCTATGACGACCACGTGTACGCGCTGGATTGGGCCGATGGCACCGAACAGTGGCGCTACGACACCGGCCGTGGGGCGAACTCGTCGCCGGCGGTGGCCGACGGGACCGTCTACGTCGGGAGTTGGGACGGCAACGTGTACGCGCTGGATGCGGGCGACGGGACCGAACAGTGGCGTTACGACACCGGCGATTCGGTTGAGTCGTCGCCGGCCGTGGCCGACGGCACCGTCTACGTCGGGAGCGGTGACGCCGTGTACGCGCTGGATGCGGCCGACGGCACCGAACAGTGGCGTTTCTATACCGACGATAACGTGGAGTCGTCGCCGGCCATGGCCAACGGGACCGTCTACGTCGGGAGTGGGGACGTCAACGTGTACGCGCTGGATGCGGGCGATGGGACCGAACAGTGGCGCTACGAAACCGGCCGTGGGGCGAACTCGTCGCCGGCGGTGGCCGACGGGACCGTCTACGTCGGAAGCTATGACGACCACGTGTACGCGCTGGATGCGGGCGATGGGACCGAACAGTGGCGCTACGAAATCGGCGATGACGTGGAGTCGTCACCGGCGGTGGCCGACGGGACCGTCTACGTCGGGAGTCAGGACGACAACGTGTACGCGCTGGACTGGGCCGATGGCACCGAACAGTGGCGCTTCGAAACCGGCGGTTGGGTGTTCTCGTCACCGTCAGTGGCCGACGGAACCGTCTACGTCGGGAGCCATGACCACAATGTGTACGCGCTGGATGCGACCGATGGGACCGAACAGTGGCGTTTCTATACCGACGATGACGTGGACTCGTCGCCGGCGGTGGCCGACGGGACCGTCTACGTCGGGAGCGATGACGCCAACGTGTACGCACTGGACGCGACCGACGGGACCGAACAGTGGCGCTACGAAACCGGCGATGAGGTGAAATCGTCACCGGCGGTGGCTGATGGCACTGTCTACGTCGGGAGCGATGACGGCAACGTGTACGCGCTGGATGCAGCCGATGGGACCGAACAGTGGCGCTACGAAACCGGCGAGGACGTGAAGTCGTCGCCGGCGGTGGCCGACGGGACCGTCTACGTCGGGAGCTATGACGACAACGTGTACGCGCTGGATGCAGCCGATGGGGCCGAGCAGTGGCGCTTCCAAACCGGCATTTGGGTGAAGTCGTCGCCGGCGGTGGCCGACGGGACCGTCTACGTCGGGAGTGTGGACGACAACGTGTACGCACTGGATGCGACCGACGGGACCGAACAGTGGCGCTACGAAACTGGCGATCGGGTGGACTCGTCGCCGGCGGTGGCCGACGGGACCGTCTACGTCGGGAGCAGTGACAGCAGTGTATACGCGCTGGATGCGGGCGATGGAACCGAACAGTGGCGCTTCGAAACCGGCTCCGGGGTGGACTCGTCGCCGGCGGTGGCCAACGGGACCGTCTACGTCGGGAGCGATGATGGCCTGCTGTATTGTCTATCTGGACAAGACTCACCCACACCGACCGACACTCCCGAACCCACACCGACCGATACTCCCGAACCCACACCGACCGATACTCCCGAACCCACACCGACCGATACTCCCGAACCCACACCGACCGACACCCCTGAACCCACACCGACGCCGACGCGGACACCCACTGAAACAGGCCTCCCGCCGACGACCACGGATGCGGAGGGCGGTGGCGGTCCAGGGCTGTTGCTCCCATTCGGTGCCGGCGGAGTGCTCTTGCTCGGCGGCGGCCTCTGGTACGCGACGCGGGGCGGGAGTGGATCAGGCGGGTCCAGCGGGCGCGCGACCGCTGGCAGCGGGCCGGGCGGCTCCGGCGGGAGCGGAGCGGGTACGGACGGAGCGACCGGAAGCGAGTCCGGTGGCGCGTCGGCGTCCCCGGCCGCGAGTAACGCCGACGCCACCGCTCCGACTGCGGCCGCGGCTGCGGGAACAGCGAGCGCGGCCGAACGAGCACGCGAGCGGGTCGACGACGCGCTGGCCGAGGCTCGCGACGCGGGTTCGACCGCCCGGGCGGCAGTAGACAACGGCGACTACGAGCGGGCGGTCGACAGTTGGGAGACGGCGGTCGAACGCTACGAGGACGCGCTCGACGCGGCCGAAGAGGCGGACGACGACCGGGTCGAGACAGTCCGCAACCGGACCGAGTCCGCGCGGAAGTCGCTCGAAACCGCGATGGGGCTTCGCGAGGCCGCCAGGGAGGTCCAAACCCACCTCGCGAGCGTCGCCGACGACCGCGAGAAAGCCCGGACGGCGGTTGAATCCGGTGATGTCGCGACCGCGACCGAGGCTCTCGAGCACGCGGAGGCCAATCTGGACACGGCCGCGGAGATAGTCTCCGAACGAAACCTCCTGCTGTCTGAGGCCGTCACGTCCGAGCGGGAGGCGCTCGCGGTGGTTCGCGATCGCGTCGCGGACGCGACGCAGTCCCGGTCGGTACCGGAGTCGATACCTTCGGTACCAGCCCTCGCGCTGACCTACGACGACTTCGGCGAGCGCGAGCCCATTGGTCAGGGCGGGAACGCGGATGTCTACCGGACAACGGTCGAGACGAATGACAGCCCGGTAACGCTGGCCGTGAAGGAACCGCGGATGAGCGGGACGTTGCATTCGGAGGTCGTCGAGCGACTGATGACCGAAGCCGAGACGTGGGACAAACTCGACGACCACGACCACATCGTCGGCGTCGTCGACTACGACTCGGAACCGCTCCCCTGGATCGCCATGGAGTACATGGACGGGGGCCACCTCGGTGAGCGCGCTGACGAGTTCGAACTGGACCAGGCGCTGTGGACGGCCATCGCCATTACGAAAGGCGTGCGTCACGCCCACCGCCGCGGGATCGCACATCTGGATCTCAAACCGTCGAACGTGCTGTTCCGGTCGATCGACGGTGCCTGGGACGCGCCGAAAGTGGCGGACTGGGGACTCTCAAAACACCTGCTGGAGCACTCGAAGAGTATCGACGGCATGACCGTCGAGTACGCTGCGCCCGAACAGTTCGACGACGACTACGGTGCAACTGACGACATCACGGACGTGTATCAGCTTGGCGCCGTGTTCTACGAGTTGTTCACCGGTCGCCCGCCGTTCGAGGGCCAGCCCTTCGAGGTCATCAAGCAGGTAGAAGCCGAACAACCAGTGGCCCCGAGCGAGTTGGCAGACGTGCCCGAACCGCTCGACGACGTTCTGCTCACCGCACTCGCCAAAGAGAAGACAGACCGGTACGACAACGTTGCGTACCTCCGGGATGCGCTGGAAGAAATCTACGACGGCCGGTGATGTGGTATCGCTATGGGATCGGTGCGAGAAGGCTTGTGGTAACTTTGTGTGGCCGTTGCGGTGTCATCGGTACTGTCGACCGAGGCTCCGGTGCTGATGGTGTCTAATTTCATACAGTAAATCGAATGATCGACAGCCCCGTCGTGTGGAGATGCTCCCCAATCGCCGGACGGATATCGAGAGACACTCGCTCTTCTGGGGGTCCCCACTGTCGTCGTTCACCGTCTCGCTGAGGCGGTCTGTGGGTTGCACGGACACTTCTCGCCCTTCGCTTCTCAAACTCGCTCAAATGAATATCTTTCCGACAATATCGCGGTGAACGGGTATCTTTATTTTTGCGCAGAGGCAGTATTTGATGATTGACGGTGTCCACGAACGAACTTCTCTCTCGTCGGACCGTTCTCAAGGCAGCCGGTGCATCGTCGCTGCTCGGAACGTTCCTGTCCGAAGCGAGTGCGACAGGCGCTACCGCGACGGAGTCTGACTGGCCGCAGTTCCAGTACGACGCTCAAAATACGGGGTACAATCCGAACGCAGCGGGTCCCACCGGCGAACTGACCGAACGCTGGTCGTTCAGCACGCTCGGCGAAGTGGTCTCTTCGCCAGTCGTCGTGGACGACACGGTCTACGTCGGGAGCAAAGACGGGAAAGTGTACGCGCTGGACGCCCAGACCGGCGAGAAAGAGTGGGAGTACGAGACTGGAGCGGACATCCGGTCCGATCCGGTCGTCGCCGGGACGACGCTGTATATCGGGAACGACGCTGGAGAAGTCTTCGCGCTGTCTCTGGATGGGGTTGAGGAGTGGACTGCGAGTTTCGATGGTCCGATATTCACACCACTGAATGTCGCCGGTGGTCGTTTATACGTCCCATTTGGCGATAGTTCTCTCGTCGCTCTAAACGCGTCAAGTGGGGCCGAAGGCTGGCGAAACGATGGCCGGCCCCGAGATGTCGCTGTTGCTGGAGGGTCTGTGTTCGCAACCGGTTCCGTAAATTATCTCTACAAACTTAACGCATCTGACGGGAGCCGAGTTTGGTCAGACTATCGAGATGATCCGAGCCCGCCAACGTACGATACGAAAACAGTCTACGTGGGTGGAGAGGATAGAATTGCGGCATACAATGCGACAGACGGTACGATCCGATGGCTGACCGAGTTCACTGACCCGCTCTATGGCCCCCAATGCCAGTCTATTGGCGTGCGGGACAGGACGGCATACGTGGCCGTAGCCCTGGAGGACGATTCGGCCGGTTACGCCCTCGCCTTCGACACCGTAACTGGCGAGCGACAGTGGCGCGTCGAACTCCCGAACCCGATAAATTCAGCCCCGGTCCTCGCAGGTGACCTGATCTACGTCGGCTGTGACGACGGGAACGTCTATGGACTCAGACAATCAGATGGGTCCGAGGTCTCTTCCTACGAAACCGGCGCGGCCGTCCAGTCCACGGCGGCTATCTCGGCCGGCGCGATCTTCGTCGGGAGTGACGACGGGTACGTCTACGCGCTGGAAGACGTACCGCCCAACGAGGAACCGACGGCATCGTTCAGCCACCCGCCGTCACCAGTGCTCGCCGGCCGTGAATCGACGTTCGACGCGACGGGGTCCAGCGATCCGGACGGGACGCTGGAGAGCTACGAGTGGGACTTCGATGGCAATGGCGCGACCGACGCCAGAGGCGAAACCGTGACCCAGACTTTCGAGGAGGGCGGCGAGCGTTCGGTCACGCTGACGGTGACCGACGACCGCGGCGCGAGCGCGAGCACGTCCCAAACGGTCAGCGTGAACGCACCGCCGGAGCCAGCCTACACCTACAGTCCGACAGTCCCAGATCCGAACGAGTCGGTCACCTTCGAGGCGGCGGCGTCGAACGACCCTGACGGGAGTATCGAGGAGTACGCGTGGGACTTCGACGACGACGGCGAGACCGAGGCAACCGGCCAGCAAGTCACATCCGCTTTCAGCGGGGGCGGCGACTATCTCGTTACGCTGACTGTGACCGACGACGACGGCACGACGGCGACGACGTCCCAGACAGTGTCGGTGAACGAACCACCACGCGCTTCGTTCTCGACCTCGCCCGATCCACCTGCTGTCGGGCAGACCGTTACTTTCGATGCTTCTGCGTCCACCGACCCGGACGGCTCGATCGACCGCTACGAGTGGGACTTCGACGGCAGCGGTTCATCGGATGCAAACGGCGAGAAAGCGACGCGGGAGTACACCTCGACTGGCGAGTTCCCCGTCGCACTGACTGTCGTCGGATCCAACGGTGCGACGGACACGACCGAAGCGACGATCTCCGTGGTCGCAGCGCCAGAGACGGACACGGCCTCGCCGACTCTGACGAGCGCTCCGTCGCCGGGCCAGTCCGACCAGGACGGACCAGCAACGACGGAAACGACCGACACCGACAGTTCCACAGCGACGGGGACAGACACCCCTGAGGATGGGGGCCCTGCCGACGGCTCCGATGGAGGCGACACGGGGAACGGTGGGGGCCTAGACACGGGAATAATGGGTGCGGCGGCTGGTGGTGTAGCGCTACTCAGTGGCGGCGCACTTTGGCTCCGGAGTCGGTCCGGTGACGACGGAGATGCGGCCGGTAGTGCTGTTGCACTCGATCCTGAGAACAGCCAGAACGGCGGCGGTCAAGCCACAGCGGGCGGCAGTGAAGACGACCGGGACTTCCCGTCGGCTTCGGGGACGCTCGACGCGTCGTTCGGTGACTTCGAGCGACTGGAACTGCTCGGTTCGGGCGGGAGCGGGGACGTACACAAGGCCAGTATTACGATCGACGGCGACGAGCGCTTCGTGGCGCTGAAGACCCCGAGAGTGCACAACTACCAGACTATCGACGCCGGGTTCGCGACCGAATTTCTCGAAGAGGCAGAAACCTGGAACACGATCGACGACCACGAACACATCGTCGACGTACTCGACTGGGGGCACAAACCTCAGCCCTGGATCGCGATGGAGTACATGGACGGGAACAGCCTCAAGGAACACCTCCCGCTGGATCTCGGCAACGGGATCGCCGTCCTGACCGCGGTCGCGGACGCCACACAACACGCACATCGACACGGGATCGCCCACGGCGACCTGAAACCGGAGAACATCCTGTTCAGTTCAGCGACTGGTGGGCCCCGCGTCAAAGTCGGTGACTGGGGGCTGGCACAGGTTCTGCTCGACCACTCCGATTCCACGCAGGGGCTGACGCCCGCCTACGCGGCTCCCGAGCAGTTCGAGGGTACTTCCAGAGACGCTGAGGGCCATCAGCTGACTGATGTCTACCAGCTGGGTGCTGTCGCGTACGCCGCTTTCACGGGACAACCGCCATTCGAGGGCACGCCAGCCGAGGTGATGAACGACGTGCTGAACGAGATGCCGACCCCACCGAGTCAGATCAACGACTCACTCCCTCCGGCCGTAGACAGTCTCGTACTGAAGTCGATGTCGAAGGAACCGGACGACCGGTACCCGACTGCTCAGCACTTCCGGGATGCGCTCGACGAAGCGCTTGATTCACTGTAGTACAACCTCCCACGCCGTGGAGTCGACTGCGCCGTCTGGTCTCCCGCATTGGCCATTATGTTTCCTCGGCTGACCCGTCGCCTGCTGACCACCACGACAACGATGGTACTCGCCACGACCGAGGTACTGGGCGTGCAACTCGGCCGACCGACCATGGCCAGCGGTGGGCTGACGACGCTGCTGGTCGTGCTCGTCGTATTCGATAGCGAAGCGCTCGCTCGGCGATGCCGTGCGAGGGCTCGGGTGGTGCCGGCAGTTCTGTGAGATCCTCCTGCGTTCGCTATCTCGACCATAGAAACGCTCTGTGAACTGCTCTCACCGCGATTCAGCAGCTATTCAACAGGGCACGTTGTTCGGTATCAGAGGCCCCCATAGAGTCCTGTGAGAAGCCGCAAACCGTCCGAATTCGCCATCGGGCCCTACGAAGTGCGGTCTGCTGTCGCCCGCCCTATCCTGATGGCGCAAACTGACGAGCGACGCGACAGTTAGGCCACGACGCTGTCGGGGTCGCGTTCCCGGAGCATCGCGAGGATAACGTCGCGGAACGTCTCGCTGTCGGCGGCTTCGACGACGCGCGTTCGCTCCTCGCCGTCGGTGACGCTGGCGACGTCGACGCTGGTGTAGCCGCGGGTGAGACCCGCTCTGCTGTCGACGGCGACGTGGTAGGTCGAGACCGTCTCGCGGAGTTCCGGGTAGGCCATGAGGGCGGCAGTGAGGCTGTCGGGCTGGGTGATACCGTCGGTGGCGGCGCCGGGGGCATCCTGCCGGACGGCTGCAGTGGCGGACTCGAAGAAGTCGGCCAGATCGGTGTCGAACGTGGCGACGCGGTCGAAGAAGTCGTCGCCGGCGTGGCTGTCGCGCAGGGAGAGTCCCCAGTCGACGAGCGTCACGTCGAACTCGGCGAGGACGCGACTCGCGGCGTCGGGGTCGACCCAGCAGTTGAACTCGGCGGCAGGCGTGACGTTCCCGCGGCAGTTGACGTTCCCGCCCATCACCCACACCTCGTCTACGAGGTCCGGCAAGTCTGGCTCTCTGGCGTGGGCGAGGGCGACGTTCGTCAGCGGGCCGATACAGAGCAGCGAGACCTCGCCGGGCGACTCGCGACAGCGGCGAGCGATCTCGGCGGGGCCGAACCCGTCGGCTGAGTCGATGCCAGTTTCGGGGTGGAGCTCGCCGCCGAGGCCGCCTTCGCCGTGGACGTTCGCGGCGTGTTCGAACTCCTTGACGAGCGGACGACGTGCCCCTTCGTAGACGGGCGTGTCGGCGGCGTCGGCGAGCGAGAGCGTGTACTTGGCGTTCTCGACTTCGCGGTCGAAGGCGACGTTCCCGGCGACTATCGTGACCGCCTCGACGGTCAGCCGGTCGGTGAGCGAGGCGAGCAAGAGCGCGATCGCGTCGTCGCTCGCGGTGTCGGTGTCGACGATGACGCGGTCCATAGCTCCTTCTCTCGGGCCAGCGGTAAGTCGTTCAGGGTGCCGTGGCTCTGTCGCAGCGGGCGATGGGCGATCGGGAGGTGTTAGTAGGGTGCGGGAGATACCGCGAGACGAACAGCTATGCCGGACGAGACTGACGACGACCCGGCGGTCCCGGTCGTCTGTTCTGACTGCGGGACCGACACCGAAGTACCGCTCGCGGACGTCGCCGACGCCGTCGAGCGCCACAACGAGCAGCTCCACGACGGCGAACGTGTCGCCCAGATCGACCCCGACATCGCCGACGCCATCACCGAGATGGTCGCCGAAGACCTGGGAATCTACGACTGACACGGTCGGGCCGACCACAGAGCGACCAGTGGAGGCTGTCACTCGTCGGTGAGTGGGCGATTGCAGAAGGCCAGACGCCGGTCGTGTTTCTCCTCGGGCGGCTCCCAGATACGGGTCAGACCGGTGTTGGCGTGGTCCATCCGGCCGTACGGGTCCATGTCGAGCAGGAGTTCGGCCAGCCGGGGGTTGAGGTGGCCGTGTGCGACGACCAGCAACGAGTCGTCCGGGCCGTCGAGCCGCCGCTCGATCCGCTCGTGGGCGAGACGGATGCGGGTGAGCCCTGCCGCGTACCTCTCACCCTCGGGGGTGTGTTGGGGCGGGTACTCGTCCGGAGCGACCGAAAAATAGCGGGCCTCGTCGGCCGGGAGTTCGATGGGGCGCCCCTCGTCGAACGCCTCGACGCGGCGGTCCTCGTGGTCAGTGTGCCAGCATGCCTCCGAGAGTTCGGGCCAGACCTCGGCGGTTTCGTCGGTCGCCGCCAGATAGGGGCGCACCGTTCGACGGGCGCGTTCGAGCGGGCTGACCAGGATGGAATCGACGCTCAACTCCGCCAGCGGATCGACGATGGCGTCGGCCTGCCGGCGGCCGCGGTCCGAGAGCGCGCCGTGGTTCGACGTGTCGTACTCGCCGGTTTTGTTGCCGACGGACTGGGCATGGCGCAGCAGGTAAACCTCGTTCCGGGTCATGTCCCTCCCATCGGACGGGGGGCGGCATAGGCGCTGGGATACGGCACGACCGTGGCGGCCCCGAGTCAGAGAACCGTTCCGTGTTTCTTGTCCGGGCGGTCCTTTTTCACGGACTCGTAGAAGGCAAAGCGGGCCTCCAGTTCCGCGCGGAGGTCGCTCGGCGGGACGACATCGTCGATGACGACCTCGCTGGCCATGCGGTGGGCGTCGATGTCTTCCCGGTACTCCTCGCGGAGTTCCTGCTCGCGTGCGGCGCGCTCTTCGGGGTCGTCGATCTGGTCGAGTTTGTTCGCGTAGACGGCGTTGATCGCGGCCTCGGGACCCATGATAGCGATCTCTCCTGACGGGAGTGCGAGCGTGGACTCGGGGTCGTAGGCGGGGCCGGACATGGCGTAGATGCCGGCGCCGTAGGCTTTCCGGACGACGACGCACTGCTTGGGCACCGTGGCGGCGGAGGTGGCGTAGATCATCTTCTTGCCCGCTTCGAGGATACCCTCCTTCTCGACGCCGGATCCGGCCATGAAACCCGGTGTATCGCAGAGATACAGCAGCGGGACGCCGAAGGCGTCGCACTTCCAGACGAACTCGGCGGCCTTGCGCGCGGCGGCGGGGAAGATGGCACCGGCGCGCTGGGTGGGCTGGTTGGCGACGATGCCGACGGGCCGGCCGTCGACCCTGGCGAAGCCGGTCAGGATCTCTTTCCCGTAGTCGGGCTGGAGTTCGAAGAAGGAGTCGCCGTCGACGACCCGTTCGACGACGCGGTGCATGTCGTAGCCCTTGTTCGGCGCCTCGGGGACCACGGAGTCGATCCCCTCCGGCGATTTCGCGGGTGCGGCGCCCGCGGTCTGCGGGGGGTCCTCGTCGCTGTTGTCGGGGAGATAGGAGAGCAACTGGGCGACGAGGTCGCGAGCGTGGTGTTCGTCCTCGGCGACGAGGTCGGCCGAGCCCGAGTGACGGGTGTGAACGGCGGGTCCGCCCAGTTCGTCGAGGCCGATCTCCTCGCCGGTGACCATCTCGACCATCCGCGGGGAGGCGATGGCCATCGCCGACATCCCTTCGACCATCACGGTGAAATCGGCGAAGACGGGTGTGTAGGCGGCGCCGGCGATGCAGGGACCGTAGAGGACACAGACCTGCGGGACGCGCCCGGAGAGCATCGAGTGGTTGTAGTAGTACTTGCCGATGCCTTCGCGGTTGGCGAAAAAGCCGGTCTGCTGGTCGATGCGCCCGCCCGAGGAGTCCATCAGGTAGAGGACCGGCCGCCCGGTCTTGAGGGCGCGCTGTTGCATCCGGAGGAACTTCTCGACGCCGCGCTCGGCCATCGAACCCGCCTTGACGGTGAAGTCGTTCGCCATGAAGTGCACAGTTCTATCCGCGAACTCGGCGGCGCCGGTCAGCAGGCCGTCGGCCGGCAGGCGGTCGCCGTCTGCATCATCGGTGTCACCGGTCTCGGGCGAGTCGGGATGCCAGGCGTCGAAGTTGGCGAACCTGCCGTTCTCGAAGAGCAGGCCCGAGGGCGGGCCCTCGGTCAGCGGCGGG
>JGI12405J12835_1000478_pt1 | contig 12848 bp, 14 predicted proteins | sample A23P3SouthBayCA_FD_12835 | JGI IMG/M metagenome (IMG submission 12835)
TCCCGCCAGACGAGGACCGCGACGAGGTGCAGGTATTTGCGACCAATCTCGACGTAAACGACGAGATTGGTCTTGACCGGCGCTTGACGAAAAAGCAGATCCATCGCTACAGACGCCGAGGCGGGATTGAAACGGCTTATAGCAAAATCAAGGAGTTCGCACCGTGGACGACGTCGACAAACTTCTCTATCCGGTTATTCCACTTCGGCTTCGCAGTTCTACTGTACGATCTATGGTTGCTTGTGGACTTTCTCGTCCAGACGTTGATCGACATCATCGAGTTTCGCACGAAACCGCGGGTGACTGCCCCGCGGTTTCGTGCGTTCCTCCGGAGGGAGGTGAGCGCATTGCTGTAGATCCCGCCCCGTGCTTGCCCTTCCTGAGAGGTATCACTGTCTAAACCGACTGATTATACCGTTTTCGCCCACCCGACCGTCACTCACCGCCGTGAGTGGCGGTCGTGATTCCTTGCTCTGTTGAATGCCGGCGCCGTCTGCGGATTGTATCGCTGATTTCAGGGGATTTGGACGCCGTCTGGCGATATGGGGCGTCTCAAGAACCTCGCACGGACGTTTCGAGACTTTGCCACGAACCACGTAGAAGAACCAGATGTACCCGCCGCGCCGGACGGCGCGGACGGGTACGCCAAGTCAACGAAAATCGCGCTCCTTTTGCTCAAAGAAGAGATCAACAAACCGCTCCGGAAGCTCGAAGACTATCTCAACGAGATGCCGGGAATCCTCGATGTGTTCGGCCTTGAGAAGTCTCCTGATTATTCGTCTTTCAGCGTGTGGGACGGTGAATTTCCGATGCAAGAGTTGCGCCGCCTGCTCCGCCGATCAGCGGAGCAGGCGGGACTCTCGGGAACTGCGTCGATTGATGCCAGCGGCTTCCAACGAGATCAGGCCAGCTCACACTACCGGAATCGTGTGGGCTACTCGTTCAACGCCATGAAGACGACGCTGTTGGTTGATACGGAGTCGCTTGCAATCATGGACGCCCATTTTACGACAAAGAAAGCCTATGACGGGCATATCGGGTTGCAGGTCTTCCGGCGGAACGCCGGAGACCTGCAGACACTGCTGGCTGACAAAATGTACTCGTGGACAGAACTCCGAGAGGCCTGTCGTGCAGCAGCGACGCGACCAGTGATCAAACACTGTGAGCAAAATGCGCTCAAGAAGGCTCACAACGCACGAATTGACGACGATGTCTACAACCAACGATCAATGAGTGAGACGGTGTTTGCGATGCTGAAAGACGATGGCGACGAGCTCCGCTCCCGGAGTTGGCACGGCCAATTCCGGGAGCTCACACGGAAGTGCATCGTCCATAACCTCGCGCAGGCGGCGAGTCCCTAACTCGCCGCCTGCTCTCTTTCTCCGGACGTATCCGAGAGAGGCATCACCATCGTCTATCACATACTTCATGCAGTATCTTGTGAAACTGATGCTTTGATCACCGAGCAAGTCGGCTGAAATAGAATCGTCTGTTCTCAGAATTCGACGATAGAGCGACTATACTGGCATATAACTGCATATCAGAATATCAATACTGCCGCCGTCTTGCGTTCAACACTGCATGATTCCTTGATCGGCCCTGTATTCGGGACCGATTCCAACCGACAGACGCGAATCTCGTGCACGGATTTCGGGGTATTCGCAGCAGCACTCTCGAATTCTATGTAAGCGTTATATGGTTTATTCATAATTCTTCACACCCGCCTCGCGCGTGTAACGTTGCCGGGACTTTCTATGCTACTTGCTGTCACCGACCCTGAGTTTTAAACGTGACTGGACTTATCCCCATGTGCCATGATCCGGCACAGGCATAGGCAGACTGTCAGTAGGAGACGCCGACTGACAGCACGACCATCTTGCAGCCGCTCTATCTCGGGATATAGTCGGCTGTCTAAAAGTACAGAATCTGGTAGGTTCGGAATATTCCGAGCGGTATCAGAAGAAAATAGGGTATCGAGCGCACCCGATTCGGCGCATCGCCGAGATTCGGAGAGTACAGGCCTCATAAGTAACGATCCGTTTCAGAACAGATTGTTACTCTATTGGGTATCTTTAAAAAAGTCTGAACAGACTAACAACAAGCGACCCGACGCCGTCTTGCGATCACGAAATCTGACCCGTCCACGAGTTGAACACAGCAACAACACGACCCCCGAGTTACCCGTTCCAAACGAGGCTCTCGAGAAGGTCCGGGTAACTTTGCATAGATACATAAGCAACGACGAGTGTCGCTCAGACAGATGACACAAACCGACTCAGACGACGCCGACCCGCACGAGAACGTCACGGTCACGGTCAGCATGCCACGACGCATGCTCGACGAGATCGAAGACGACCGGGACGAACTCGACATGGGTCGCAGCGAGTACGTCCGCTCGATGATCGACGCCGGCCGCCGGCAGCTGGTCGCCGTCGACGAAGACGGCACCTCAAGCAAACGCGACGCGCTGCGCGAGCAGATACTCGAGCAGTTGCCCGCCAACGAGGAAGACGCCGTCCACCAGGAAGAGATCGCCGAGGAGATCATCGACCCGATGCAGGAGCAGGTCCTGCGTATCCTCTCGGACGACAACAAAATCAAACACAGTGCCATCCACGATGGCTTCTACTCACCATGACAACCAACGACGACAACGACCGCGACGCGATGCACCGCTACGTCGATCGACGCAAGCAGATGGTCCGCCAGTCCACCTGGGAAGGCGACATCACGCCGATGAAACACCTCCGGGAGTTCCTCCAGGAACGTGGCCTCGAGCCCCACGAACTCACCCAAGCGCAGGCGGAGGAGCTCCTGCTCATGCTGAAGAATCGGGACATGAAGGAGTTCAACGCCGGCCAGTACGCGAACATCATCAACGCGTTCTACGACTACACCAGCAAGCGCGACGCGTTCGAGATCGACCACAACCCGATCGAGATCCCGCTCGAAGACATCCCATTCGAGAATGACGTCAGCACCGAACGCCGCGACATCGAACTCGCGGAGATGCGAGATGCTGTACGGATGATCAAGCACCCACTGATGGCTGCGCTGATCATGACGTTCCTGAAGACCGGGATGCGGAACGGGGAGCTGTGCAACCTCGATCTCCGCGATGTCCACATCGATCACCCCGGCATCGAGCGCATGCATCCTGGTCACCGTCCGAAACTTGACGGGCGACCGGACACCATCTACGTCCCCGACAAGACAGAGATGCAGAAAGGCGAGGAGACGAACGGCGAAGTTCGCGGAGCTGGCAACAAACGCTCTCGGGCGACCTACGTCCCGATCGACGAAGAACTCAAGCAGGCGCTCCTGACCTGGCTGATGATTCGACCCACGTCCCGATCGCCGGCTAAACCGCTGTTCACGCTCACCCGGGGATCAAAAGGATCAGTCCCAGGCGACCGGCTGCAGACCGGCCTCGTCGGCAAGTACGTCGCTGCATGGGCGGAAGAACAGGGCTGGTGGGAGTCCGGTGCAACGCTCGAGACGAACGTCACACCGCACTACTTCCGGCACTACTTCACGACGATGATGAGGAGAAGGACGAACGACGAGACGCTCGTGAAGTACATCCGCGGCGACCGTGGCGGTGACATCATCGACCGCTACACGCACAACTGGGGCGATCTCGTCCGGACGAAGTACCTCGAGAACATCTACACGTTCCGCTGACGCCGGTCGTTCTTTCTTCTCTCGTCTGCCGATCCGCGAGTGCTAACAGAATCCCGAGCTAATGTGGTGGGCCCGGGATCCCGTTCTGCCTGGTTGTGACAGAGAGATTCCGTGCTGTCCGCCGAACTCGTACAGGGACAGCACTCGTGCCTATCGGCTAACACCTACTTAATTTTCGTGGCCAATGTGACTGCACTCAGAAATGCAAGCCTATTTTATAGTCAGTCCTCAATCGGTGGTAAGCGCGGTCGTCTCGTACGAAAACGGGACCCGGTGCCTCTAACACCGGAGTGCCGCGCTGCCTAGCATGACAGCAAGCAACCCTACACGGGCGACGAGTGATAACTCTATCCCACTGACGGGTGACGAGAACGCTCACGCCCTCGACGAAGACGAACAGAACGTCTACGAATACACCCAGCGGCACGAACCAGTCACGCGCAACGAACTTGCACAGCAGGCCCAGCTGCCACTGCAGCGCATCGACCGGATCCTGGCCACGCTCGAGCGCCACGATCTCGTCGACGTCCACGTCGGATGGACGCGAACGGCGATCCGGGCTACGGGTGGTCAGCGATGACTGGGCCCGGAACCAGCGATGACCTAGGCGACTTCGTGCGCCTACTGCGATCGGAGCGTCGACGGATCCTGATTGACCTACTCCACGACTACCAGCTCGAGTGCTGCGACGACGTCGTCACGACGCAACTCCGAGACCTCGGTCGGCAGGTCGCCGCGATCGAGAACAACGTGGACTCCGTCGACGTCGACCGGGCCAGCCGTCGGTCGGCGAAGAACAGCCTCCACCAGACGCATCTCCCGCTCCTCGAGGAGTACGAGATCGTCGAGTACGATAGTCGGTCGAAAGAGATCACGACGACCGAGCGCACGTGGGCGTTCGCGGAGCTCATCCAGACGATCGAGGTCGGCATCGAGACCAGCAACCTCGACGGGATCCGGACGGGTGAGACCGATGGCTGACCCGAAGCCTGATATGGCACTTCTGGTGTATCTCACTTCCGTGTCAACCAACGCCTAGATCGCCGAGGAATAGGCCTGCACGGCACCCCTTTTCAATATCAGTAGTTGGTGGCGCGGTTTCTTTATTCAGTATGTGACGTGAAACACAGGTCGGTACAGATCACACACATGGCGGGACAGCTACTGATCTCCTCGAGGCCCATCAGAAATACGGTGCAGACGATCGAGGAAAAGTCAAGGTCAATTCTCTTAGATCTTATCGAAATCCTCCCGAGTCAGAGGTCGATCGTGTAATTCTACAACTGTGTCACCGGTTTGGATTTCCTCAAAAATATCCGGTACAGACTCAATGACGTTCCCAATCTGATCAGGATCTGCTGTATCGGCGTAAAACGCGTAATCACTGGTGAGTGATAGATAGTACTCACCACTACCATCGTCCATGGGTTCCCGAAGCTGAATGACTTTGAATACGTCAAGCTCACTGAGCTTATCGTTATTTTCAAGTTCCTCAGATGGTGGCGGGTGGGCGAACTGTGAGAGTTTTATATTCCGTTGTTTCTCATCGAGTAACTCCAGTTCCAACGGATCTGGATAATTCGGTTGCCTAAATCGGACATTGAAGTGGGTATATCCTGGGAACGATTGTTTTGGAAGCAAAGATCTCAACCATCGCTTGAACCCCCAGGATCTGACACGAGGCTCAGATAGCTTAACCTCACCGCTCGGTAAATCGTGTTCTTGCGGAAGCTTTTCGAACCGTTCCCGCATGATCTGCTCTCGGATGAACCGGTTTCCCATTACCCCAGTCTTGTATCGGATGTAACTGATGAGAAGTGCGGCGAGTGCAATTACAATAGAGAAGAGGGTAAGAGCTTGGGAAAGCTCTAATTCCGGAAGCATACCCTCATTTGTAGTATTGATGTTAAGTATTTATCTTCTAACCCCCGCTGCATGCACGCTCTGTATCTTGCACGCCGTTAAGAGCACTATCGCTATGATTCAGCCAGGTGAGACTGATGACTGATGGAATCTGATTTGAGATATTGGACGGGATAGGTGCTTATACCACCAAAATAGAGCACTTGCAGCACCTGTCCATGCAGATCGGTTATCCACGGAAACTGCATGGACACCTCTGTCCACGCAGAATCGCATGACGGAAGCGCTGTCCACGCAAAAACACTATCCAAAACCAACTAGTATACACTAGGTTCCATCCGCAGAACGATGCGAGGACAGGGAGATCAGACACCGTACACAGAACCAGCACTTCTATCTATATGCCAGATGTCGATCTCGAGGGGAGCTGTCCTAGGAAAGATCGCGAACGGCCAGACGCGACTTTCCGAGTTATACCAATTCTGCCATGGAGTGTGTTGCTTCAGGGCTTCAGGCAGTCGGCCCATGAGGTGCTATCGAGAACCCGCTGGCTCATGAGGTAGTGGCGAGAGTGGCAGCCCATGGGGTTGAGTTGTTTCGTGAAAAGTAGCACCGAGATTCTTCCATGAGGTGTGTCTGTTTCTAGAATCTGGGTGCATGGAGTGAGTCGGTCCTGAGGTGCCACGTTCGGGACATCCATGGGATTGATTGTTTCACCAGAGAGTCGATCGCTCTCGAGATCCCGGCGGGTGTCGTCGACGAGGACGTCCTGGACGACGTCCTCGACGCCATGTCGCTCGACGCCCGGAGCGCAGACGAATAGGCCAGCGTATCGCCCATTGGATACACTTTTCCTCCGGCCAGTGACTCAGTGAGTGCGTATGCCACGCGAATTTGAGCACCTTGCACAGCGTAACGACATGGCAGTCCTGAAAGAGGCGGACGACCGACAGCGGCCCAGCACTGACGTCGCTCCATTCGAACTCGAGGAGGCCTATCCGCTGGCCGATCGCGTCGGCACCTACCTCACCTCGCCGAACTTGGTCCGAGACGACGACGGGGATCCTTTGCTCGTACTGAATCACACGACGAACCCCGAGTTGACTGTCTGGGTAAACCGCTACCTGACTGCGGAGAGTACAAGCAGAGAGTTCTTCGTTCTTTCCTGCCACGACCATGACAAGGCGTTCTACTATGAGGTTCCACAGGATACCGTCGAGAGCGTCCTACGGCAGGCTATGGACGACGTGTACTGGGGTATCGGGTCCCTCAACGACGATCTCCTGGAGGCACTTCTCGATGGAATCTGACGGATAGGCCGCCAGGGCCTGTTTTCCATCGGTTTCACCCCACACTCGAGGCGAGGTGATCGACGTCTTCGAGGGTCTCCCCTCCACTATGGGGTATCAGATTTAGTATGTTACAATCACTGAACTGTAATGGGGAGGTGGCCATCTCCAACCACCATTCACATCCAACTGGATAGACTTTCCACACTCCCCACACCCACCCTTGTATCGAAGTGTCAGAGGCAGGTAGCACTGTGCGTTACTGTAGTAATGCACAGTGGCTGTTTCACTCGAAACGAGGGGTGTGTCTTTAAAACCGACCGACCGATTCCTCTCGAGACCGACAGGTTCTGCCGGAGTTCCTATCACACTATCCGAGAGATATATGTTGTATCGTCGGCCGACGTCACCGACTAAGCGCCCGTTCGAGGTCGGATAGTTGGCGCAGTCAACACGTACGATCTTACCTGTTGGTATCAAGTGTTTAGTTGTAGGATTTTCTCCATCTATATAATGAGACAGTACAGTCCAGAGGCGCTAGATCGCGGTGAATCTTCTAGCCAGCGGTCTAACACAGATGGATTGTCAATCACGAGGAACCCTGTCCTCCAAACGCTCGCTGTGATGGCGACAGTCTCGATTATTGGGTGGGGCATCCAGCCAGCAAACCCCTCATCACCTGCCGTTTTCGGTGCCAGCGTACCGCTGAAAGAGAATTGGTGGCAGCTAATCACAGCGAACTACGCCCACTTGGATACCGCACACTTCATCTCGAATGCTGTTTTCGTTCTCATCGCAGGGGGCGTTATCTCGTTTTCGACAAGCGCCGTGCGGTTCCACCTGTTCTTTATTACAACAGGGGTCATCACGAGCGCAGTACAGTTGCAAGCGATCGATGTCTCAGGCGGTGGGCCTGTTTGGATCGTCGGTTCAAGCGGAGCCGCATTTGCACTCTGTGGTTACGTCATTGGGTCGTTCGCCAATACCATTATCTCAGGCCGCGCGAGCATCTCACGGACGGGGCTTTTGACGGTTATGCTGGTTGTCGCTGGCCTCTTCACGATACGATTTACCCCTGAGAAAAGTGCGTTCATATCCCATTTCGTAGGCGTTGTTATTGGGCTCGTTACCGGCTGGTACAGAATATTGAGAGTGGAATGAGATTATCGGCCTCTCGAGATTTGATTTTCAAGCTTATCGACATCGTCTCTCACGTTCTCGATCTCGTCCTCGAGGTCGTCATAAGCGTCGTCGACCATCCGCTCGATCTCTGAGAGTGTGTCTTCGCGGAACTGGCGTAGCTCGTCAACGACGACATCGGTGTTGAACGTGTTTTCGACCGTTATCTGTGGCTGAGTCGTGACAGACACAGAACTGCTCCGATCGCCGGAACTCTCGTCCGGGAGAGGAACATCAGGTGTCGAGGTCGGCGTCGTTTTGTAGTCGCCAGTGTCAATCCGATCGGCTTCCATTTCAGCCCCCGAATCGTAGCTCGTCGTCGATTCGATTGCGCCAATTGCGAATCCAGCCATGTGCCCTGCTGCCGGGATCGCCGAACCAAGTTGACTTGCTCGCCCGAAAGGGTCACCAAACTCGTCGTCGACACTTTCAGAAAACGACCGGCCACCCGACGCCGGCGCTCCCCGCGTCACTGTTGACACACGTACCTCGATTGGCCCGACGTCCTCGACAGGGAGCGGATCAGGAACCTTAACCGGCAGCGGAAGGTGCCGATCGTCGATAGTGAGTGGTGACGGGTCGTCGACGTCCAGTGGCGACGGATCATCAACGCCGAGTGTAGGCTCCTTGACGTCGAGTGGGCTGGGATCGGCGACCTCGAACGTGGGTTCCTCGACCGCGTATGGCTCCTCTGGATGGTCGACCGGAAGATCACCAGGATCCTCGACATCGAGCATATCGGGTTCGTCAACCTCGAGCGGGATCCAGTCGGGTTCGTTGACGTCGATCGAATTGTTCGTGATCGTGTCGCCGACTGCCGTCCCGACCGCCGTACCAACGGCCGTGGCAACTCCAGTGGCGAGTGCACCGCTAGCGCCACCGACAGCGCCACCGGCACCGCCGAGCAGCCCACCGACCGCACCACCGCCGAGGAGATCGTCGAGGATCCCACCGCCACCACCGACCTTGTCATCGATGTCCTCGAGGTAGGTGACGGCTTCCTCAAGGTAGTCTGTCCGCTCGCGGGCCCAGCGATACTCTCGCCGCCGACGTCGTCGCTCGCGTCCACCAGCAGTGCCACCACCCGCAACTTGGGCGGACATAGCACCACCGTCGGCGACTCCCATCTCGGTCGTCCCGATTTCGGACTCGAGCTGTTGCTTGACGTTGTTGACCGACCGGTCGTCGAGTTCGACCTCGAGTGTGGCAGTCGTGCCGAAGCCGTCGTCTGAGGCGCTCACGAATCAGACACCTCGTTGTCACCGACAGCGTCCTTGAGGAACGGCGGGATCGGATGGCCGTTCTCCATGCGATGAATATACTCCCACTCGAGTGCGTCTGTGTCCATATCGTGCCACATGGCTGCGACGTGCTCCGGTGCTATCAAATGGAACCCCCCGCGCATTTCACGAGCACGGTACATCGGAAATTGGATTTTTTCACCGCGTGGGGTATCGACCGTCACTTTCTCTGTATCGACGTTCGGGAGGACATCGTCGTCGAACACGGCCGAAGGTAGAACGCCGAAGAACCCTCCGCTGTCCTTGTCGACAACCACCTCGCCGAGTTCATTAACCAGCTCTCGGATCTCTTCTGTGTGGATCATTCCACCGGTCATGGACATCCCTCTCGCTTATTTGCGTCCTCGTCGGGACCAATCACTACGCTTGCGTTCACTCTCACTGTCTTGACTGTGTTCAATGTCATAGTTCTGAGCCGGAGATCGTGTTTTCGTTAACCTCGAATGAATAATCAGTAGATACTATCACTATGTTACGTAAGTGTAAATTAGCTCCGTCAGGGTTCGGAACATCAACCGCACACAACCGCTTAAAGAGCAAATTCGGTCCATAGAAGAGAAAGAAGCGATTTCGGTGCCGTGCTGGAGATCGCTCCAGGTGGTTGTATTGATTTCTCAGCGGTGTGGCGATCGGTGTCACCGGCTGAAAGCGTCCTCGAGGTCAGATAGGCGACGGTCGACCTCGTCAAACGCTTGATCGACCTCACGTTTCACGTCAGACGTGTCGACGTCAATCTGGAAGTTGTTGTTCTGTTCGAGCGAGCCGCCGCCACTATCACCACTCAAGCCGCCGCGATCCGGGCCGACGTAGCCCGGCCATTGATCGAACCGAGGGACATCGAGCCGATCCGTGAGGTCGTCGAGTCGGCGCTGTCCTTCCGACTTACCTTGTAACCCACGCCGAAGGATGTCGTCGGCGTTGCGGACGTCACGGATCGTCTGCGTGTCCGTCACGACGCTGGCAGCGCCACCGGCCGCCCGCCCAGCGCCTCGAGAGCCGCCGCGGAGTATCGAGCCGATCCCGACACGCTTCGCGATCGTCCCGCCGGCGGCCGCTGCTCCCGCGGCGGCACCACCGATCACGCCCCACGGCGTCCCGCCACCACTCGGCGACGGGCTCGGATCCGTGACGCGGTCGACGATCTCCGACGCCGTGACCGTCCCGCTGACGATGTCGGTGGGGTCGAGCTCGAGTTTCTCGGTGATCAGGTCGAGTGGATCTATTTCTGCTAGCTTGCCGATGACGTTCTCGTGTCCAATATCCGCTAGATCGTCGATGACGTCGGTCGGACCGAGTTCGACAGCCTTGTCGATCACGCTGCCGACGCCCAACTCGACCGCGTCGACGACGTCACTCGGGTCGAGGTCCGGGATCGCGCTGCCGAGCCTCGAGGTGAGGCCGCCGAGGATCATCGAGCCGAGGCCGACCGCGCCGGCCGCGACGCCGATCGCACCGCCGGCGAGGCCGCCGCCACCGCCGCGCATCGTCTGTGCGTCCTTCTCGGTCACGTCGACGAGCTGCCGGAGTAGGTCGTTCCGCTCGCGGTTGAGGTTGATGTTCTCCTCGAGGTGGCTGTTCGTCTCGGTCACGCCGCTGCCGGCGCTGCCGGTCACACTCGACGGGCCGACCGTGACGTCGCCGAGCCCGTCCTCGATGTCCGAGCGCGCCGACCGAATGCTGCTTGGTGAGATCTGGACGTCAATCGTGGCTGAGGTACTGAAAGACATAATTGGTGAATTGGTGGTGTGCCGACGTCACCGCTGCCGACTAAGCGAGCGTTCCATCTGGTCGATCCGGCGGCGGAACTCCCGAAGGTCCTGGTCGATCTTCCGCTCGAGGCTCGTGAGGTCCGCGTTTATCGTCGACGTGTAGTTCAACTCTGCCGGTCGGCTGCTCTCCCGAGCCTTGTTTCCGCCACTCGAGGAGCTGTCGGGGATCATTTCACGGGCGGTCGGCCCGCTATCGTCGTACTGGTTGATGATCTCCTGCGTCCGGTCTGTGGCGCTGGGGCTAAGCCCCTCGCCCGGCTCGAGTGTCTCGCCGCCAGGGCCGCCAACGGTTTCGGCCCACTCGCGCTGCTCTTGAGCCCCTTCGCTTTCCCACGAGGAGCCGCTTGTGTCGTCGTAGGCCGGGCCGGGGTCGCCGTGCATATCGATGAGCTTCGAGATCGCGATCGTCCCGGTGACTAACGCCGCTGCTGGGAGCAAGAAGCTCGTCCCGGTCGCGACGAGGCTCGAGGCCGGCGCGAGGGAGCTTCCGGCGAGGGAAATCAGCTTCGACGCGGCCACGCTCTGCCCGATGAACTTCGCGATCGACACGCCGCCGGTGACGAACGTTGCGATCCCCGCGCCAGTCTCGATCAACTCGGGGAGCTCGACCGGACCGGTCATGAGGTCGCCGAGGTCGTTGAGTGGCTGAATGACGTCCGACAACGTCGCCTTGCCCTCGATGAGGTTCTTCGCCATCACACCCGTCGTGATGAGCGTCGCGAGCGACGCCCCGCCTTTCAGGAGCTTCGACAGCGAGACCTTCGAGACGAGCGTCGAGAGGCTTGCGGTGCCGAGCATCGACGACAGGCTGCTGCCGGAGAGCATGCTGGTGACGCCGCCAAGCGTGATCATGCTCGAGACCACGCTGCCGCCACCACCGCCGCCGGCAGCGGTCCGCTCGGTCGCCTCGAGGATCTCCGACAGGTACGTGTTCCGCTCTTGATCCAACTCGAGCGTCTCGTCGAGCGATCCGGTCATCCCGGAAAGTCGCGTCCCGATCGCCGTCGTGGCCGTCTCGGTGACGCCGCCGCCACTCGAGGCGATACGCTCGGATAAACCGCTGCCGCCGGTCCGAAGGTCGACCGAGACCGGATTGAGGCCGTCCTCGAGCTGCTTGCTCATCCGCGAAATCGACCGATCGCTAAACGTCAGGGACGCCTCGGCAGAGAACTCGCTCATCGTTCACGCACCTCCCCAAGCGCCGGCAGCGTGACGTCGATCCCGAAGTGCTGACCAACGTAGCCGATCGACGCCCGGAGTTCCCGGAGCTCGTCGACGTCGATGTTCGCGGCGAGATCGCGCTGACGCTCCTCGGCACCATCGCCGTTCATGACCTCGTCGCCGAGCTGGGCGGCGGCCAACAACTCGTCTGTGTACTCCTCAAGGTCGTCCGAAAACACACACGCCGACGATTCCGATTCGACGATTTCCTTGAGTTTCTCCCCTTTCGGCAGCGGGTCGTCGCTCACGATCGCCGAAAGAAGCGACGTCGATAACCAGGACACGCGGACGACGTCCGCATACGCCGGGTCGACGTCACTCGTGTCGTCGGAAAACTGTACGCTCGCGTTGATGTCTACCGTTTCGATTAGTTGTGAGGTCATAGATACTGAGCCGGTTGTTGTGGACTCAAACGAATAATTCGTATGTGATATTCCTACGCGTAGTTGGATAGCGACCTGCCGTCAGACCGATTTCGTAGCAGTCTCATGAATGGTCTCTCAATGGAGAACCAAGTGTGTCGCTGGGGATTGACGGATCGC
>JGI12405J12835_1000513_pt1 | contig 12357 bp, 5 predicted proteins | sample A23P3SouthBayCA_FD_12835 | JGI IMG/M metagenome (IMG submission 12835)
TTTTTGGATAGTGATCGGACGCGCACGCCAGCCTGGCTGATCAGGCTGGCGTGCGCTGTCCATGCTGGAGCGGCCTCGTTAGCAGAGTGTCGAGACCTCTGTGAGTGGTTCGGCGTCGAACGGCGCCGAGCCACGATTCAGCACTGGTACCAAGCCTACGCTGATTATTACGAGCAAGACTTCACAGCAGAACCGGACCGTGTTGCGGTCGATGAAAAACAGATTCAACTTGGAAACGAAGAGAAAGAGTGGCTCTACGCCGCGATTGATGTTGATTCGAAAGTCGTGCTTCATGCACGGCTTTCGAAGCACAGGGGCCGAGATCCTGCTGAACAGTTCTTAGAGGAACTGAAAGAGAAACACCGCGTCGCAGACGCGGAGTTTCTCGTTGATGGCATGGGCTACCTGACTGCCCTTGCCCGAACTAATCTCGGCGGCGATCTCAACAACACTGATCGCAACATCATTGAAAAGCTCTTTCAGACCTATACGATGCGAATCGAGCGGTTCCACGAGACATGGAACGGAAGTCAGGCCAGCGCCGAGCGCTGGCTGACTGCCTACACCGCCTACTACAACCACCACCGCAGTCATCAAGCACTCGACAATCAACCGCCAGTTGAAGCACTCAAACAGAAGGGTTCAATCTAGCAGTCCCCTCTCTTGTTTCAACTCCATTGATTTACCGACCTACCCCGACGCCATCTAGTGATTCAATAGAGCCCTTGAAACAGATCAAGACGATGTGTGGGTGAACTGTCTACTGTCTTAAGGAGCGACAAGCACATTCCGCCGGGCCAAGTGAACCGCGTATTCGACGAACTGGAGTAACTGCGACTTTGAGAAGGACTGCAGTCGGTCATACTATCGGGTGAATCTATAACTCTCTTAGGATTTCAACAAAGCCAAATGCCGTTAGTTGCTATGATTTGTCGCTATTTGGTATGCAGTATTAGAAAAAGTATTAGCTGCCTTGTAACAGTCTTCCCAACTAGTATACTCTTGAGGAGAGTGGCTCTTTCCATCTTCACTGATGGCAAAGATCATACCTGTATCTGTAACAGATGCTAAGTGCGCTGCGTCATGGCCTGCGCCAGAAATTAATTGTGTACTTGTGTATCCGAGTTCGTCTGCAGCTGATTGTGCAGTATTGATACATCGGTCTGCAAATTCAACACTGGAGGACCGCATCGTCTCACTATACTCAAGTTCTACTCCCTCACGAACTGCAGCGTGTTTTGCTTCACTAACGACCATCTCGTATGCTTTTTGAACTATATCATCATCTGGATCCCGGAACCCCCAAGTAATCATGGTTTCTCCCGGGACTATATTAACTGAGTTAGGATGTGATTTTATTTCCCCAACAGTTCCAACAGTACGTTCACCTAACATTCCCGGGATCCGTTGAATCTGTGATATGACATTAGCCGCCGCGACAAGCGCGTCACTTCGAGAATCCATCGGCGTCGGTCCAGAGTGATCAGATTCGCCGGTGAAATTCATTTCACCCCATGTGAAACCAACAACACCAGTAACAACACCGACATCCACACCTTCATTTTCGAGACATGGACCTTGCTCTACATGTAATTCAAGGTATGATTCATAGTCTTCCTGCGGTTCAGTAGGAGCGTCACCTTTGTATCCTATTCGTTCAAGTTCTTCCTCTAGCGTATTTCCTTCCTCATCAGATTTTTCGTATTGAATATCAATATCGTGAGTGCCTGCCCAGACACCACTCCCCTGCATTGCCGGTTGGAATCGGGAACCCTCTTCGTTCGTCCAGTTAACGATTTCTATCGGGTGGTGAGTTTTGATTCCCTCGTCATTGAGCGTTCGAATGAACTCAAGAGCTGCAATAACTCCTAACGCGCCATCATAAATTCCGCCATTGGGCTGGGAATCAAGGTGTGAACCCAAGAGAATCGGTGCTGCATTTGGGTGGGATCCTGAACGCCGTCCGAAGACATTCCCTATTGCATCAATTCTAATTTCAAGCCCCTCGTCAATTAACTGATCAACAAACCAGTCACGCACCGCTTTGTCTGGATCTGAAAGGGCAAGTCGATTAAGCCCGCCTTCTGGCGTAGCACCGATCTTTGCCTGCTCTTGCATCGTCTCTACGAAACGATCATAGTCGATTGAAATTCCCATAAGGACAATCTTGTCTGATACACCTTATATCTCTCGCATAAGATTGTATTATGTATTAAAATATAGCTCCTATCCAGAACCTATCGTACCTAATCCGGTTTCAGGTGGAAAATATGCGGTATCGCTAAGATATTTAAACTATTGTCCTAAACAGTCTGTTTGCCATGGTATTACAAACATACCTGTACGCCGGCATGGCAGTACTGTTTGGAATAGTGATAATACTAGGTTACTTGGGTAGTACTAAGACAAACTCAATGGAAGATTTCGCTATAGCAGGAGCAAACCTTGGACCTTACGTACTAGGTTCTGCTTTTGCAGCGACATTCTTCAGCGCAGCAACGTTTGTGGGATACGTTGGTTGGTCTTATCAGATGGGGCTTGCAAATATTTGGAAGTGGTTGTCGCTACTTGCTGCTGGTCCAATCGGACTATTGGTGTTCGCGAAGCGTGTTCGCAAAGCCAACGTACACATGCGTAGCGTTTCACTACCCGATTGGCTCGGTGCGTACTATGATAGTCAGATTGTTCGTGTGGGTGTTGGGATAGCAGTATTATTCAACCTATTTTACATTGGAGCGCAACTATCTGCTGGGGCACTAATTTTCGAAGAGCTATTAGGATGGGAATATGAGGTAGGTCTTGCAGTCATCACGGTTGTAGTCACTCTTTACGTGATGGCTGGTGCAACATATGCAGACGTATACACTGACGCGATACAGGGTGCGTTAATGGCTCTAATGGGAGTTGTTGTTTTCATTTCTGTTTTCTGGGTGTTTGACTGGGGTGCTCTCCAGACGTTTCCTCGACTCTCAGCCGAACTGGAGGCTGTCGATCCAAATCTAGTTGCAGTTATTAACACAGAATCGCTGTTATATTACAGTCCCTTTGCGATTGGTGCTATCTTCTTCATGGACTTTGCTTTTGCTGCCCAGCCACAATTATTCAATAAGATATTATCACTTAAAGACCCTGCAGACCTGCGAAAAATGATTATCACCTATGTCTTTCTCACCCTCTGTTTCATTCTCGTACTCTTTGCGGGGTTCTACATGCGGATTCTCGACCCAAGTCTCGCGGCCGCTGATCAAGCAATCTTTGTGTATGTTGAGCAGTACTTCCCACCTCTTGTGGCAGCATTTTTAGGGGTTGTCGTCCTCGCTGCAGCATTGTCGACAACCGACGGACTCTACATCGTTATCTCAACAGCCATTGCGAACGATATCTTTCTGAAATTTCTAGTTGAAGAGGGGTACATCAACATCGAGAACGAACGCGCCGATCGGATTTCTCGATATATTGCACAAGTGAGCGTCATGTTTATAGGTGCTATTGCGTACATTATCGTCCTTAACCCACCAGCATTATTAGGTGAATTAGTTTGGGTAGCCATAGGTGGTATTGCCGCAGCAACAATCGCCCCAGTCATATTCGGAATCTACTTCCCGAATTTCGTCACACGAAAAGGTGCCATCACTTCAATCTTCATTGGCCTCGGAGCGTATACTGTCCTGGCATTTCTTATGGATTTCCAAAGTGTCGTCGTACAGTCAACTTATGCCGTAATCATCTCATCAAGCACAATGGTGGTTGTCTCAGCAGTTACGAGACAGGAACCCGGTGTTGCATCGAATCATGAAACCAAACGGGCGGGAGTACCATCTGACGACTGAAAAAGAAAATAGAGGTGATAATAATGGCAATGACAATGATATACATTTGGTTGATTGGGGCAGTAGTATCGCTTGCAGTAGTGTTCCTACTACTGCGAATCTGGTACTCAGACGACAATTTCGAAGGTGCTAATAGAGGTGTTGCAGAAGAATAAATATTAATCCACGCTCACAAACCGCCTGACTTTGACCTCGAACAACTGTTCTAACTCGGCAACGCGGTCGTGGTACTCTGAGACGGGTACGTGGCCCGCGATCTTAGTGCCGTTATCTCACATGAGTTGGTGTCAGACAAGCCAGTTCGCCTGCGTAATGAAGTTCTTTTTTATGTCCGCCGGTATTGGGAAACGCCGACGAGTCCGATCCCTCGTTTCGCGATCTTGATCAGCGTCTGACCCGTCTCGTCAATCCCACCCCCTTCAGGGATGTACTCGTGGATTTCCTCGACGACCAGCACGAAAGGCTTTTTAGCCGCCTCTCTTTCGCGAATAGCTGCCGGGCCGTCTCCCGGATCAGGTCGTTTGCCTCCTCGGCATCGAGGAAGCCAGAGCCGTCGAAGATGATCGGGACGTTCTCTTCGAGGGCCAGCGTCGCGAACTTTTCGGCGTGTTCCGGGCCGACCCGGAGGTCACACTGTTGTCCACGCCCACGTGCAGGAGTTCGTACTGCTCTTTGAGCCCGTAGTACTCGCCGTCAGTGTCGACGATCAGCGCGGAATAGCCGGCCTCGAGTAGTTCCTTGAGTACGACGCTGGCCGTGTTGGACTTGCCCGAACCGCTCTTGCCCGTGACGAAGGCGCGACCGGTCAGGATTTCGATCGTCGGGAGAGCGTAGCCGTCCTCGCCGACAGTGAGTTGTTCGTCAGTAGTGGTCTGGGAATCGCGTACTTATCAGGTCGACCGTCGTACTCGACATGGATCGCCTCGAACCGGTAGTTCGGCTGGTTCGCATGGGGCGTCTCGAGATCGTGATCGTACTCGAAGGGGTCGGATTCGGAACTACTCAGTATGAGAGGAGATCAAGTGCTAAGGTTTCAAGGTCAGAGGCCGTAAGAACCGTATCTGGATGGTATAGAAATTCCACAAACCCATCCAGACGCTCTCTAAGAATCTAACCCCATCGGTCCTAACTAACTCCTGACTCGATGGGAACTACCGATAGTCGAAGTAGGTTCATTCTTGACCGCCAATCATCTATCCGTGCGATCGACAGAGAACTGTGTAGCGGAAGTGTCGGATTCCTCCTGACCCTACTGGATCAGGCGTTCCCCTTGAACCTTTGTGATTACGGCCAGAGACCGCGATTAGCGTGGGCGTCAACCAACCGCGAGAGTGCGACAATGTATGCCGCATCTCGCCACGTCACATCTCTCTTTTCAACCTCTGCCCGGATGTCATTCCACGCAGACATCATTTCTTGGTCTAGTTCGTCCTGTACTTCCTCGAGCGACCACGATCGTCGGTTGATATCCTGGAGCCACTCGAAGTAGGAGACTGTGACTCCGCCGGCATTGGCGAGGATGTCCGGGACGACCGGAATATCGCGTTCGGCTAGGATCTCATCCGCCGCGAACGTCGTCGGTCCGTTTGCACCTTCGACGATGAGATGGGCTTGAATACTGTCGGCATTGGCTTCGGTAATCACGTCACCGATCGCTGCCGGAATGAGAAGATCGACGTCCAACGTGAGCAGTTCATCGTTTCCGATTATCTCGTCAGCGTAGTCGGTAACAGCCTCGGGTTCCTCGTCGTGTGACGGGATCGTATGTGGATCGAGCCCTGCTGGATCGTAGGCTGCTCCGTTGACGTCACTGACCGCGACGACGGTTGCGCCCCACTCATCGAGCAGGCGGGCTGCGTTTGCCCCGACACTTCCGAACCCCTGGACGGCGACAGTCGTCTCCGTGAGAGGATAGTCGTAGTAGTTACAGGCTTCGCGAGCAATAAGTGCAACGCTCCGTCCTGGCGCTTCCTCGCGGCCATAACTACCACCGATGACGGGAGGTTTACCAGTCACAACACCCGGGAGCGTCTCTGCCTCTTGCATGCTGTAGGCATCCATGATCCATGACATCGTCTGAGAATCGGTCCCCATGTCGGGCGCAGGAATGTCTTTGTTTGGTCCGATGGTGTCTCGAATTTCGTCTGTGAATCGCCTAGTAAGCCGTTCCTTTTCTGACGTGCTCAGCTCTTTCGGGTCAACGACGATACCGCCTTTTGCGCCACCGAACGGCAGGTCCATCACAGCACACTTCCATGTCATCCACATCGAGAGACCAATACACTCCTCGCGAGTGACTCCTGGGTGATATCGTAATCCGCCCTTGTATGGACCGCGAACGCTGTCGTGATGAGCACGATAGCCAGTGAAAACGTCAACCGTTCCATCATCGCGTTCAACTGGTACCGTTACCTCATGTACCGCTGCTGGATATTTGAGGCGTTCAATGATGTTGGAATCAATATCGAGGTGAGCTGCAGCGTGTTCAAGTTGGCGTCGCGCTGTTGCAACTGCTGAAGTGACTTCCTCTTCGTCGCCGGGCTGCGACACTGTACTTTCGACTGTCGTTGGAGGTGTATTAGAGGACATCTCTTGTGGTATCGGAGATCGCGCTTATTCGAGCGACAGAGCCCGATTTTGGAAGGTATTAGTTCGCCCACAACGAGCGCATTTCTCGGTCCGGATATCGGTGGAGACAATCTCACCACAGCTCAGACACTCGTATGTCGATGTGGTATTAGAACTACTCTTTATGTCGTACATTACATGCTACTTGTCGTTTGGTGGGTGCATAAATATTAGGAATTAATGTAATATAAACACGTATAATCATACTAGGGGATATCGGCCGGCTAGTATTCAATGCCCTGGATGATGTGGTTACGGTTGAACAACTTCTTGTACCGTGTTGAACGCAAGACAGCGGCACTGTCTAGATGAGTGTTTGAGGAACGAGCAGGTGGTGGCAAGAAGTGTCCATGCAACTCGCCAACCTGCTCAGAGAGAGCTTAGACGTGGATTGTGATGAGGTTTGGGAGAACGAGCGCACCCCGACACCCATATAGTAATTCAGCAAACCTTTGGGTGAACTCAATTAATTGGCGGACAAAATGGAGCACACATCGATCGCACTTGAGATACTGTCGCCAGCGGCGACAGGCGTCAAGACATAATCGAGTGTTCACGGAATTTTGTCCGACAGTATGAGTTACTGTACAACGAAACGAGAACGGAGTCGGGATTATCGATAGGATGTGTAGAATCAAATTGGGATAGGTTTCCTTCCCAGATGGGAGACGTATTACTACTCGTGTGGCCAGTATACTCAGAGAGTCCCTTCCAAAGCGTTGCTTCATCGTACACATCGGGATCGGAGGGAATGTGATCGATAACAGACTGAGCGACGACGACAACCAATTTTTCACGGGCTCGAGACATCGCGACGTTCGCCCTATTCAGCGAGAGCAAGAATTTGTCTTCGACGTTGATGTAGTCGGGATCAGAGACGGTAGCTGACAGGATAATCACGTCCCGTTCGTCACCCTGGTACCGTTCAACGGTATCTGCAGTGAACAATTCATCCCCATCGACATCGACCGCTTCCGATTCCGAAGGGGTAACAGCAGTCTCAACAGCTCCTCGCTGGGCGTTGTGCGGGGCAACGACTCCTGTAGATTTCCCATTCGGGACAGCCTCAAGGATACTATCGACGATCGTGATCTCCGTGGGGTTGACCTGCTGTGATTGATCGTCGTCGTAGACAATGAGCGTAATTCCGGGGTCGCCGGCGATTGCTAACCGTGCTGGTTCTGATGCCGTCTGAACAGGCGTGATTGGATCCCGATCAGTAACGGATTGGTAGTTGATATTGTCGAGTTCATAGACGTGTGTTTGGAGTAGGTCTGTGATCTCGTCGGGACAGCGCCGACCATCGGAAAGTCGAGTAATCCCGATTCCAGTGTTAGTTCGATCGACGTCGACATCGACGGTTTGCTTGAGATCGCCACCAGCGACGTCGTCGTCGCCTGCGAGGAATCGAAGGTAGTCGAGCGCCGAGACGTACGCCCCGGTCTCGTGGACCGTCTCTCGAGTTTCATTTTCCCAGTCGGCTTGCTGGACTGGTGGCATTTGTCGGTGGTCGCCAGCGACGAGGACTTGTCCTCCTGCTTTGAGGTTTGTTCCCGATAGGAGAAACCGGGGGACAGTAAGCATCGATGCTTCGTCAATGGCCAGGACGTCCCATAGGTCAAGCGAAGCGATTTTGTCGGCATCGGTCGTGTCCAAGAGCTTCTTGGCGAGTCCCCACGATCGTGTTGGAGTCGCGAAGACGATTGTCTGTCCGGATTGAGAACCACCGGTAATAGCCCCTGTATCGGCTGCTCCAAAGTTTGTGAGGCTCGTCTGGCCTGACGACCCGGCACGAAGACCAAGCCGATTTGCGAGTGTGTTGAGCTTATCTTTGTCCTCTGGGGCAGAGTAGTTGAGGTACGTTACTCCTGGTGGCTGCTCGTCAACTGGTGGTTCGTCGCTCGAGAGCCGGACGAGTTCGATATCGTCGTCGGATGTCGACGTCGAGCGGTACTCGTCAATCACTTCCGCTGTTGCTTCGAGGACCTCGTCGATCGACTTGTTCGACGGGCCGACAACTAGTGTGGTCAGTGGAGTACCGCCATGGGAAGCAGCGATTGCTCGTGTTGCGATCGCTGGTCCCTCTGCTCCGCCGGTTTTCCCGGTCCCCGGTGGTCCTTGGAGCAACTGGATCTGATTAGTTGTCTCCTCGACGAACGCAGTCTGCTCGTTACTCGGGAGTGTGTCAGGGCCATATTCTGCTTCCAACCACTCGAAAGCGGATTCCATATTCGGCTCTGCGGGGAGAGTTGTCGTTTCTGGGGCTGGGTCGGTTCCAAACCTGATTGCTTCGATAGCGTCGTGGAGGTTGTTTTCGTCTGCGTATTCGAGAGCTTTCAGGCACCGATCGACTGTCACCCCACCTGCTCGCGGATCAAGAAGGAAGCACTGCCCGCGTTCAACGAGAACCTTGGAGTCTGAGGTTTCGGCCTCGGTTTCGTCAGTCGTCCAGTCGTGATTGAACACTTCAAATGAACTGCCGGAATAGTAGTTTTTGAACTCGAGTTGTACCTGGTCGTTCTCGAGATCGAGGTCGATGATCGTTGCCTGCGGGGACTTTCGGATATCCCGTGGCTTTGTCCGAGGTTGTTTCGACTGTCGTGGGAAGTAGGGAGTGGCGACTACCCAATCGCCGCCTGTGGTGCCACGTTCTCCTTTCTTCCGACAGCGTTGCTTGACTTCCTCTCCGTCATCGTCAAAGAGGCTCTGAGACTCGTACATTAGTTTGCCCGTGACATGGAGCAGCTCGGGGTCTTCCTCATCAACTTCGGCTTCTGCGACGATGATCGGGATAGTTCGGCCAGAGAGGATACGTTCCTCTGGTGGTTGGTTCAGGAGACCGTCTTGATCATCGGCTGCGGCTTCTTGCTCGAGTAACAGGTAATCAATACAGCCTTTGGCGAGCGGGAGGGAGTCTTCTATGTCTTCCTCTGGATTAGCGGTAGCGGGTTTAGCCACTGTTTCCTTCGGAGCGTTGGATCGTGACTGTTCGGCTTTGTGATCTTGAGTGGTAAATTCGAGAACGGGGCCGTCTGTGGAGAGTAATTCTGAGGGTGGGGCCGAGAGCGGTTGCTTTTCGACGTAGTAGCTTTTCTTGTCGATTCCACGTTCGACATGCTCGAGGGCATCGGCAAGATGTCTACAGAGTGCCTCTACGTCCTTGGGGGCTATCTCGCGTTCTTTTTGATTCGTGTCGTGATACTGTATTTCGTCAAGAATCGACTCTGCAAGCGCTTCGTTCCCATCGAAACTGTCTGCCCATTCGTCATCAATTCTGCCGACAGCGGCCCAGAGGAAGCTAAGAGGGATTGCAGACCCGGATCGGAGACGTGTAGAGTACGTCCCATCGTGCCTGCTCGAGTCATACGTCTCATCGGGATGAATTTTGATTCCCGATCGTCTCTCTGTGTACGGGACGTCTTTGTAAAAGAATCGGCGACCGAAGACCCGTCTGAGATCTACGTTGGTTTGGCCGTCAGCCCAGTCCTCTTCCTCCGTTGGTTCAGGTGTGTATGTCCAGTCTGTTTGTGGTTTCGAATAGCCGTATTTTGATGAAAGTTGTTCGACCGTGTGAAGTAAGGATGAGGATGGCGTTTTCAGCCCATAATGACTTGTCACAATCGGTTCGATTACCGACACAATTGACTGGTCGACACTATCCCTGAGGTTCAACAACGATCGGAGCCGCCGTGCTTCCTCAAGGTCTGAGTGACGTTCAAGTAGTTCTACTAAGGCCTCGAATTCAGAATTTGAATAGACGTAGAAGTGTATAGGCGGGGTGCTAGTCGCACTAATCCCTGCCTCGGTAGTTTGGATTGCCCCTCGAATGCTCTTGAGAAGCTTCTTCAGAAGTGTATGCTCAACCTGTGTTGCCCCTTGTGAATCTTCAGGAGCAGCCTCGGCTAGATGTCCGAATCGTTCTGGTGGAGACGTTGAGTCGGTTGCTGTGACTCGGCCACCAACCGCCATCACACGATCTCGGAGGTGATCCTGCTGCAACGTGAGATAACACCGGACGAGCGTTCCTTTCGGGTATGAAATCGAAGACTCGTCGTAAGGGTCGTCATCGGGAAGTGGAGTGTAGCCAGTTGAGACGAGTTGTTGTGCGTATTTCGTGGTATCGACGGCGTTCGTATCACAATTGAGTTCGCCACCGAGAATCTGTGCTCGTTCGACGAGCTTCGAAAGTCCTTCTGTAAGATTCGTCTCAAGGAGAAGTGTCTTCCAGAGGCGCTTGTCTTTTGGTTTGACGCTATGGTGGTGCGTCATCTCCCGTTCATCAGGCGGATAGGCTAGGTCTGCCAAGTCTCCGATCGTTTTGATTCCATGTGAGCGAAAGACGTCCTGTTGAGCGGGAGGGATGCCTAACAATCGAATATCCTGGGTTTCGATCGCGTCTGTGTGGCAGGCTTCACTATATGGGCAGCCGAGACATCTGGAATCAAGCGTGTACTCAACCTTGTCGAACTCGGTGAAATAGGTTCGGTGGAGCGTCCCTCCACGCTGACACAGCCTTTTCACATCTGCTTCACGCGATTCTCGAGAGAAAGACGGCAGTGTAGCGGGCGTGACCTCTTCTATATCGGTGTTTCGCGTGATAACCCCGGTTTTGATCGAATTGATATCGGAGGCCATGTCCGAAAGTTTGTTCGTGAGCAACTGTTCGAAAAGGACCGAATACGTCGCTGTCTGAATCTGGTGTGCGGTCTTTTCTTCTTTGGCCGCTTTGATGTCGTATAATCCGACGTGACAGCCAGTTTTCGAAGGCCAGATAATCACTAGGTCTGCATCACCTACGACCGTCCAGACACCGATAGTGCCTTTGAATCGAAGTTGGGAGAAGGCTATCGGGCTTCCGTACGTGAATGTGGGAGTGGCTTGGGTTGCATCTTCTATTTTCTCCTTGAGCAGTTCTATCCTGTCTTCCTGTGGGAGGCCTTTACAGTCGTAGAGTGGTGATGCTAAATGAGGTTCAAGCTGGTCCTCGATGAGGGCTTCGAAGTCGTTGCCGGCTTTTTGTAGGAGTGGGTTGAGCGGTTCGAACGCTTCTCGGTATTTGTCTCCGTCGTGGGTTGTCGAGGAGTTCTGGTCTGTTGATCTGAACGCGAAGTATCGATTGCATCCCTGAAACGAAATGTACTCATTAAGAGCTGATGGGTCAAGACTATCTGATGGAGTAGGTAGCTCATCTGGGGAGCACGTTTGTGGATTTATCCCAGATGGAAGTGTACCAGGACCTTTTGGCATCTGGTTAAATTAGTGGTTTTCAATACATAATTCTGTTTGAATATCAGTCTTCGCTCTACCTTCGTATTCTAATTCGACTCTGTTGAAACCATCACAGAGTTACAAGTCATTTGTCTTTAACTAAGCTACATCCTTCGTCTGTGTAGCGGTAGCGGGCCTCTCTTGGAGTCTCGGTCGTTGTTGATGTCTTTTTGAGCGTCGTTGATCAGTCGCTCCAGCAACGGTGGCTCTCTCACTCGAAAAAATAGGGTTTCTTCGGGTCGCCTACCGATCTTACGACTCCTCGTTCGGTTCCACCTCTTGATGTCAGGGCAAGTTGACTGACGCCTACAGAGACGATTTCCAGACGATTGAGACGGATGGTTAGTTGAATGAGTCTAAGTATAGGGCAAAATCATTATTGGAGTTCCATACGAGTAGTCAGAATGTCAATTCATGGTGCGGCCAACGCAGCAGCGCGAGCGTGACCAGATGTCGGTAACGGAAGCCGACGAACATGAGAGTGAAGCGCAAACGTGTCCTGAATGCGATTCAGGCGCTCTCGTTGCTAGCAATGATAGTAACGAAATCATTTGTGAGGAGTGCGGCCTCGTTATCGAAGAGCAAAATATCGACCACGGTCCAGAATGGCGCGCGTTCAATCATGCCGAAC
>JGI12405J12835_1000528_pt1 | contig 12109 bp, 11 predicted proteins | sample A23P3SouthBayCA_FD_12835 | JGI IMG/M metagenome (IMG submission 12835)
CCAACTTTGGATTCCGTATCCGGCAGTTGATTTGGGCCATGCAAACTCAAAGGCGTCCAGCGAAGATTGCGGTGCCGATTCAACCGCCGAAGTAGTATTAGTTGTTGCGGCGGAGTGCAACCAGCGCAGCGCCGAGGAGGGCGACGAGGGCGACGCCAACACCGAAGCCGGGCGTACCGTCGCTGGAGCTGTCGGAGTCGGAGCCTTCGTCAGTACCTTCGTCAGTACCTTCGTCGGTCTCGTTACCTTCGTCGGTCTCGTCACCTTCGTCGGTCTCGTTACCTTCGTCGGTCTCGTTACCTTCGTCGGTCTCGTCACCTTCGTCGGTCTCGTTACCTTCGTCGGTCTCGTTACCTTCGTCGGTCTCGTCACCTTCGTCAACTTCTTCGGTGATCTCGAGGTCTGCGCGGTCGGTCGTTTCGCCGTCGTCAGACTCGAGCGTGTAGGTGCCGACGTCGAGGTTCTCGGTGCTGACCTCAAGGGTCCACTGACCGTCAGTGTCCCACTCGTCGGTGCTGGTGATCGTCTGCGAGTTACCTGCGTCGTTCAGGACCTCCACCGTGATCGTGTTGTCATCAGGCTGGAGGTTGGTCTGACCTTCGACGACGATCGTACCGTCAACCGGGACGGGGTTGACGCCACTGGCGTCAGCGCCGGCGGGGTAGATCGATTCGATCGTGGACGACGCATCGGTGTAACGGAAGTTGTCCGTGACCATGCGGTCGTCGCTGGCAGATTCATCGACAGTCTCACTAGCGATGGTTTCGCGGACCTGCTCGCCAGTCAGACCATCGAGGTCGTTGTTAATCCAGTCGACAAGGTTCGAATTGGGGAGTTCACCGTCACCGTAGATATCGTCGCGACCATTCGAGAGGACGTGTGCGGAGACCGAACCCTGCGAGAGGTCACCTAGGGCAAGATCCTCTTCTTCGAAGGTTCCATCGTCGTCAACGGAGATTTCCTGGGCCATCGTGTTGCCACGTTCGTCAACGAAGGCGAGGACAACGGTGTCCTGACCCGCCGCAGTACCGTTCACGTCGATGTCGCCGTCGACGTCTTGTGCGATTTCACCGTTGATGGTTTCGAAGTCAGCGCTCAGGTCACCTTCGGTCACAGTAATCGACTGAGTAGCGCTGGTGCCCTGGTTGAACTCCGTGGTCGTGAGAGAGTCGGTCGTCGCATCGGACTGAGCAATGATACCAAGGCGGTACGTACCGGGCAGGCTCAGAATGTCCGAGCCATCCGTGTTAAGGCCGGAGAGAACGACGTCTTCCTCTTCGAAGGTGTCGTCGGACTCAACATTAATTCCGTCCGTGACGCGTTCCCAGTCGCCGTTATCGCGAGCGTAGACAGCAACGTTGTCGGTACCTGGTGCGCTACCAGTGATGTCAACTTCCTCACCGACAATGTAGGTGCCTTCTGGGCTATCGATCGTGACGTCGCCTTCCTCAACGTCGAGAGTGACGTCGTCTTCCGAGTCTTCACTGCTCACGTTTTCAACGGAAATGCCGGTCTTGTAGACCTCAACGTCGATTGAGGAATCGTCGAGGTACTGGGTTTCAATCGCACCGACGGCAGTCGTACCGTCCATCTCAACGATGGCGTACGCAACATCACTGGAGCTGTTGAAGCCGACCTCTTCCGTATCGTCAACGTTGCGGAAGACAGACTCCTTCTCGTCCTCCGAGATGCCGTCACGGAAGTCGGAGCTTTCAATTGCCACAACGTGTTCCTGGCCGTCAGTTCCACCAGTGACGGTGTACTGGATATCGTCACCGCGGACAGCGGAGTCGTTCGCCAGTTCGATGCTGAGATCTTCGTCGTTAGTCAGGGTAACAGTCGTGGTCTCGACAGCGCTACCGAAGTCGAGGTTCTCGCTACCCTGTGCGGTGATCGTGTATTCACCAGCATCCTCGTCAGCGAAGTCTAGTGCGACTTGGTCGCCAGATTCCTCGACGTATTCATCATTACCGCTGACGCTGTTGTTGAGAACCGCCTGCGTGATGTCAGAACCGCTCTCGTCCTCAACGACGATTTCGGCGTATTCAGCATCATCGAAGTTATAGTTGACGCTGACATTCATGCGGTCCGCATCTTCAGTCGAGATGCTGGAACCAGCAACATCGTCGGAGATGTCCTCACCGTTATCATCCAGGTTGTAGACAGTAACGTCGGTAACACGGGGTTCTGCAACAGTCACTTCATTACCATCAGAGTCCTGGTAAACACCAGTCTCTTGGTCCTGCGGGATCGGTGCACTGGCATCAAGCTGCTGTCCGCCAGCACCGAGGTTCTCCATACCTACCAGAGTACTACCAAAGTCCTCGCTGAACTCAAAGTCATCTTCCCCCTGGTAGATTGTATCATTCGGATAAACTATACCGTCGCCACCATTGTCTGAGTGGCGAGCATTTGCTGCCGCTGCGCCGCCCGCAAACGCTGCGGACATCGCAACGACAGAGAGTACCATCATCGCGGTCAGGAACACTGCACGTCCCTTCTCACGATAGGATATGTTTTCGTTTGTCATGTTGTAGTTTAGTTTCGCTTGTGCGGCCACGCTTGCGTTCTGATCGAGTAACCCGGTAATCAGATATTACATCCGATCGCCGAGATGTTGGTCGATCGTACTTGCTTGCACGACCATGGGTAGGGGTACGAGTGTTCGTTGCGACCGGTTGCATATATGCTTTGTTGTCCAATACAATTTGAACCATATGAATAATCGCACTATCGGACTGTATTTATTGAGTATTACCCTCGAGTGCCGTCAGACAAAACAAACGGTAGCAGTTACCAAACCTGCGCTATCGCGGGGTTGGCGTGGCTGACTCGGGCCGTGTGATCGCCACTGGTCTGGAAGATCCGGTACTAATCGATCGCCACACAGACTGCCACTAATAGATACTTACTCTAACACCTGTGTGGCGCTCGAGCCAGCCACTAGCAGTAATACGATCTTTCTGCGATCGGCGACCACTGCTACTTGTTGCGATCACAACCCATCAGCGATACTACTGAATTAGTGTGGTGTGACAACAACCAGACACGATGTGTGACTCGACGTCGACGCGGTCCCGCTTTGATCAGGCATACACGCGCGTTTCTAGATATTGTTGCACCTCGCCTTGCACGTCTACGGCCCACTCCTCGAGTCCGCCGTCGGTACTGGACAGTCGCAACACCCGCCCGAAAAACAGCAGTTGGAGGGTTTCCGCGACGGCGGTCGGCTCACACTCGCGGAACTCGCCGGACTCGACGCCAGCGCGGATGATCGACGCGATCGACTCCGTGAAGATCCGATCGCTCCGGGTGAAGTGATCCCGGTAGGCCGGATCGTGGATCGCCTGCACGCGCAACTCGAGGACCGTCTGCATGAACGCCTGCCACTCGTCGGTCATCTCGGTGCCAAAGCTCCAGTCGAGGAGCCCCTCGAGTCGCTTGCGGGGGTCTTCGATCGGCCCCCGCCCGAGTTCGGCCTCGAAGTGATCCAGCAGGTACTCGAGACAGGCGAGCACGAGCGCGTCCTTGTCCTCGTAGTGGTGGTAGATCAGGGAGGGGCTCTGCTCGAGTTCGTCGCCGATCTTTTGGATCGTCAGGTTGGCGTAGCCGTGTCGCCGCAGGCTTCGATAGGTCGCTGCCAGGATCTCTTCGCGGGTCGTCGCCGGTTCGTCGAAAATCTCGTTGTTCACGGTCGGTCACCTTGCCAACGGCTGCGTCTCTGCTGCAACCGGACGATGGCTGCCGATGTACGTCTCGGCATGCTCGAGAGCATTGCTCGAGGTCTCTCCTTGTGGCACATAATCGATTTGATCGCATCGTCCGGCATCCTCGAGACTGAAACTATCTCGACGATATTCGAGCGGACATCGAAGCGGAAGCGAAAACTGAAGCCAGTGACGAGAGGACTGACAGATGACGGTATACGTCGAAACCGACTTTTTACTTGCGCTCGCCAAAGATTCCGACTGGCTGCAGCAGTCAGCGGAAGACGCGCTCGAGGCGTACGACGTTGAAACATCGGCGTTCTCCAATCTCGAACTGCTGCTTGCCCGAGAATGGTACGAATTCGATTACGTACCGCTTGTGGCAAACCTTCTTGAACTCGTCCCTGTGCGAGACGACGAAGAGCGACAAATCGTTCTGAAGGCCGTCAACTACTACGACGAGGGCATGACTTGGCCTCCTCCACGCCCTGAAGGACGTGGAATCCGCCCATCGGATTTCCGCCAAGTGTGGCGTTCAAGGTTCCAACCCGCACTCAAGGGGAACCAGCAACATACTGGGGGAACTCTCGTTTCCTCCCCTGTATAGGGCTGTGGACCGGTCAATGAGGCCCCATCGGAATCCATGTCATCGCCGTGCGAACCACCGCTGGTTCGCCACCCCTTGTGGTTCGGGGACGGCATCTCACCGATTCCGTAGCACTCCATGTTACACGGGGCCACAGCAAAACGGTTGCGGTGGGAAATCCGGCAGCCACCGTCCGTGGCTCGTAGCCAGTGTGTCCGCTCAACTCCCGCCTGTTCGCTCCTCAGTTCCGACAGCGCGTCGGAACACTCGTCGCTCACAGGAAGACGGGGGTATGCGCTCGTCTCTCTATCATCCGATGCAGTCCACGCAGCAACTGCGGAAACACGCGGTATGGACGTGCTTTCCTCGGAGAAAGACTACGGAGATCTCGAGGGAGAGCGAGTCCCGCTAGAACCGGCTAACGAATGAGAGTGAAGTAGCTGTATACTGTCTTACCGACTCTCGCGCTGCTCGACCTTGTTCAGCTCGATCAGCAACCGAAAGATCGCCTTGACGAGGTTCGCATCGACATCGAACTGTTCGGCGTTCTCGCCGGCGCGTTCCATGACCTGCTGTTCCTGTGTTTCGTCGGTCGTCGGCAGCCCCTGTTCGTCCTTGACTGCGGCGATCGTGTCCGCGACATAGGTTCGCTGGGCGATCAACTCGACGATCTCCTGATCGATCGTCCGGATCTCCTCGCGCAGTTCGTCGAGGCTCATCTCTTCGGGTGTCAGTGTCTCGTCGTCGATTCCACCGTCCGTCGCTATCTCTGTTGGCTCTCGAGTCATCGTGTTCGTGTTCCGTCGGTTCGCGTCTGCAGTAATCGTGTCGTTCCGTCGCGGTCGTCCCATCGCTCGCGTACGGCCTCGAGTGCGTCCCGATCACCGACGGCGACGTAGCTGGGGCCCGTCCCGGAGAGCGAGACGCCGTCGACGTCGGGCATCGCGTCGATCATCGGGCCCGTCGAGAACTCGAGGGCAGCCGAGAAGGCAAAGCCGTTGACGGTCATCGCCTCGCCGTAGCGCCGGTCAAGTGCGAGTTCTTCGACGAGTTCGGCCATGGGAGCGATGCGCTTGCAGGCCGAGACGTCGGCGTCGGCGCTGTAGGCCTGTTCGGGTGGTGTATAGATCAGCGCGTGCCAGTCGACTTCCTCGCGGGCGAGCAGCGCATCGCTCGTGTTGTCGGTCACGGTCACGCCACCGAGCATGCTCGCGCTGGCGTCGTCGAACGCGCCCGTCGCCGTTACACCGGCGTCGCGAGCCGCTCGAACCCCGAGCCGGCAGGCGTCGATCCGGTCGACCGCGTCGGCGACTTCGAGGGCGTCGAGGGTTGCGAGTACCGTCGCGTTGGCCGCGGCGCTGGAACTTTTGAGACCAGCGGCCATCGGTACCTCGCTTTCGGTGCGGACGCGCGCGCCCACGTCGGTTTCGTCGAGTCCCGCCGCATCGGCGTACTCCGCGATCGTCAATTCGGCACAGCGCTCGATGAGCGCCGTGTCGGCGTCGGGCTGACCGTCAATCTCACCATCGATTTTGCCGTCATCGGTGAGGTCGACAGTTGCCGTCGTCTCGAGGTCGATCGCGAACGCTGAACCGGTACCGGTCGCGAGCGCGTTGAGTACCGTCCCAGCTGCGGGGGCGACAGCACGGCCATCCATACCCGGACACTCTCAGACCGAATACTTACGGCTGACGATCCTCGTGATACGTCGACACGGAGAACGTCGGTTCTCGACACGCTCGATGGTGCCCAGAACGCACACCTTTTGCCCGATCCGATCGAACCATGCGACAATGAGCGCGCGCAACGACGTCGCCCCCAGCACGATCGGGGTCGATCTCGTCGACGGCGGTATCGTCGTCCAGTATCTCGATGGCCGCGAGGTGTTCTATCACGGGCCGCCCAAACCCGTCGAGGGGCCGCTGACGACCCCGCCGGGCAAGGAGGTACACGTCCTCGTCACTGATCCCGACGGCGTCGAGGGTGTCATGACCTACGTCAACGACCGGAACACCCACGACGACATCCTCGAGTCGACTGGCGTCGGCCGCGTGATGCTCGACCGCGACGACGAGGAGGAACTGTTCCCGGGCGTACGCGTCGCGACGGAGGCCTACTCGGTCCGCGTCGATGCCGACCTCTCGGCCGTCGACGGGCGCGTCTTCGTCTTTGCCGAAGACGAGATGAGCGAACACGCCTACGAACTCGTCGAGAGCGCCGACTGATGCCCTTACAAAAACCCTGGCGTGACCTTACCCGCGAGACGGTCGCCGCTGCCCCGGATCGGCCCGGCGTCTACGAACTGGGCGACGCGTCGGGAACGGTGCTGGCGATCGACCACGGTGTCCTTCGGGACGAACTCAAATCCGCGTTGGCCTACGGCGACGGCGACCGCGTCCGGTGGACGGACACCCACACGATAGAGCAGGCACGCGACCTCGCGGCCGAGCATCGCGACCGCCTCGGGCTCGAGTAACCGCTCCGCCGACCGGCCCTACTGAATGTAGGACGGGTCGCTGTCGTCACACATCTGTTCGTGGTCCGTTGCATCCGACTTCTCGTCGAAGAGGAGTCCACAGGTCTCGCACTCGTACCAGGTCGTGTCGTCGCGTTCTGTCTGGACGACCATGTACTCTCGTGCGAGACGAACACCAAAAGGCGTTTTTCCAGTTCGAGTGACCGAATGGGCCTCGAGAACCCTGTGTTCGGTGACGTCTCGCGACTCTCACGGGGACAATTCTCAAGGTGGCTGGCCCGAAAGGAACGACCATGAGTTCGTCGGAGGGAGACGGCGTGACGCTGTCGGTACGCGCTGCCGAGAAGGGGGACGCAGGCCGGGGTGTCGCACGAATTCCCGAACCGGTACGGCGACAGCTCGGCATTCTGAGTGGTGACGCCGTCGTGATCGACGGCGAATCGACGACGGTCGCCAAGATGTGGCCTGCAGACCCGTCCGTTCCGGACGACGCCGTTCAGATCGACGGAGACACGAGAGCCAATGCCGGCGTTCACGTTGGCGACACCGTGACCGTGCGCGCGAAGGACAAATCGACGATCACCGATGCCGACCGCGTCACGCTGATCGCGCCGCCAGGACTCGCCGAGAATCAGCAGCGAGCCGCAGAAACCGGTGCAGCGGAGAAACTCCGTAATCGACCGGTTCGTGCCGGCGAGCAGGTCCGAATCGAGGGTATCGATCAACAGCCGTTCAAAGTCACCGACACGGATCCGGACGGTGACGTGCGGATCACGCGGGAGACGACGGTCCGGATCGTCGACACCGACTCGAGCGCGCCCGCTACTGACTCGCGGGAATCTGAGACGGCCAGCCGTCGCCCCGACGCGAGCGACGCGACGGGATCGGAGACAGCGACCGCACCCGACATCGACGCTGACGAGCCCCCCACGAGTTCTGGGGTCACCTACGAGGACATCGGCGGCTTAGACGAGGAACTCGAGTTAGTCCGCGAGATGATCGAGCTCCCGCTGTCGGAGCCCGAACTGTTCAGACGCCTCGGCGTCGAGCCGCCCTCGGGCGTCTTGCTGCACGGCCCGCCAGGCACAGGCAAGACGTTGATCGCCCGCGCAGTGGCCAACGAGGTCGACGCCCGCTTCGAGACGATTTCGGGCCCGGAGATCATGTCAAAGTACAAAGGTGAGTCGGAAGAACAGCTCCGGCGAACCTTCGAGCGTGCCCGCGAGGAGGCACCGACGATCATCTTCTTTGACGAGATCGACTCGATCGCCGGCACGCGCGACGACGAAAGCGACGCCGAAAACCGCATCGTCGGCCAGTTGCTGACGCTAATGGACGGCCTCGACGCCCGCGGCGAAGTGATCGTCATCGGTGCGACCAACCGCGTCGACGCGATCGATCCCGCGCTCCGGCGTGGCGGGCGCTTCGACCGCGAGATCGGGATCGGCGTCCCCGACGAAACCGGTCGCCGGGAAATCCTCGAGGTCCACACTCGCGGGATGCCACTCGCCGACGACGTCGACATCGACGCGATCGCTCGCCGGACGCACGGCTTCGTCGGCGCAGACCTCGACGCCGTCGCGAGCGAGGCCGCGATGGCCGCCATCCGCGATCGACCGGCAGCCGACGACGAGCGCCGCGAGTGGAATCGGAATCCGACAGTCCAGAAAGCCCACTTCGACGCGGCGCTGGCCTCTGTCGAACCCTCGGCGATGCGCGAGTACGTTGCCGAATCGCCGACGACGGACTTTTCGGATGTCGGCGGACTCGAGGACGCAAAGGGGACGCTCCGCGAATCCGTCGAGTGGCCGCTGACCTACGATCGCCTCTTCGAGGAGACGAACACGAGTCCGCCTTCGGGCGTCTTGCTCTACGGCCCGCCGGGGACCGGCAAGACACTACTCGCGCGCGCGTTAGCAGGTGAGACCGACGTCAACTTTGTTCGCGTCGATGGCCCCGAGATCGTCGACCGCTACGTCGGCGAGAGCGAAAAGGCGATCCGCAAGGTGTTCGAGCGCGCCCGTCAGGCGGCTCCGTCGATCGTCTTCTTCGACGAAATCGACGCAATTACGGCCGCTCGAGGCGAGGGCCACGAGGTCACCGAGCGCGTCGTCTCACAACTGCTGACCGAACTCGACGGGATGCGTGAAAACCCGAATCTCGTCGTGCTGGCTGCGACCAACCGCAAAGACGGGATCGATCCGGCGCTGCTTCGGCCTGGCCGACTGGACACGCACGTCTTCGTCGGCGAACCTGATCAGGCGGCCCGCGAGCAGATACTCGCGGTCCACACCCAGGGCAAACCCCTTGCCGACGACGTCGATCTCGCCGCCCTTGCGGCCGACCTCGAGGGCTACACCGGCGCCGACCTCGAGGCGCTAGTCAGGGACGCCTCGATGCGGGCGATCCGCGAGGTCGCAAGCGAGCACGATCCCGAGACGGCCAACGAGAAGGCGTCGACGGTCCGCATCGAGCGCCGTCACTTCGAGGCAGCTCGAGAATCAACTGATCGATTGTAGGTGAGACGGTCACTGGGCCTCAGCGTCACCGCACGACGATCACGAAGACATCGATACTGATGACCGACGGTCTGACTCGAGCGCTGCCGGAGGTCCGTGTGATCTGATCGGCTCACGTGCGCTCACGTAAGGACGGCGAACGAAGTCGGGTACAGAACAGCGGAAAGCGGGGGGTCTCGAGATCGAGGTTACTGGAAGCCGATCCGACTACCGCGACGGCCGGTCGGATCGGGGCCGCCGGCCGTGCCGCCGCGGAACTCCTCTTCGATCTGCTCGTAGTACTCGAGGATCTCGTCGGTGATCGTCGGCCGGACGTTCTCCATGGCCTGCCGGAAGTGACGCATCTCGACGATGTCTGCCTCCTCGTCCTCGCGCAGGGCCTCGATAGCCGCTTCGCGGGCGATCGACTCGAGGTCGCTGCCGACGTAGCCGTCCGTGATCTCGGCGATCTCCCGGAGCGTGACGTCGGCGGCCAGGGGCGTATCCTCGGTGTGGATCTCGAGGATGCGTTCGCGGCCGTCGACATCGGGTTCGCCGATCATGACGAGGCGGTCGAACCGACCCGAGCGCAGCAGTGCAGGGTCGATCATGTCCGGCCTGTTGGTCGCGCCGATGACCATGACGTTGCCCATCTCCTCGAGCCCGTCGAGTTCGGTCAGCAGCTGGTTGACGACGCGTTCGGAGACGTTCGAGCCGGTCTCACCGCCCCGGCCCGGCGCGAGCGCGTCGAGTTCGTCGAAGAAGATCACCGTCGGCGAGACCTGCCGCGCCTTGCGGAAGGTCTGCCGGATCGCCTTCTCCGACTCGCCGACCCACTTCGAGAGGAGTTGCGGACCGCGCACCGAGATGAAGTTCGCGTTGGTCTCGTTGGCGACGGCTTTCGCCATCAGCGTCTTCCCGGTGCCCGGCGGGCCGTACAGCAAGACGCCGGCCGGCGGGTCGACACCGAGCCGGTCGAACCGCTCGGGGTTCGAGAGCGGCCACTCGACGGATTCTTTGACCTGATCTTTGGCGTCGTGGAGGCCACCCACGTCGTCCCAGGAAATCTTGGGGAGTTCGACCAGCACCTCGCGCATCGCCGAGGGTTCGACCTCGTTCAACGCACCGCGGAAGTCCTCGCGTTTGACGATCATCCGGTCGATCAGGCTCGGCGGGATGTCCTCCTCGTCGAGATCGATCTCCGGGAGGTATCGGCGCAGCGCTTTCATCGCGGCTTCCTTGGTCAGACTCTCGATGTCGGCCCCGACGAAGCCGTGGGTCTCGTCGGCCAGATGGCCGAGGCTGACGTCGTCCGACAGCGGCATGCCGCGCGTGTGTATCTGGAGGATTTCCTCGCGGCCCGTCTCGTCGGGGACGCCGATCTCGATCTCGCGGTCGAACCGGCCCGGCCGGCGCAGGGCAGGATCGACGCTGTCGACGCGGTTGGTCGCCGCGATGACGATGACCTGCCCGCGTGACTCGAGGCCGTCCATCATCGTCAGCAACTGGGCGACGACGCGGCGTTCGACCTCGCCGGTGACGTCTTCGCGTTTGGGCGCGATGGAGTCGAGTTCGTCGATGAAGATGATCGAGGGCGACTCTTCGGTGGCGTCCTCGAAGATCTCTCGGAGTTGCTGTTCGGACTCGCCGTAGTACTTCGAGATGATCTCCGGCCCGGCGATAGAGAAGAAACTGGCGGAGGTCTCGTTAGCGACGGCTTTCGCGAGCAGGGTCTTCCCGGTGCCCGGCGGGCCATGCAGGAGCACGCCCTGTGGCGGCTCGATGCCGAGCTTCTTGAATATCTGCGGGTGTTTCATCGGGAGTTCGACCATCTCCCGGACGCGCTGGATCTCGTTTTGGAGGCCACCGATGTCCTCGTAGGTGATCCCGCCGCCGGTCTTCTCGAATCCCGAGATCGGCTCCTCGCGGAGTTCGACATCAGTGTCCTCGGTGATAAGGACGACCCCTTCGGGTTCGGTCTCGACGGCGATCAGCGGGATCGCCTGCCCCGGCGAGCGCATGAAGGGGTGGTTCGTCGAGCTCATGACGGGGACGATGTCGCGGCCGACGACCGGCCGCTTTAAGATCTGGCGTTTCACCATGCCGGCGGCGTCGGAGCCGAACTGGACCGACGCCTCCTCCGGCGGCGCGAGCGTCAGCTTGTCGGCTTTCGTCGCCTCGGCTTTCCGGATCGTCACGCGCTCGCCGATACCGACGTCTGCGTTCTGGCGGGTGAAACCGTCGATACGGACAGTATCGGTGTTCCAGTCCTGCCGGTCTGCACGCCAGACCTTCGCGGCGGTGGTGTCTGCACCTTCGATTTCGATGATGTCGCCCGGACTGAGCTTCAAATGCAACAGCGTGTCCGGGTCGAGTCGGGCGATACCACGACCCGAATCGTTCGGGTACGCCTTCGCGACCTCGAGTTGGACTTCGTTCATGGTTTAGGGATGGACGGCGATGTTAATGTCTCCGACACGTGATCGGATAGGTTTTGTGTTACCCCACATCTATGTGCTAGTCTGTACCATAGATACTTGGGACCGGACGCTACAAAGATGTACCGGCCTCGGTGGGTTTTGGCCCTACCGACAGCGTGCCGAACCGCCGGAGAGATGGCTTTTTCTCGCTCGCCATCCGGATATCTGGACATGCGTGTTCTCGCTTTCGATGGCCGAATGGGGGCGAGCGGTGATATGGTCCTCGCCGCCCTCCTCGATGCCGGTGCCGACCCCGACGCTCTAGTGTACTGTCAGCCGTGAGTTGAAAGGCTCATATTGTCGTGGATAGTAGGTTGGTGGCAATGACCCAGTCGACGTATCCAATCGAGTTGACCGAAGAA
>JGI12405J12835_1000535_pt1 | contig 11964 bp, 12 predicted proteins | sample A23P3SouthBayCA_FD_12835 | JGI IMG/M metagenome (IMG submission 12835)
GACTCGAGAGTCCGAGGAACGCCCACTCAGCGTAAAATCCTTGATAGGCGGCGAACAGCGAGACCCAAGCAGCGATCAATCCACCACGTCGGTATCCAACGGTGGTAGCCATGCTGATCCCGATGGATGTTGCATTAGCGGGGAGGAAAATAACTCCACCTTCCACGGTGAACAAGCCGGTTGCATACGCAGTGAACGTCCCGAAGAAGACGACAGGAGAAGTAAGAAAAGCTATGTTTCGATCAAATTGGTTGCCAAGGAGGTGTTTGCAGAGGGCACGCACCATGCATTGATCTTATTACTTATCTATCATAGCAATTGGGAATGTTGAACCACCTCGGAGAAGATAGCTGTTTGGCTGTGTCCCAGTTCCAGAAATCGCTCTGGTGGATGCCGCCGGACTCGCGGATGAGTTCGAGACCCGCTCCCTCGTCCTCGTTGAGTTCGGCTTCGGCTGTGGAACTGCTCATGGTGGCTACCTTGCCGTATGTACTACTATAGGCAGGAGTGCATCCATACTACATTCAAGACAAGGCGAGCCGTTAAAAAGTGCTTTTCGTCGACTGTCGATTCGACCGCGGTGCCACCCCTCGAGTCTCTCGCCGTCTTGCTAGATGCAGTACACACCAGCTAGCGTCAAGACCTTGAGAACACGGAGTCATGCTCGAGTGGACTATCAGTGTCTCAGAACAATCGACCTATGGCAGACGTGGCATGTGTAATCCGCCGTGAGTCCAGTAGATACATCCCGTCACTCTGCGAGAATCGTCCTATGCGGATCGATACTGCAGAGCTACGAAAGGGTCTGAGCAAGACGCGCCGATTCGTGCTCGCACACCACCTTCCGTCTGAATTCTATCGGTGTTATTCTCCTTCTGTCTTCGGTCACCGTGTTCACATCTGCGCGCGGTGTCTAGGCATCTATCCAGGGATCGCCATGGGATTTCTCTCGTATGGTCTCATGTTTCGAGGCATCGATTCGCTTCTCGCTGTTGCGTTGCTACCTGTTCCCTCGTTTGTCGACTGGGCAGTTACGACGTTCCGCGACCGGCGGGGCTATAATATCGTTCGAACCGTAACCGGTGCGTTACTCGGTTCTGGATACGGACTTGGACTCGCGTTGTTGCTGTTCGAATCTTCACTCGCCGTTCTCGGTATTGGTCTCGTATATGGTCTCCTCGCTTTCAGTTCGATCTTATCTTCTTGGTGATGCGAGTCCGAACGATCAGGTACTTATGTCGAGTCTGAGAAGAAATCAGTCCTCACCACATGAAGTACTGTATTAATTGTGGCGAGCAGATCGCCGACGATGCAGAGGTGTGTACCAACTGCGGGGTCAATCAAACCACATCTCTTGAGGGAAGTTACGACGAGCGGGCTGAAAACGAGAAGTACTGTGTCGAGTGTGGGACCCTGATAACCAAGCAGGCGGAAATCTGTCCGGACTGTGGTGTTCGACAGCCTTCCGGGCAGGGATCGACAGATTCAGACAAGATCGCGGCCGGCGTTCTGGCGCTACTACTCGGCGGCTTGGGGGCACATAAATTTTACCAGGGGAACATGAAACTCGGCGTACTCTACCTCTGTTTCTTCTGGACGGGTATCCCCGCAGTGCTTGGCCTAGTTGAGGGAATTCTGATACTCATCGCCGACGATACCGAGTACGAGGAAAAGTACGCCGACGGTAGTCTTCTTGGACGATAATACCGTCCCGAACACAGAAGACTGTAAGTCCTTCTTCTCTACAGGCAGAGCAAGTCGAGTGCCTCGGGCTTGACCTCGAGACGGTTCACTGTTTGCACTCGAGTTCTGAGAGCGCCTTGATTCGTTCGTCGGTTGGTGGGTGTGTTCCAAAGAGATAGCGTTTAAGTCGGTGTGTCCACCTTCTGAGCCACCAATACGACGGCTCAGTGTCACCGTCTGGTCCAAGCATGACTTTTTCAGGTTCCTTTGGGTCAAGTGGCAGAACGGACAACGAAGAGACACTCGAAGCTTCACGAAGATCACGAGTTGGTGTGCCTGCGATTTCTTCATCGAGTCGTTGGAGTGCAATGGCGAGGGCAGCAGGCGACCCGGTAACCTCTGCGGCTGCCTGATCTGCTGCTCGTTCTCTGGCTCGAGACAGACGAGCCGTGATCGTTCTCCCGACAATCCAAACGCCGGTTGATAAAAATCCAAGCGGCACGGTCACAATACCAACTGCCCCTGGGTTTTCTATCTGCGTGACTCGTGATCGCAGTCCATCAGCGAGAACAACAGGAAGTGATACAACCGTCATGATCATCGCGTCTCGGTTTCTGACGTGAGCGAGTTCGTGCGCAATCACTGCCTCGAGTTCCTCCTGCCCGTCCAGTGCCTTGATTGTCCCAAGAGAGAGTACCAGATGGATGTTTTCTGGTCGGAACCCAATCGCTAATGCTTCAGGCACATCTCGGTCAGAGATAGCAATCGTTGGGACAGGGACGTTGAGTTGGGCAGCAACTCGCGTCGTTATTTGATACAATTCCGGTGCCGTCTCTCGATCCACTGGATAGGCATCTGCACGTCGTTCGATCGTTTCGAGCTGCCTATACTCGAGATAGCCGATCGTCACAAGCGTTGCAACAGTAATAATGCCCGCCATCTGAGTGGCATGCGAATTCTCAAAAAAGACGAGTACACCGTAGAAGACAACCCACACTCCCAGAAGGAATCCAACTGAGACGAAGGCAAGTCCAAGGAGGGCAGCGACCATCCGTAATTGAAGAGTGGTTGGTCTGGAGGGCATGGTAGCTAAACTTGAGTGTTTATTCAAAGTATTTATCATATCAGTAGATGGCGACGGTGAGACAGTTTCGTTGTTCAGAATTTGTGACGAAACAAAAACACTCAATTCGATAACTACGACTGCTTGTTAATCGAGGTTGGAGATCAGTTCAGGTAAGACAGTGTGCAAACCAAACATATATTCAAATTCCTGAATGTTTATGAGAGGAGGTGATTAATGTTATATGTGAGTGCTGTTTTTCAGTCGCCACTTCGGAGAACCATTCTAGGACTGTCCATTGGTTTAGGAGTGGGACTATTAATCGGAGTCATCGGGCAGGGGGAGTCTTGGCAAGAGGCAATTGCCCCCGCCATTGGGAATGCAATCGGTCTCGCATTCACGTTCTATATTGTTTTTCCACGAGACGTAACGGATAGTCGTTGATTATCGAATGAGGATACGTTCGCACGTGTAGTGACCAGCAGTTCCGCCATGATAAGCGTATAAATAAGAAGATCTCGACTGAGTCTCAGTTTGTAATCGGTCGGGTATCTATTTGTCACTCGAGGTTAATTCTTGAAACGACATGCATTATCTTGGTTCCCCTCTAGTCCGTCCGGTTCTCAATTACTCAAGGTGAAACCTGTCATGATGTCGCTCCCAACTCGTGCCGGCCTTTTTGTCCGGACAGTCATCGCCGTTGTTAGCTGTCTGTTCCTCTCGAGTGGTGTCGTCGTCGCTGTCCTCTTGTTGATTGGCGTCCCGATCTACGCTGGGGCTCACTACGGTGTTGAGGTGCTTTCCTCACTAGCGATCCTCTCTGGTTCTGATTTCCGTCTCGCGGCCGAGCCGCTCGCTGTAGCACTCGTAGTTGCGGTCGGGATGCCTTGTTTGGCGGCCGTCGAATTGTCGCTGCGGACCGTCCGTACCGCTCGCGAGCGCTCCGTACCGGCTGGTGCACTTGCCCAGGGGGTTGTCGAACTCGCCTCGTACGTGCTGTTGCTTTCGTCGTTACTGATTGTGCTAAGTACTCTGCCGTTCCTTCGTTCAGTACTGCCTGCTCCGCTGTTCGGACTCTTGGTCCTGCTCGGCTTCTTTTATTTGCTGATGGCTGGATACCTCTGGGCTGCCCACGAATGGATCCGTTCGAAAGACGAGGTGAACGATGAGCGCACGACCGGCGGTAATTGGCTCGTCATCGGGGTTTTTATCGTCGGCTACCTCAGTATGGCCTATTGGGTTGGGTTCGCACTGCTCATTGTCGCTGCACTTGTTTGGCTCGTTTTCGGATCGATTATCGTTCCCAATCATGTCGATGGGGTGCGAAACGCCATCGAGCGCCGCGCCGCCGAAATCTCCGAGAAGGAACCTGTCGACCCAGCAGCTGCCTACGGCATCACAGACGAGGTCAAATGGGTGCGTACCAGACTTGAGCAAACTACAGATCTGCGACCGACCATTCTAGTGACCGTCTCAGGAATCGTCATAGTCGGAGCCAGTTACTGGGCAGCAACTCTCGTATCAGTCGAAACTGTTGTCGTCTCAGTGGCCGCCGTGAGTGCTATCGCATTCGTTGGCATCCACGTCGGCGCTACAATCCGCACGGAGTTTACAGGCAACAATGCTGTTCTCCGCGATCTCGAGGACCGATTCGATCTTGAGGCGCTCACGGTCACGGACATCGAGTCGGTTGATCAGATTGCCGGTACAGCGGGATCTAATTCTGACTCTGGCCGGAAAGTCGACGTGAATGCAGCCCTCGAGTCGATTGTCACTCGACTCGCTGGCCAGGTCGATCTGCCGCCGCCCGAGATTCGAGTACTCGAACATGGAACACCTGTCGCGCTGACAGTGGGTTATCGTCCCGCTGTCTCGACACTTGTTCTCTCTAGGGGGTTGATCGAGACGCTTGAGTACCACGAACTCGAGGCTACTATCGCTCACGAACTCGCCCACGTTGCCAACCGAGACGCCGCGGTGCTCACTGCGCTATCGGCGCCCAGTGCTGTTGCACGACTTGCTCGTAGTCGATACGGCTACAACCCTGTCATCGAACCACTAGCGATGTTGGTTGGAACCGTCAGCCGGTGGTACGTTGCTCTCGTCTCCCGTGGCCGAGAGTACGCTGCCGACGACGGCGCGGTCGCGATTACTGGCGACCCAGCCGCACTCGCAAGCGCGCTTGAGTCGCTTGATGCTGACCTCGAGCGTCGCCCATCGACTGATCTTCGCGAGCGGGATACGGCTACTGCGTTCGCTATTGTCCCGCCACCGTGGGAGAAACATCCTTTCTTCGATCGGACGCGACGATTTATTGCGCGTCGGGTCTTCGGTACGCATCCGCCAACCGAGAAGCGTATCGACCGTCTTCGCGCTCAAGTGTGACCGGCACTTGATTCGAATCACCAGCTATATCCAACAAATCACGATTCAACCCCGCCCACGGTGGGGCGGGGAATCCGCCTCGCTACCTAGTTTGAAACCCTCGGGCCATCTGGCCGTCACCCACTCCGATACCTACGTCATTGGTGATGCCCACACAAACACCTGTGAGAACCGCCATAGCTCCCTTCGCCAGTGGCTGGCGAAGTTCAGGGACGTCTCAAAGCATCATCTTCAACGGGATCTCAACTTCCTTGCTCTAAAACTCAACGCACCAGACTGCTGGTTCGAGAAACTCCTCTGTTACAGGTGCATGGTGCAGTGTATTTACTCGAGACTGGTACTCTTGCTGTGCATCCACAATTGAGTTCACCCAAAGGTTTGCTGAATCACTAATGCACGACTTTCGAAGCACAGGGGCCGAGATCCCGCTGAACAGTTCTTAGAGGTGCTGAAAGAGAAACACCGCGTCGCAACGCGGCGTTTCTCGTTGATGGCATGGGCTACCTGACTACCCTTGCCCGAACTACTCTCAGCGGCGATCTCAACTACACTGACCGCAACATCGTTGAAAAGCTCTTTCAGACCTATACGATGCGAATCGAGCGGTTCCACGAAACATGGAACGGCAGCAAGGCCAGCGCCGAGCGCTGGCTGACTGTCTACACCGCCTACTACAACCACCACCGCAGTCATCAAGCACTCGACAATCAACCGCTAGTTGAAGCACTCACACAGAAGGGTTCAATCTAGCAGTGCCGCACTGCTCACCATGTCATTCTTGTCTCGAGTCTCGTTCAGCTGGTTCGTCGTCGTCTTTTGCGTCCGAATCCTTCCAGTCGCCTTCCTTTCCTTTGCTGAATTCGCCCTTCGCTTGGCGTTCTCGCGGCCACAGCGCGATCGCGAGCAGCGCGACGTAGAACGCGACCACGACCGCGATCACGACCAGTCCCTGGATTCGAGCGATCGCGGCGGTTTCGATCCAATCTTCGCGCGCTGCGAACGCGGTCACTCTGAAGACCCACGCGACGAGGAGGACGCCGAGCAGCGCGAGATACACGCGCCGCAGGCGATTCGCGAGGGCCTCCTGCATCGATACTTTCACCATGGGTTCACGGTAGTCCTGACTCAATTCTACTCGCCAGTCGGTGTGTTCGACGTCCCGTGACGGGTCTAGGGCAGTTGCAAGCAGATTCTCCTGAAGCATCCGAACGCGCGCCCGAAAGACATCGTAGTCCCGGTACCGCCGCGCCTCGATGCCGAGGAAGACCGTGACGACCACAATGCCGATCAACAGGATATAGTGAGGGTTGTCGGGACTTGAGAACGCCCACGTCAGGATCGCCGCCATCACGGTCACCGCCCACGTCGTCGTCTGGTCAAGGCGCTGTCGCCACGTATCCACCCGGCCGAGTTCGCCCCGGTACGCGTGGGCCATCACCGAGCCGAGGCCTGTGCTCTCGTCGACCATTTCGCGGCCGATCTCCCTTTGTTCGGGCGTCGTCGGGTCGACCGTATCGTCGTTCGAATCTGCCATGCGCAACGGACACTGCCCTGTCTCATAAGCGAATGCGGCGCTGGCGTGAAACGTGCCACGGGACGGGACCTTGAACAGCCACTCCTAGACTCGAGCTACAACGACTCGAGAATCCGTTCGAAGCGCGCGTCGGAACGCGAGCCGGGTATCTCGCAGCGCTGGCCGACAGCAAGCTCGATCGTTTGGCGCTAGGAATGTACAACTCGAGTAGTGACTCGGCAGTCCTGATTTGGAAAGCCGCCGCGCAACTCCTGCGGGGCTACGCTGGCCGGGGCCATCACACATTCGTGTGCCTGTCGTCGTCAACGCGAGGACTGGGGCACCGTGAAACCACTCGCGCCGGCACTCGGCTGGAATTCAGACCTACATCGGCCCCAGAAATCTGATCCACTTATCCCGAGAGACCGTAATGCGGTCATGGCTGTTCCCGTTGATCCTCTGGTCGTTCACGCATAGCGCTGAGACGTGGGTTCTGGACTATCGCTCCCTTGACACCACGCGATGTTCCAACCTACCGTGAAGAGCGAGATGCGGTGAGAAGAACAAATGAGTAAATGCCGCACCGAGTAGATGGTGCTGGTCGCGAGACCGTCCATCCCCTGATCGCACTTCTAGTGCTACTATGGACATTACCGAGAAATATTCTTTGGTAGTAAATGCCGTGAAGCGTGCACACGGATATCACTGTGAATTTATATATCAAGACGTTGCTGGTTTTGCTGGCTATGATGTCCACAAGTTCACAAGGCATAGGGATACCCGAACAGAAGTTCACAGCAGTATCTAAGCTTGGATCATCCCAGGCTAAACTCATCTATCTGGCGCTCCTCGTGACAGAGGAGGCAACAACGACCGAACTCCAGCAGATGCTGGACCTGCCGAAACTTACGCTGCTGCCGATTCTTTCCTCGCTCGTACACCAGGATCTTGCGCAGCGCACGGAGGATGGCTATGCCTGCCAGTAAAACCGTAGCGCCGCTATCAACCGGTCTTCGCTCCCAGTATACGCGTCGGACGTTGTGGATGGGGCAACGATGACAGCACAACTTGCGGAGCCACAGGAGGCAGTGGACCGTCCGGACCGTCAGCCGCTTGCCGGCCGCACGTGTCTGGTGACCGGTGCCTCGCGCGGCATCGGCCGCGGGATTGCCCGCGAGTTGGGCCGGTACGGCGCGACCGTGATCGTCAACTACCGTTCCTCGGAGGAAGCAGCCCAAGAGGTCGCTGACACGATTACGGATGCCGACACTGAGGGGACCGCTTACCCGGTGCAGGCTGACGTCACTGACCACGGCGAACTCACCACGATGCGTGAGACCGTTCGCGACATGGTAGGACCGATCGATGTGCTCGTCAACAACGCAGGAATTACGAGTGACTGTACGTTCGCGAATATGACGCCCGAGGAGTGGCACCGCGTCATCGACGTCTCGCTTCATGGTACGTTCAACTGCACCAAAGCGTTTTACGACGATCTCGAGACCGTTGATGATGGGCGGATCATCACGATTTCGAGCGTGATCGGCAAACAGGGAAACGTCGGTCAGGCAAACTATGCGGCAGCAAAGAGTGGTCTGTTTGGATTCACCCGGTCGCTCGCACTCGAGTTGGCAGACTCGGGCACGACAGCCAACTGCATCGCGCCCGGCTTCACCCGCACTGAGATGGTTGAAGCCATTCCCGACCACATACAGGATGATCTGCGGAGCGAGATTCCGCTTGAGCGATTTGCCAGCATCGACGAAATCGCAGGGCTTGTTCGGTATCTCGCCAGTGAGGAGTCAGGATATATCACGGGTGAAGTAATCGACATCAACGGAGGGATCGACCTGTGACAGCCCGCACCCAGGCTACGGACGGACAGACCGATCGTGTGGCGGTAATCGGCGCCTCGATGACTCAGTTCGGGCAACGTGAGGGTGAGTGGATCCTCGATCTCCTCGCAGAGGCCGGACTCGAGTGTCTCGCGGACGCGGGCGTCGACGCATCCGCGGTCGAGCACCTGTACGTCTCGAACATGACCAGCGGCGAGTTCGAGGGGATGACGGGCGTGATGAATGCATTGGCGCATGACCTCGGCGCGATACCGGCCTATACGCAGCGTGTTGACCAGACGAGTTCCAGCGGCGGCGCTGGGATCTACGCCGCCTGGCAGTCGATCCAAAGCGGCGCCAGCGAGATGACACTGCTCGTCGGCGGCGAGAAGATGACACATGCGACGACCGGCGAGTCGACCGATATTATCGCCTCGATCGGCCACCCCGTCGAATACAAACACGGCGTGACGCTGCCTTCCTTCGCAGGGCTGACCGCGCGTCACTACCTCGAGCGGTTCGATGTTCCCCGCGAAAGCCTGGCGAAGGTGGCGGTCAAGAATCACAAGAACGGTGTCGACAACCCGAACGCCCAGTTCCAAAAGGAAGTCGATCTCGAGACGGTGCTGGAGTCACCGATCATCGCTGACCCGCTACGACTGTACGACTTCTGCCCGGTGACCGACGGCTCGGCGGCACTCCTGTTCTGCCCCGAATCAGTCGCCCGAGAGTATACTGACGACTATGCGGTGATCGCAGGCGTCGATGGCGCGACGGACACCCATGTTGTCCACGAACGCGAGGATCCGACGGTGATGGACGGCGTCGTCAAGAGCGGGAACGGTGTCTACGAGATGAGCGGCTACGGCCCCGACGATGTCGACGTCGCCGAACTGCACGATATGTTCAGCATTCTGGAGTTCCTGCAGATGGAGGGACTGGGCTTTGCTGAACAGGGTGAGGCCTGGCAGCTCGTCGAGGAGGGGTACACCGAGAAAACCGGCGACCTGCCGGTCAACACGTCTGGCGGGCTCAAGTCGAAGGGCCACCCGCTCGGCGCCAGCGGCGTCGCCCAGGGCGTCGAGATTTACGAACAGCTTGTCGGCGAGGCCGGGCCGCGGCAGGTCGACGCCGAGGTCGGGCTCTGCTGTAATGTTGGCGGCTTCGGCAACTGTGTGATTACCACGATTATGGAGGCAGCACGATGACGATGGAAGCGACCCGATACGAGGACGGTTCAATCAGCTACCCCGGCCATCCGCGCAGCCGAGAAGGGACGGAACCGGTAGGCACGGTCGATCTCAGCGAGTACACCGCCGAGGTCGTCACATGGACCACCAGTACGGCGACACCGCCTGGTGTGCGCGAGCCGAACACACTCGCAATTGTTGAGTTCGATGTCGATGGAGAACCAGTCCGTGCAATTGGACAGGTCGCAGCCGATGACGTTGCAACCGGCGACGAGGTCCGACCGGTCTACGTCGAGGAACTGCGTGAGTCGGGCGCTGGGATCCGTGAACCTGACAGTCAGGCGTGGGACGGATACCGGTTTAAGCCAGTATAACCGAATGCTCGAGTTGATGTAAGACCGAAACGAACGGCTGCAACGGATCGAATCACACCTCAGAAGTGTAGAAAAGACGATGCGACAACACACTCGATAGTCCACCCCGACCTACTCGTTTTGAGACAAAACAGCGGAAACGTGGTGTCCGAAAAGAGCTATTCTTCGCCGTCCGATTCGTCCTCGTTGTCGATTGCCCGACTTGCCTGGCCGGTCGCAATTCTGCTGCCTGAGAACATCAGCTGGGCGTTCGCGGATGCTCGCACGCAGGGTATCGACCCGTTCGACTACCACGGCCCGAGGCGTTTGCCGCGGGCATGTCAGTCGTCGATTGGTTCTACAACTGACTCGAGACGGTCTACGAGAGTGTCCGCGAGCACAACCGCACGCACACCTCTTGCGTACCGATCGGGACGGCGACAGCGAGCAGCCCGGACTCGAGGCATTCGGCGAGACAGCGTAGGAACGTTTCACTTTCACTGTACTGACGGAACTCTTAGGCACTTCGCAGCCGAGTACCTGGTTGCATGGCGGACCGCAAAACAGAACGCGAACTTCAATAACTCAATCGGAAAATCGAATTGCTAGAGCAACAAGTGAGTGACCTTGAACGCCAGTTCGAAAAGCTCAATCGCGCACTTCGATAGCTCGATCTGTCCTGTTGGATATCGAGACGGCTGTTTTCGACGGATTCGGCAGGCAAGTCGACCGATCAGATTTGCTGGCAAATCCATACAGCGATATGTGGTTTATATCAATTCGAGCGATATTCTCGGCTATAGAGTGTATTTAGGTTGTCCAGTGGCGACAACAGAATACACCATAGTTATTAGTGATTGTTACAAAAACAGAGACGTACAGAAATGGCAGTCTTAGAATCTCCACAACTCGGAGCAAACAGCCTTCTCGAGTGGGGAAACGATGAGTAGCAAGCGAATCCGCTGGTCTCACAAGTCGCTCGAGGAACTCCGCTCGTTCTGGAACAAAGAAATCGAACCCGACCTTCGACGAGCCGGCGTCGATCTCTCCGAACGGCCGTCCTACTCCGATCTTCTCGAGACGGGCTACGGCGGCCTCCAAGACGCCCTTCGGGAGCAACACGACACGACGCTCGCGGAGTTCCTTCGGTCGGTCGGCTACTTTGAAGACGACAGCGAGGGTTACCAGTGGGGCATCGACGATGAGACGGCGATCGACGAACTCGAGTCGTACATCCGCACACTGTCGCGACGACGCAACCTTGCGGACAGCACCGTCGAGACGAAACGTTCGCGGCTTGCCACCTATGCACGCCTGTATCGAGATGTGCATGGCAGCGCCGACCTCGCCGATCGCCTCGGTGACCTCGCACATCGGGCCGACGAAATCGAACGGGTACTCGCCGTCTTTGACGAGTTAGATCGGGACTTAGACAGCGAGGCATCGAAACTCCGCTATCTCGGCGACGTCTCGCAGTTCTACGAGCACCTCCAGCGCCGTGGGAAAGCCGCGTACAATCCCGCCGAGACCATCGACATGGAATACGGGTGGGAACGCTCGGAACCCGACAATCCGGCCCTCTCGAGTGAGCAAGTTCGGCGGCTGTACGACGCCGTTGAGAGTCCCGACGAGGAACTGTTGGTGCTCGCCCTCTGTGGGTGGGGCTTGCGTCGCAACGAGGTTGCCTCGTTGCACGTCTCCCAACTCGCACTCGAGGGATCGGACCCACACATCTATTTCGAGGAACGCAAGAACGGTCCCGGCACGGTCGCGTTGCTCTATGGCCGCGAGACGCTGGCCGATCGAATCGATACCCTCGGCGCTGCCAACCGCGAATGGTCGGGCTATCTGTTCCCCTCGCGGCAGGCCGCAAGCGGCCACGTCGTCGGCGAGACGATACAGGCGCGCTTTCAGCGCGTCGCCGAGCGAGCAGAGGTTCGGG
>JGI12405J12835_1000540_pt1 | contig 11880 bp, 10 predicted proteins | sample A23P3SouthBayCA_FD_12835 | JGI IMG/M metagenome (IMG submission 12835)
GAGAGCGCCGGCCGCGACGACGCCCGCCGCGACGGCGAGGCCGAGCAGCAGCGCCAGCACCGGCGGCCCGACGACGTCGAGGCGTCGGAGTTCGCGCAGGAAGTTCCAGACGAACCCGGCCCCGAGCAGGGTCCCCAGCGCCACCACGGCCCACCCCCCATTCGCGCGATTCAGCGCCCCGCTGTCCATGCGACCTGTACCGCCATCGCCGACTTCAATCCCGCGGCCGTCACTCCGCCCGTGCGGACAGCGAGAAGGGCGTCCACTCCGTCGGCTGGTCGTCGAGACCCCGGACGCGGAGCTCTCCGTCGGCGTCCTCCGCGTCCGTCTCCCGGACGTCGATCCGGCCGTCGCAGAGCTGATTGAGGGTGTTCACCGTCTGCTCGTCGTGCGTCTCCGGGTCGATGGCGAAGACGCCGATGCCGCCCGTGGTCGTGATGCGCCCGGAGAGCGTGTGCAGGAAGCGGAAGACCGCCCGCAGGTCCGAGTACATCAGCAGCGTCGAGACGGTGATGAGCCCCGCCCGGACCCGCTCGGCGCCGTCGGCGTGGAGCGCCTCGTACAGCGCGGAGAACTTGATCCCGATGCCCGTCAGGTCGGCCGGGTTCGACACCGTCTCGACGCGGGCGCGCGTCTCCTCGATTTCCTGCCCGCTGCAGTCCACGACCCCGATCCGACCGGGGTCGAGGGCCGGCGCGAGCCGCTCGCAGCCGTCGAGGAGCTTCGTCGCGGCCCGGTTCGTCGAGACGAACAGCGCGCCGTCGCCCCCGTCGCCGCCCGCCAGCACGAGCGCGCGGGCCAGATCCTCGGCGCTGCTCAGCGCCGGTCCCGCGACGAACACCGTCGTTCCCGGCTCGATGTCCGAGAGCGGGAGCGCGTCGCCGACCGCGTAGCCGTCGCCGGCGCTCATCGTTTCCCCTCCGACTCCGCCCCGGGGTCCGGCACGTCCGCGGCCCGGTTGTACGCGTCGATGAGGTCCATCGCGACCGCCGCGAGGTCGGCGAGGTACGCCTGCTCGGCCTCGGTGAACACTCGGGGGTCGTGGTCGTACACGCACAGCGTCCCGATGGGCAGGCCGCTCGCCGTCGTCATCGTCGCGCCCACGTAGGCCCGGAACCCGAGACTCAACAGGTCCTCGTCGTTCTCGAAGCGCGGGTCCTCGTGGAGGTCCTCGACGGCCATCACGCCCGCGTCTTCGACGATGGTGAACGTGCACACTGCGCTCTCGCGGTCGACTGGCTCCCACGGCGACTCGACGCCGTGGCAGACCAGAAACTCCTGCTCGTGCTCCTCGATGATGTTCACCGAGGCCAGCGGCGCGTCGAAGTGATCCGCCGCGAGGTCGGTGACCCGCTCTAGTGAGGCCCGCAGCCCCGTGTCGTCGAGGTCGTACTGCCGCAGGGCGGCCCGCCGCTCGGCCTCGTCCTGTGGCACCGGGTAGGAGGTCTGTGGCTGCATCGTCAGCATCGTGTAGACGAGGTCTCCGAGCCGATCCAGCGCGTGCGGGGTCTCCTTCCCGAGGTACTCCGTCACCGTGCCGTCCACCACGCTGGCGACCGCCTCGGGCGACGCGTCCGTGAAGAGGATACACGCCGCGTCCGGGCGCACCGTGCGCACGTGGTCCAGAATCTCCGCGCCCGTCCCGTCGGGCAGGTCGTGCTCGGTCACGACGCACTCGAGCCGTCCCTCCCCGTCGACCACGTCGCTCGCCGCGGCCAGCGTCCCCGCGGTCTCGATCCGCGCCCCGACCCCCGACAGCACGTCCGCCAGCGTCTCCCGGACGCTGCTTCGGGCGTCTGCGTCGGGGTCGACGACGAGGACGACGGACTCGCTCATCTATGCGTGAACGGCGGCCCGCTCCGTATGTAGTTTTCGCTCGGGAAACCGACAGGATCGCGTCGCGACGGAGCCACCTGCCATTATGTAGGTCTGCCCTGAACGGGGGGCATGGCGACGTACGTCGGCCTCGACTGGGCGCGCAGAGGGTGGTTCGGGGTGGTCCTCCGCGACAGCGGCGAGTGGGACGCGGACCTGTTCCCGACCATCTGGAGCGTCTGGAAGGAGTACAGCGACGCCGCCCGCATCTTCGTCGACATCCCGATGGGGCTTCCCAGCGAGGAGCGCCGGGCGTGTGACGCCGCGGCGAAGGAGAAGTTGGGGGCCGCGCAGGGCAGCGTCTTCTACACGCCCGTCCGGGCGGCGGTCTACGAGCAGAACCTCGACGACGCGAAGGCGATCAACGAGGAGGCGGGGTTCAGCATCCAGAATCAGGCGTGGAGCATCGTCCCCCGCATCCGCGAGGTCGACGAGTTCCTCGACTCGTATCCGACCGCCTGTGACCGCCTCTTCGAGACCCACCCCGAGGTGTGCTTCGCGGCGCTGAACGGCGGCCACCCGCCGGAGCACTCGAAGCACACGGATCGGGGCCGTCGGGAGCGCCTCTCGCTCCTCGACGCCGAGCACGACGGGGCGACCGCGATCTACGAGCGCTGCGTCGCGACGTTCACCGAACCCGAGTACGGCCCGCTGGTGAGCGACGAGGCCGACATCGTAGACGCGCTCGCGGCGGCCGTGACGGCCCGCAGAGATCCCGATCGGACGGAGGGGATTCCGCCGTCGCCGCCCGAGGACGAGCGCGGCATTCCGATGCAGATTCGGTATCCGTCGGCGACGAGACAGACGCGGCTGACGGATCTGGACGGGTAAGGGGTGTCGAGTGTCGCAGTGGCTGGCACAGCGCAGCGGTTTCTGTCACGCGACGCCTGCTTTTCCACCGATTCGCGGGCTCTGCTGGTGGTGAGAGCCGCTCGCTCCGGCGTGCGATGGCCTCGCCGAACTCCCAAGCCCACCGCTCGAAGGGAGCCCCGATTCGGCGGCGTGGAGACGGGTCACGCAATGGCTATTGGACTACATTCACTGGGTAGAATTGCAACTCACGCGGTCACGAGGGACTGGGGGGTACACGGGCGGAATCTCGTGTAAACGCGACCGTCCGGGACTGCGCGTCGCGACAGTCCGGTACTGCCTGGGACGCGAAACCGCAGACGGGATGGCGATTCAGTCGTCGGCCACGCTCTCCTCGACGATCTCGATTTCCTCGTCGGTGAGGTCGTACAGGTCGTAGACGATTTCGTCGATGAGCCGGTCGGTCTTCTCGATTTTCTCGTCCAGTTCCTCGGCGCGCTCCTTCACCTCGATGTATCGCCGGAGGTCGTCGGCGACGTCGTCGGGGTCGGGAAGCGTGATGGCCTTCAACCGGTCGACGAGCGAGTTCGTCTTCGTGGCGTTGTCCCGGAAGCCCGCGATCTCGTCTTCGACGGCGACCGGGACGAACGCCTCGACCAGCGCGGCCTCCTCCTCGGTGAGGTCCGTGAGTGCGAACGCCTCGTGGTAGTCGGTCTCCGTGTACCCCCACTGGTCCGTCTGGTACTCGTCCTCGTTTTCGGGCTTGTAACGGGCCGTGGCGGAGATGGTGACGCGGCGGCCGTTGCGTTCGGTCTTGACGTCACCCACTCGGAGACTCTCGTACGTCTCCGCAGTGGCATCTAGCACATCCCAATCGCCCCCGGGTTGAAACAGGCCGAGATCAGGGAGACCGGCCCCCTCAGAGTAGTTGCCAAGGTAGCCCAGAACATCAGTGTTCAACGATTGGCGCCTCTCCTTAGCAGTTTGAATGGCCTCAACCGCAGAGATGAGCGCTTCTCGTTTAGTGGTTGTCTCGTCGTTAATTGTTTCCCCGTCTAGCAGTTCTTGATGAGCAGACCGCGTCTTCTGCTTGATCTCCGAGTCAGCGTTACCAACAGGATTGGAAGTCGCTCGTAATGATTGGTTCTAGCCTTCGTGAATGCACCCTCATTTAGAGCGAACACCAACTGATACATATAGAACTGGGCGGCGTTGCTGTTTATTACTCCGAGAAGATATTTTAGGGAGTTCTCAGACTCGAAATCGTCCCGGTAATAAACACTATACAGTGTGGATAGTAGATACTTGTTCTCCTCATCTAGAGCCGCAGTAATTCGGTCACTCGTCTCTCGAATGGCAATTTTGCTCCGCTCGTAGAAATCTTCATTCTTCCAATTCCTAGCGAGCCAATCTCCATATTTCACATATCTGTTCGGCCATTCGATATGATATCGACCAATGTCACTCCCCGTTAGAACAGGACGCCACGGTTTTTCAGGCTCTTCGTCGAAGCGCTCCAAGTATTCATCGTTGTCACCAGTTTTGATGCATTGTCTGATATGAGCGATATCTCCTAACTTGCGACCTTTTGAGCCCAGTTTATGCCAGACTTCCGCTTCCCCTTTGTCTGGTATTACTGTAATAAGGAAATCCTCGCTGTTTATGTATAGGGATTGATTGATATGGCGTTTTTCCCATTCTTGAACGGGTGTGCTGGCCGCGGCCTTAGTGAGGAGTTCTACTTCATGATTCTGTGAGGGCAGGGATTTCTCAACTACGAAGATTGCTGGGTGGATAGTGGGGTCTTCAAATACATCCCCCTGAAACGTCACGATACTTTTCCAGCTAGTCTTGGTAAGAAGGAGCTCGCGGATTTTCTGGTCAAACTGGTTGGTAAATAGAGTATTGGAGATGATGTATCCGAAATATCCTTCTGGAGCGGTGAGTCGGTAGCCCCGTTCGCAGAAGAATTTATAGATCTCATGACGGGCTTCAGCAACATCATAATTGGATTCGCAATACCCACCCAGAGCGTCGCTTTTTATCATACCATAGGGGGGGTTGCCGAGTACAGCGTCGAATCCATCCTCGTTCGCCCGCCCGCCGTCCTCATCGTAGAACGCAACAGGAAATTCTAGCTCCCAGTGGAAGAACTCCTCTTCCTCGGCCATCGCCTGCGCACTCCGGAACCAGTCCTGCCCCTCAATCTCGTCCCACGAATCGTCCCGGAGTGCCTCGGCCATCCGCTCGTACGCGTCACTCGGCACGTCCAGCCCGAACTCTTCGGCCGTGTGCACGTTCGCCATCGCCAGCAGGTGCTGATACAGCGGGTCGTCGCGCACCTCCTCGAAGGCGGCTTCCATCTCCTTGATGTCCTCCAAGGACTCGTTGTCGATGGACAGCAGATCCTGAAAGCGATCCATGACGTGCTCCAGCGCTTGCTGGCGCGTCCGCGCGAACGACTGCTGGAGAGTCAACTGACCGTCGTCGGCCCCGGACTCGCTGTTGTCGAGCACGTCCTCGATGTCGCTCCCGACGAGCGAGTTCCCGGTCTTGAGATGGTGATCGAGGAACGCCAGCGGCTGTTCGGCGGCGAGCGTCCGAAGCCACAGCGACACCTTCGCTAGCTCCACGGCGAGCGGATTCAGGTCGACGCCGTAGATACAGCGCTGGGCGACCTGCCGCCGCGCCCAGTTGATGTCGTGTGACTGGTCGATGCTCTCGACGCCCTGCTGTTCGGCCTGCCGCTCCTGGGCGTTGATGATCTCGCGGGCGAGGTAGTCCACAGCGCTCGTGAGGAAGTGCCCGCTCCCCATCGCCGGGTCCAGGATCTTCAACTCGAACACGCGGTCAGCGAAGTCCTCCGCGAACTGCCCCCCGCCCTCCTGCCCCCACGGGTCCGACGCGAGCAGGTCCTGGTAGATGTCGTTGACGAGCGGCCCCAGCGTGTTCTCGACGATGTACTCGACGACGTACTCTGGCGTATAGTACGAGCCCGTGGCCTTCCGCTCGCCGCTGTCCGTCGTGAGGTACACGTCGCCGGTCTCCACTTCGACGTCGTCGCCAACGTTCGCAGACACGTACTCGCCGTCCTCGAGCGTCAGCGGTTCGCCCGCCACGTTGAGTTCGTACTCGAGAAGGCCTTCGTAGATGCTTCCGAGGTGGCGGATGTCGAGCGACGAGTAGTCCACGAAGATCTTCCCGCCGCCGGTCGCGTTCTCGCTCCGGGTGAGCAAGTCGATGACTTCCGCGAGGTGTTCATCACCCGCCTCGTAACGAGCGAGGAAGCGCGCCTCGCGGCTGTCATCCTCTTCCGGGTCAGTCCGGAACAGCCCGCCGTTGTACGCGGGGACGTAGAGTTGGTCCTCGGGGATACCCTTCGACTTGCTCCCCTGGTCGATGAGCGTGAACAGGTCGTCCAGCCGCGACCAGAGGTCGTCCTGCCAATCGCGGTACGACGGGTCCGCGCTGTCCCGCTCCTCGGCGACCTCTTGCTTCAGGGAGTTCAGGCTGTAGTCGTCGGCGTAAATGTCGTTGTCCGTGTCCAGCAGGTCCCGGCCCTCGCTCTCCGCGTACAGCACGAAGATGAGCCGATACAGGTAGATGAGCGACGCGTCGTGAACAAGGTCGAGCCGAGCCTCTTCGAAACTCGAACGGGTGTCAGGGAGCAGGTCAGCGTCGTCGAGTTCTTCCGCTCCGAGGTCGTTGTCCGGGTACTGGAGGAAGCCCTCGGAGAGCACCTTGATCGCCTCGTAGATGTTGTCCTGGAGGTCCTCCCCCAATTCCTGCGCGAAGATGTTGGACTCGTGGTAGACGTCGTCGAGGAACGAGTCGCCACTCGCGTCTGGCAGGAAGGCCTCCTGGCGGAAGAAGAGGTAGAAGTACTTGAACGCCTCACGGTCGCCCTGTTCGAGGACGGTCGGGAGGTCAATCTCGTAGTAGGAGTCGAGCCGGTGGCTAGTGGGGCCGTAGTAGAGCCGCCACTTCTTACCATTGGTCAGGACGGCCCACTGGGCTGGCGTTTCCTGGAGATAGACGTGAATCTGATAGCTTGGGTTCTCGAAGTCACGCTCGCGCTCGCCGCGCGTGTCGAGCGCGCGACCCCAGCGCTTCGCGTCTGCAACGGCGACGGCATTCTCGTAGAAGTCGCCGTCCTCCTCCCGGCGTTGGAAGGCACCCCGCGCGGCCTCCTCGGACTCGAAGAAGCCGTAGTCCGGCCGACGCTGGCCGCGGTCGACGCTTTCCTCGACCTCAAAGGGAATCCCCAGCTCCCGGAACATCGGGCGGATGAATTTCTCCTCGAGCTGCGACTCGTTTCGCTGGGGCGCGGTGTCCCGCTCGCGCTCCCAGAGGGACTGAATCCGGTCGTACGCGTCCTCAAGTTCCTCCTCGGACACGTCGTTCCACGCCTCGGTGTTGGGGAGGTGGTCGTCGAGGTAGTGATTGGAGAATAAGTCCCGGTTCGTGCGATAATCCAGGGAGATTTGTGCGGACATGAATCAGACAGGGGAGATGATCAGGAAGCGCTCGGTATCCTTGCTGTCGATGAGGGCGTGGGCGACTTCCTTCGCGTCGGCCACGTCGACTTCGACGTCGTCTCCGATGTCGAGGTCAAGCGTGTCGAGTTCGTCACCGGAGACGTTGATCCGTCCGGATTGTCCGGTGTTCCGCGAAACGCGCTTGCGAGTCATCAGATACTCCCGACACTTTCCGCACCCTACATAGTCTTTACTTAGACTAGGCACTCTGAAGCGAGTGAAAATCGGCCCTGCTACTACCAGACCGGTCGGGGCGGATTCGAACCGAGCGAAGACTCGCTGGCGCTCGTCTTCTCGGGTTCGAATCCGTCCTCCCCATTTCGACGGACGGACGACTCGCGTCGCTCGTCGTTGCGAGCCGTCAGAAATGGGTCGGGGCGGATATAGTGATCGCCGATCACACTACCTTCGCTCCGAATTTCGGGGGAGCCGAGACCTCTACCGGGATTCCGTGAGACCGATGAACACGGACCCAAACGACCTTGAGCCGATTAACCCGCGTACCGCCAAGAAACTATTCTTGGATCACAAGAAGTCGGAATGCACCGAATCGACCGTCCGCAACCACTCCTATCGCATTGAGACGTTCGTCTCGTGGTGCGAAGAAAAAGCAAATATCGACAACCTGAACGAGCTGTCAGGGAGGGATATCCAACAGTTCCGTCTCTGGCGCTCCGAGGGAGACGATCTCAAGACCACCACACTCCGCAACCAGATGAGCGGAATCCGAGTCTTCCTCAAATGGGCGGCCTCAATCGAGGCCGTTCCTCCGGAACTCTACGATAAAGTCCTCGTGCCAAGGGTAGAGCGCGGCGAGCGGAGCCGCGAGGAAAAACTCGACCCAGAGGATGCGAACGAGATTCTGGAGTATCTCTCGAAGTACCAATACGGTTCTCAAGAGCACACTGTCATGGCCCTCCTTTGGGAGACCGGACTCCGAATTGGTGCTGTTCACTCCCTCGACCTCGACGATTTGCACGTCGAAGACGAGTTTCTCCAGTTAACTCACCGCCCTGAGAGCGACACGACGCTCAAGAATGGGAAGAGTGGCGAGAGACCAGTTGCCATCTCAACTGACCTCGCCCATCTCCTGGAGTCGTACGAAGAGACGATACGACACGACGTTACTGACGACCACGGACGTGAACCGCTGCTCACTACCGTAAATGGTCGGATGGCAAGGAGTTCGATCCGGAGGATTGTCTACAAAGTCAGCTCCCCCTGCTTTCGTGGAGAAGACTGTCCCGATTGTACCGAGACGGCTGATCGCAAGTGCCCCGAAGGCGTCTATCCACATGCGATTCGTCGAGGGAGTATCACTCATTTCCTCAGCAAAGATGTTCCCAGCGAGATTGTTTCGGATCGGATGGACGTGAGCCGCGACGTTCTTGACGAACACTACGACAAGCGGACCGAAGAGCGCAAACTTGAGCAGCGCCGTTCTTATCTCGATAATCTGTAGTCTCCTCTTCTAACCCCTCTAAGGGAACTGTCGATCAAGGTTTCTTCAGTACCAGTGGTTGGTCATACGTTTTCATCTAAACTGAGTCTGTGATTGACCTGTTTGCTAAGTACAGAGGAACAGTATGTCGATACCTTCTGATTCCGCCGTTGGAGAAGTAGCCCCCGCTTCGCCTAATTGTGATCCGTGTGGAATCCCTCAAAATCCGTCCGAAGCAGGTACTCACCGACCCCGACGAGTAGTCCCCATCCCAGAATGAGAGGCCAGAACAGTAGGTAGTCACCGATTGGAACATCGACAGGACCCAACCCAGAGGACTGTGATTCACCGAAATACGAATATGTGCTTGCGACTGTCCAGATGAGGACAGTCACAACAGCGACCGCTGGAGTCAACAGAGAGAACCGGAGAGCAGCTAAAATGACTACTATCCCAATTAGAACAAACCCCACAAAGGAGTAGCCATATATCACCGTATTTGATGGGTACTGAAAGTATGCTTCAGTGAGTCCTAACCAGTCAGTCAGCCCAAAGATGAGAAATGCGTGCCCCAGTCCCACCAGACAGCTGACGACGAACTGGTTCCTTAGGCTGTACTGTTGAACGTTCCCCATCATCATCGTATATTCCGGTCTCCTACTCGAAAAAGGTTGCCGAAGATACAAGTGCATGTCCCGCTGCAGAGTACGCAACCTTACTTCCCGGCTAATTCGCGCCAAATCCGCTGGTGAGAACCCGCCCTAGTGTGATGAGCAGCTTCGATACGTACAGAGGGTGTATCTCGCCGATGGGTCACTTCTGATAGGACTGACCATCACGCTTTTGTCAATCCATTCAAATAGTGTATAATAGAGCTGAACGATGATCGTTTCCTTCTGCTTCTGAGTTGACTGTCGCCTCCTTATCCAATCGGGGGTCGTCAGCTTCGAGTTCTACTGAATTGCTCGTTAGTTAACCCACAGCCATAGATACATCATGTCAAGACCAACATTCATCGAGTGCGACCGTCTTGAACTCAAGCCCCCGGAAGAAGACGACATCGAGTTCCTCAGAGAGGGAGTGAACCATCCGAAAGTCCGCCAATACATCAGCTCGTTCAGAACCCCGTACACAGAAGATCGCTATCGAGACGAGCTTTGGCCAAGAGAACATGACGGAGACAACGTTTCTCTCCTTGCTATTCCGAACGACGGCGATTTCGCGGGAGAGCCAATTGGGTCAGTACAACTCTCCCCCATTATCGACTCGGATGGATACGCGAATTTTGGCGTGTGGTTCCATCCGAAGGCGTGGGGAGAAGGATATGCCCTCGAAGCTAGCGCACACCTGATTGAGTATGGGTTCCAAGATCTCAGATTGCACCGTATCTCTGCCACCACGATGGCCCCAAACGAGGATTCTAGGTCTCTTTGTGAACGGCTTGGATTCGTGCATGAAGGGACTGCTCGTCAAACACAATTCGCTAACGGAGAATACGTGGATGTCGAACGTTATGGCTTGCTAGCTGAGGAATGGGAAGGCTATAGCGAGGTACTGGAAAGTTAACGAGGTAATGAAGTAATCTCTGGTATTCCGTGCTGAGTAAGCAACCCTACTTACCGGCTGGATCGCCCCAAATCCGCCGGTGAGGTCCCGCTTCACTGTGATGCGGGACTTCGATACGTACAGGGAGCCAACTTAACATGGCAACCGAACAAGATCTACATCATGGACGAGCGATTCTACGACGCGTATCAGCGGATCTGGGAGCCACCGGGGACCGACGAAGTCCGTGTCAAACTGGGCCAAGAATCTGCATTCAATACAAACCTCTACAACGCTATCCGAGATCTCGGTCTCGACAGAGACCACCACCGAATCACGGATAGAGGTCTATCCCGGAAATTTCACGTAGGGCTCATCGAGATAGCCGAAACGCAAGGGATAGACCTCACCGAAGACGAGTTGAGCGTTCACTTTCAGACTAAGAAGAACGAGATTTTCTCGAATTGGTTAGGGGCACCACCGGACAAGTACATGCTTGTCTTTCCGATAATGATTCGGGGAAAACATTTCCCAGATGAAGTAGAGCTCTATGAGTCGAAAGCAGAGCAAATCGACAATAGCCAATGGGAAAATCATCTCACGGAGGCGAAAAGTGACGGTGATTCGAACTTCGATTCTTTCCTGGATGAACTCCCGAACGACTATTCCGACGATCCGTTGGAACGTCGTGAGTGGACCTATTTGAAGGTCGAAATTGACGCCCGAGACGAGTTCTATGCCCTAAACAGGGTCTCTGAACTCGTCGAAACATGCTTCGCTGAAATAACCTTCTTCGACAAACTCTGGTCAGCAGCCATGCCGCAACCAGGGAGCTCAGACCGAGCTCCATACGAAAAATGGACTCGGCATCAAGAACCACCGTTCTACCTCATATTCCAAGACGGAGATTTTGTTACGTATCGCCCGATGGATTTTGACTATCGACGGTCGATAGGTCGGTTCCATTTCAACCACGCAGACGACATTAAAGAGATCAGCGACATTCCGACATTTGACTATGACGCTGACAAGGGAACCTATGAGGGATATATTGTCAGTGCTCTACTCGCGTACCAAGACGGGATAACCGAGCGGTCTGTCCGGCAATCCTTCTTCAGTTTCTGGAGGGGCATCGAGATCCTCTCGAATACCAGCGACTTCGACAAGATGGTTGATCGTGGTGAATTCGCGTTTACTTATCACCATGACGGGGACAACTCGCTTCGTCCCGAATTGAAACGCGCCATCGAAGAAATAGAGGAAAAACGCCACGAACTGGTTCATGAAGGACTGAAGACCGAGATTCATCAAGGTCACCGAAATGGGGCGAAGTTACTGCTGGATGGATTGTTACTCCTATACATCGACAAATATGGACAGTGGGATATCGATGATATGGGATCGTTCCTCAAACACGGCGTCGAATATCAAGAGAAGATACAGTTCGTCACAACGCTGCTATCGGACCTCTCGTAGCGGTTCCAGTGGTGCCGATAGCTTCGAATCTCGGGGTCAGTTTAGCGCGCTCATTTCGTATCCTACTCACCGGCTGTTTCGCCGCAACCCCGCTGGTGAGAACCCGCCCCCACTGTGATCAGGGGATTCGATAAGTACAGTGATTAAATCCCTTATCGATAGATGTTGTCTCGGTAGAGAACCTCTCCTGGCGAC
>JGI12405J12835_1000567_pt1 | contig 11501 bp, 11 predicted proteins | sample A23P3SouthBayCA_FD_12835 | JGI IMG/M metagenome (IMG submission 12835)
AGTCGAAGAACAAGGAGTTGATCGACAGACCGCTGAACGAGTAGCAGAGGCAATGCTCAGGGGGTTTACTGACTGGTGATCAACCGCCGAAGTAGTACTAATAACGGTTTACGTATGGGTGGGGAGTCGGCCTTGCCATCGAGCGTGGTAAGTTTCATCGAGTGTCGGCTTTCTCCCCGACCTCAAGGGTCGGGGAATCCGCCTCGTACCGCCTGTGAAACTGCGGAACTCGCGCGGCGGCTTCCACTTGAGCATCCCGACGCCGTAGCCGTTCTGCTTGAGCGCAGAAAGGCTACTGTGGTTGTTGAACAGGCGTTCGACGACGGTTTGGATAACTTTCGAGTACACGTCCGAGAGTCCGTCCCACCACTTCTTGAGGTCGGGTAGCTCCGATCGAAGTGTGGTCATGGACGGCAGTTCGCCGTGGTTCTCTCGGTACTCGTTGAGGCGGTAGCGGGTATGGTTGTACAGTTGTCTACAGATATCGCGATGTCGGTTGTATTATGCGCACAGATGCGCAGAAGTCCTGCGGAACGTGGGCCTGTGGGCCTGCCGCAGTAGAGTGTATGAAAAACGAGCGGCGTTGACGAGACGCAAAGCGTCTCGTTCGCACACCAGAAATCGGAGATTTCTGGGGACGCTGTATCCCTTCCCTGCTCGCTTCGCTCGCTGAGGAAGGGGGCTTAGCGCCTCGATTCAGCTAAACAGTCATACTCTCTTACTTTCCCGCTTCAACTCCTTTGACTTACCGACCTCTCTCAACGCTGTCCGGTAATTCAATAGAGCCTCCGTTCGCTAATAAAAAACACAGGGGAACGACAGATACCATCGGCCAAGCTGTTCAATGGCGGAAGCCGACAGCGGATCAGAGCCGTTCGAGGATACTCTCTGCCGTGCTTTTCTCGCCCGGCTGTTTCGAATCTGTGTCCGCCGACGTAGACTCGTCGTCTGCGTCGTTCCAGGTCGTTTCGGGTCGGCTCTGGAGGATATACAACTGCGTCTCGTCGCCGTTCTCGACGATCGCCCACTCGATGTCCTGTGGCTCGCCGTAGTGTTGCTCGATCGCTTTCGCGATGTCCGTGAGGTCGATGATCTCGTTGGCGGTGAGCGAGGGGACGTCTTTTCGGTCGTCGTCGACGGAAACCTCTTCGATACCGGCGTCGGTCGGGACGGTCATGACGCGCTTCTCGGAGATGTTCCGGTCGACAATTTTGTACACCGGCTTGTCGACGAGGAAGCTGTCCGGGGTCACACTCCCGCTGACGACCGATTCGCCGAGCCCCCAGCTGGATTCGATGCGGACCTTCGAGCGGTCGCCGTTCGCGGGGTTAACCGTGAACATCACGCCGGATGACCGCGCTTCGACCATCTTCTGGATCCCGACGCTGATCAGGACCTCGTCGTGGTCGAAGCCGTTCTCCTCTCGGTAGGAAATCGCTCGAGCAGTAAACAGACTCGCCATGCACTCCTTCGTGCGCTGTTTCACCTGCTCGAGGTCGCAAACGTTGAGGTACGTATCTTGCTGGCCGGCGAAGGAGGCGTCCGGGAGATCCTCCGCGGTCGCCGACGACCGGACAGCGACCTCGAGCTCGTCCGACGGGTTTCGGTCCCGGAGGTCGGTCCAAGCGGACGCCAGTTCGTCCTCGAGTTTGGTCGGAAACGACGCCTCCTCGATGCGCGCTCGGATGTCCTCGCTCGCTGCGGCGACGGACGCGTCGTCGTCGATATCGGTATCCGCGAGTCGATCCTCGATGTACGCGACGAGGCCCTGGTCGTCGATGAAGGCCTCGTAGAAGGTCGTCGTCACGGCGAAGCCGGGCGGGACCTGAACGGAGTCGTCGACCGCCATCAGTTCGCCGAGCGATGCGTTCTTGCCGCCGACGAGTTGGACGTTTGCCTTGTTACATTCCGGTTCGTCGAAACGTAGGGTGTGCGGTGAATCGGTCATTGGTGGTGGATGGAAAGTTCGCAAGTAGCGTTCACGATGCCTTCTCGAGTATCTCGACCTCGCCGCTTTCGCCGTCGAGTCGGACCAAGTCGCCAGTGTCGATCGCCGAGGTCGCGTGACCGGTGCCGGTTACGGCGGGGAGACCGTACTCGCGACAGACGATCGCGGCGTGGCTTGTAATCCCGCCGTCGTCGGTGATCGCACCCTTCGCCCGCGGGAACACCGGCGCCCACGCGGGGTCCGTAAGCGGAGCGACGAGGATCTCGTCTTCTTGTAACTCGCTGATGTCTTTCGAGTCGGTGACGACGCGGGCTCTGCCCTCGACTTGTCCGGACGAGGAGCCGAAGCCGTCGAGTTGGTCGCTCTCTCCGTCCTCGGATTCGACGTCGAGCCAGTTGTTGACCTTTTCAGTCGTAATACCCCACAGCATCTGCATGAGCGGATCGGTCACGGTTTCGGGCGGCTCCCCGAGCGCGGGTGACGGATCCCAGTCGCGAGCCGCCTCGAACATCTCACGGCGCTCGTCGGCCTCGTCGTGCCACCGTTCCGTAACGAAGGCGTCGCGGCCGAGCGCCCACGTGTTGCACGTCTCCTCTAGGAGCTGCGCGACTTCGAAGCGGTCGAAGAGGAAGATGTCTTCGGGATCTTCGAGCAGCCCGTGGTTGACGACGAGCTGTCCGAACTCGCGAATCTTGTTGAAGACGATCGTGTGGAGCCAGTTTTCGATCCAGAACTGGTGGTTCTCGGCGTACTCGTAGATCGACATGCAGGTCTCGTAGGCATGGTCGAACTGCTCGCGTTCGTCCTGATCGAGGTACTGGCGGTACTCGTCGACGATCTCGTCGCGTTCGGCTTGCAGTTTTTCGAAGTCGCGGCCGAGGGACTCCCCGGACTCGAGTCGGTCGACCTTCGCCTCGAGGTGGCTAAACGGCGCCTCGAGGTCGTCGATCCAGGATCCCTTGTAGCTGTGGAAGCCGTCGCCGTAGGTCATGTAGAACCAGGGATCTTTGGCGTCCTCGAACTGGTCGATAAACGTCCGTCCCTCCTCACTCTCCCGGAGCCGTTCGATCTTCTCGTCGGGGTCAGCACTCGATTTGAGGATTTCGGGAACCTGGCCGCCCAGGTCGACCGCTGTTCGGGCGAGTTTGTCGAGTTCCTGATCGGGGCGGAAGACGTCGGCCTCGACCGCGGAGACCATCTTCCCGATTGCGTCGTCGGAGATGTCAGGGAAGAGTTCCTGGCTCGTCTCCGTAAACTGCATGTACGCCAAGTACGCGAGGTAGAGGAACTCGAAGTGTCGCTGCCAGCCCTCGAGTGCGAGTTCGGTGAGTCGATTGTAGTTCTGTATGACCTGCAGGGTCTGGGTGCTCTGTCCTTTCGCCTCGGTGATCACGTCCTCGGGGACGTACTCGGGCAGCGTTTCGGGCACCTCAAGCGATTGAATTTCGTTCCCGATCTCCTTGACCGCCGGGAGCCACGTCCCGTTGTAGAGCGCCTCGTAGTTCTCGTAGTAGTACTCGCTTCGTTCCGCGAAGATCTCGGCCCGTTCTTGCAGGAGTTCCTCGTCTTCGACCTGTAAGCCGCTGAAGTAGACGTAGCCGGCGACCACGCGAATATCGACAGCCATCGACGGCGGAATCGCGAACACCCGACTCGTGTTCTGAGCCATCGCAATCTGCCACGCCTGCGCGCTGATCGTCATGTCCCACGGACGTATCGGCTCCGTCGAGTCCTTCTTGTCCCAGAACCAGAACCGGCTGCGCTCGTAGTCCGACCGATCGTCGGTTAGTCCGAACCGGAAGTACTCCGGGTACATTTCCTCCCAACCGTCTAGTTCGTCCGGTAACTCGAGTTCACCTGCGTGCGGAAATCGCTCGCACGCACTGCGAGAACCGGTTAGCTGACCAGTGTCGTCTGTTGACAAGGAGCTATTATCCGTACCCATGATAACACCCATCGTACCGCGGATTATTATAACTACCGATGGGTAGAGTTGTTCGTAAGAATTTGTGGCCATCTCGTAGTATAGTGTAGCCCTAAGCCAGCAATCTACAGTACAAAATACTATATCGAGGGTAACCTTGAAAACAGTACACGTCGAACGAGGCGTATGAGAGTCGGACTCATCAGTGACGTGCACGGTAATATGCCAGCGCTTGCGGCCGTTCTCGAGGCGATGCCTGACGTCGACGAGTACGTCCACGCGGGGGACATCGTCGGTTACGGTCCGGATCCCGAAGCGGTCATCGAAATCTTCCGCGACCGCGAGATTACGTCGATCCAGGGGAATCACGACCGAGCGGTTCTCGGCGACTTCCACGAGAACTTCCACGACATTCCGAAGAGCGCGGCGCGCTGGACGACCGACCGTCTCGACGACGAGGACCTGACCTACCTCGAGGAATTACCGATCGAGCTCGAGTTGTACGACGGGCGCGTCCGGGTCGCACACGGCGCCCCGGAGAAACCGAACAAGTACACGTACCCGGAAGACTTCTCGGACTCGCTCCTCTCGGACGAGTCGATCCTGGTGCTCGGCCATACACACATGCAGGCGAAGTCGGAATTCGACGATGGCGTCGTCGTCAATCCGGGCAGCGTCGGCCTCCCGCGGGACGGCGACTGGCGGGCCGGCTACGCCGTCCTCGATCTGGACGCCGAACGCGTCGAGTGCCACCGCGTCGAGTACCCTAAAGCGGAGGTACAGGATCGCATCGAGGAGTACGGTCTCCCGTCGGAACTCGTCGGCGGGCTCGAGGACGGAGAACTGGTCTTCGGCCGGACGAAACGGTCCGTACAGGACTCGTTCGAGTAACGAGCGGAGCCCGACGGTCGCGTCTCAGAACGAGTAATCTCTGGGCTCGTGCTGGATCGAGGTCCACTTCGGCTCGGTGAACTCGTTGATGATCCACTCGCCGTTGTACCGGCCCATGCCGGAGGCTTTGGTCCCGCCGAACGGGACGTGTGGCTCGTTGTTGATCGGTTGATCGTTGATGTGGACCATTCCGGCTTCGATCTCGTCGGCGACGGTACGCGCCCGCGCAACGTCGCTCGAGTGGACCGAGCCCGCCAGCCCATACTCGGTCGCGTTCGCCAGTTCGATGGCTTCGGCGTCGGTTTTGAACGGGATGATCGGCGCGACCGGGCCGAAGTGTTCGTTACACGCCGCGGCCATGTCGTTTCGCATGTCCGAGAGCACGGTCGGCTCGACGAGCAGGCCGTCGGCGGTGCCGCCGTGCTCGAGCGTGGCGCCCTCCGCGACCGACTGTTCGACGTACTCGAGGATCGTATCTCGCTCGGATTCGCTGATGATCGGTCCGACGACCGTCTCCTCATCAAGCGGATCGCCAACCGGAAGTTCCGTCGCTCGCTCGACGAATCGGTTGACGTAGTCGTCGTAGATCGACTCGTGGACGAGGTGACGGTTGATCGAGATACAGATCTGGCCCTGGTGCATGAACGAGCCGAAGATACCGGCGTCGACAGCCGCTTCGACATCGGCGTCGTCCAGGACGACGTGGGGGTTGTTGCCGCCGAGTTCCATCGCCGGCAGCGCGAGTTGCTCGGCCGCGTTCTTCGCGACGCGCTGTCCGACGTGCGTCGACCCGGTGAATGCGACGGCAGACAGATCGGGATGCGAGGCGACGTGATCACCGATATCTGACCCATGTCCGGTGACGACGTTCAGGACGCCGTCAGGCAAGCCGGCCTCCTCGAAGAGTCGCGCGATGAGCAGGCCGCCGCTGATCGGCGTCTCGCTCGCGGGCTTGAGCACGACCGAGTTACCGAGCGCGATCGCCGGCGCGACCGCGCGCAGGGAGAGCTGGAACGGGAAGTTCCACGGCGAGATGACGGTTACCACGCCGATCGGCTCGCGCTTGACGATGTTTTCCTTGTTCGCGATCTTCGACTGGCTGTGATCGCCCGTCATCCGGAACGGGTAGGTCACGACGTCGCGCATCATCTCGCCCGTCGACGTGAACTCGCGGGACGCCTTCGGACGGGCGCTGCCGGACTCGATCGCTAGCAGTTCCGTCAGCTCCTCGTGGTTGTCCTCGATGAGCCGCTGGACGGTCTCGATGACCTCGCCGCGTTCTTGTGGGAGTTCGTCCTGCCAGTCCTCCTGTGCGGCGACCGCCGCCGCGTACGCGTCGTCGACGTCGTTAACGGTCGCCGCCGGAACTTCACTGACGACGTCTCGAGTGGCCGGGTTCGTGACTTCGATGGTCTCGCGGTCGTTCGCGGGACGCCAGTCACCGTCGATGTACACGCTGTTCCAGTCCGCATCGATCGTGAACTCGGGTTGGGATTCGGTATCGGATTCAGGTTCGGGGTCGTGTTCTACGCTCATGTGTGCTGTGGTGCGATGTGTATGACTGTGCTCGCCGCGCTATTCAGTGTGCGTGTCCGTCAGGACCGTGTGGCGTCTCCAGAAACACCGAGAAGATGCTGCTGTCTTGCTCGGCCAGCGCGTCGAGACACGTCGCGTCCGCCTGGAGATTGTACTGTTTCTTGGGCGCCTCAAGGACGAGCCGATCGCCGTCGACGGTCTCGAGAACGCGAACGACGACATCGGCGTACTCGTTACTGATGACGAACTCGGAGACGGTCTCGGTCTCGGTGTCGCTCTCGGAACCGACCGAAAGGTCGTACTCATAGCCGAGGAACTCGTCGAACACGTCCTGGTCCTGCCAGGAGAGGCTCTCGAGGCCCATCGCGTCGATCCGGATGGCGTCAGTCGCCGAGCGGACCTCGAGTCGTTCGCCCTTCGGCGTTTTGATGTGCCGAACGAGGGTATCCGTCTCACCGTCGCTCAGCGTCGTCTCGTCGGCGATCTCGACGTACTGGCTGTCTGCGGTGGGGTCGCTCATAGGAAGATCGAGACGTTGTCCGTGCTGAGGATCGTTTGATTGAGCAGGATCGTCCTGTCGGCGATCTCGAAGGAGTCGCCGTCGCGCCGAAGCGTGTCCTCGCGTTTGGCCGAGTAGAAGTCGTGATCCTCGCTGTCGCCGCGACTCAGGTAGACGAGGAGGTTGCTTTCGACGTCGACCTCCTCGTCGTCGTAGTCCGTGACGACGACATTCGTCACGTACCGCTCGGTCCGCGTCGGCGGGCGCTCGGCCCATGCGTACTCCGAGTCGAACCGCATGACGCGGGCCTTCAGCGAGCCGTAGCTCTCGTCGAAGTAGTAGCTCTTGTCGCTGAAGACGCCCGCCGTGTTCTCGCGCATCGATCGGCGCGGCATGTAGTAGGAGATGTCCTCGGCGATGAGGCCGAACCACTCGTTGAGCTCTCTGGCGTCGAGTAACTCCGCTTCGTGGTTGAGGAACTGGCGCACCTCACGCTCGACGAGGAGTTCCTCGAGTTCGTCCTCCCGGTCGCTGAGTTTCATCGGCTCACCCCCGTGTCCACGTTCATCGGCATGCCGAGGGCGTCTTCCCGGTCGTTACCGGCGACCATCTCGTACCACTGCTCGTGGAACAGGCGCATGCCGCCTTCCTCTAAGTTTTCCGAGTAGGCGAACCCGGGACCCGCCCAGTCCTCGTCGAGTTCCATCTCGCTCATCCACTCCATGCCCATCTGGTAGTTCAACTGGAGGTCCTGGGTCCTGGCGAACTCGCCACCGGCCGCCTCGGTGATGCTCTTCCAGATCGGGACGTCGTCCTGCTCGAAGTTTCCGGTCGGGCCGAAGTTCGAGGTGTACATCTTGTACATGCGCTCTTTGAACGATTCCGGAGCGTTTTTCGGCACCAGTCCCCAGCTCCAGAGCTCCATCTGATCGGGGCCGATCGGTCGCCACTTTCGAATTGTGAAGAACGGCGCGACATCCTTGTTCGGGTCGTCGGTCGTGTCGCCGAAGTGCAGGAAGCCGAAGTTGGGGAAGATCGCGCCGGTGAATGAGAGCGCCTGACGGGCGACCTGCCACTGCTCCTCGGAGAGTTCCTCGCCAGAGAACAGTTCATCGACGATTTCGTCCGGGTACGTCAGGAAGACGTCCTCGTCCTCGAAGCCGCGGATGCTCGTCGTGTGGCCGTTGCAGTGGATGTGGTGGTCGATGCTCTCCCCGGTGCCGGCGTGGCCGACGGTTTCTTCGCCGCCGAGTTCGAGGTCGACGACAGAGCCGTGTGCCCACGCGGTGTGGTAGCTGTCGCCGTTGAAGTTGTCCGCGATGGTCTTCCAGTTGGCGTCGATGACCCAGCGGTGAGGTTCGCCGACTACCTCCATGCCGCCGTCGGGCAACTTCAACTGGATGTCGAGGTACCACTTGTAGTCGCCCAGCCACTCCTCGAGCGACGGGACGTCCTCGTTGATCGACGCGAATACGAGCCCCTCGTAGGACTCGAGTCGCGGAACGTGGGCCAGCCCGTGTTCCTCCCGATCGAGTTCCTGGAAGGCCTTCGTTTTCTGTGGGATCCCCGCAGCCTCGCCGTTGTTCTTGTAGGTCCAGCCGTGGTACGGACACCTGAAGTGTGACGTGTTCCCCTGTTCCGCTCGACAGACCTGCGTCCCGCGGTGGCGACAGCTGTCGAACAGGAGGTTGATCTCGCCGCTCTCGTCGCGGACGAAGATGAACGGATCGTCGCCGATGTACCGGCGAGCGTAGTCTCCGGGCTCCGGGATTTCGGATTCGTGCCCGATGAACACCCACGACTGGCCGAAGAGTCGCTGCACTTCGAGGTCGTGGAGGTCGTCGTCCTGGAACAACTGCAGCGGGAAGAGCCCCTCGTCCAGTGCCTCTCTGGCCTCCTGAAGGACCTGCTCCGCACCCGCCATCGTGTTATCTGTCATCATATACCCCGTTATTCGGGGGAGAGCTATTTAACTGTATGGGTAGACAAACACATTTGTAATCTATTCTGATCTAATCCAGTGGTGTGTACTATATGTGGCCAAGATATATTACATCTGGCCCGAAACCAACGACCATGAAGCACGGTACCAGTACAAAATCGATCGCTCACACTCGCCGTCACAACTGGTGGTAGCACATGCGCGAGATAACCGCCGCAGTAACTCACGAACCGGAGACACACACGGTCGAACGCGTCACGCTTGACGATCCGAAACCGGATGAAGTTCTGGTCGACGTGCGCGCGACCGGGGTCTGTCACACCGACTATCACGCGTATACGAGCGAGCGGACGGCGTTCCCCGTCGTTCTCGGTCACGAAGGTGCCGGGGTCGTCGAAGCCGTCGGGAACGATGTGACGACGGTCAAACCCGGTGATCACGTCGTCCTCTGGGTTCTCCCGTCGTGCGGTGACTGTCAGTATTGTCAGCGCGGGCAGCCCTATCTCTGCCAAGCGCGGAAAGAAACACGTGGCAGAATGATGGACGGTACCCGCCGTCTCAGCCACGGCGACGAACCTATCGATCACTTCTATGCGCAGTCGTCGTTCGCCAGCATGGCAGTCGTCCCCGAGCGTCAAGTTGTTCCGGTCGACGAGACACTACCGTTCGAAATCGGTGCCTTGCTGGGGTGTGGCGTGACGACGGGGATCGGTGCGGTCACGAACATCGCGGCGGTTGCAAGCGGTGAAACCGTCGCCGTCTTCGGCTGCGGCGGCGTCGGTGCGGGAGCAATTCTCGCGGCGAACGCGGTCAGTGCCGGTGAGATCGTCGCCGTCGATCTGGATGCGGAGACGCTGGCGAGAATGCGGGAGATCGGTGCGACGGAAACGATCGATGCGTCCGCGACCGATCCCGTCGCTACCATCGATGCCGCCGTCGGCGCCGTCGACTACGCGTTCGAGTGCATCGGTGCTCCAGCGACCGTTACGCAATCGATCGAAGCGCTCGGTCCCGGCGGTACGGCCGTCATCACCGGGACGAGCGATTCCGATCCGGCCAAAATCGATCTCGGACTCTTCACCTGTGGCATCGAGGTGATCGGAAACATCGTCGGGTTCACGCGACCACACGTGGATATTCCCAGATACGTCACGATGTACCAGAATGGCGATCTCGATCTGGACGCGATACTGACCGACCGATACGAGCTTGACGAACTCGACGACGCATTCGAGGCACTCGAGACGGGTGAAGGGATCCGAAGCGTCGTCCGTTTCGAACCCGGTCCGTGACCTGCCGTCAAAGCGGTATCGGTCACCGACCGTGCTCGAAAGCCGAATAATACAGGAGTGCGACAGCGGTCTTCATGTCGGATATCGTCCCATCGCGAACCCACGTTCGAAGTAACTCTATTGACTCCGTTCGGACTCGAATCCGTTCGTCTGCGTCCGGGTCCGGCGCCCCGGTCTTCTGACAGTCTGGAGCGATGAAGAAGTGAATCGTCGTGTTGAGGAGACTATTGAGCGGTTCGAACGACTGCATCGGAACCAGACGGTTGGCCTTATATCCCGTCTCTTCGCAAAGTTCGCGACGAGCGGCCGCTTCCGGTGTCTCGTCAGTTGGTTCAAGTTGACCGCCCGGCAGACCGATATCGAACCGCTCAACGCTTTGTCGCCACTCTTCGACGACGACGATCTGGTCAGTTGAAGTGGTTGCAACGACGACAACCGCATCGTTGGTATCGAGATACTCGATTTCGAGTCGACCGTGAGCCCCTGAAACGACGTCTCGACGGACATCGAACTGTTCTCCTAAGTATGGAATTTCTGTGTCTCGCTGTTCCGGAGGTGAAATTTCGTCGCTCATATGAATGATTCGGTCTCCGAGATGGTACGTCGGTACCGAACAAAAGTCCTCACACTAAGTCGTCGCTGTACGAAATATGCTGCTACGTTACGTGACACAAGTAGACCGGATACTAGCGACGTTTTTACCTACCCAGCCAGTACATGGATAATGGTATGGCTGACCAATCCGATGATATAAAACCTCGCGATATCGCTTTACTGCAGGCTCAAGTTGCGAACCCGACGGCATCTAGTCGAGAACTCAGTAAGTTCCTTAACGAGGAGTACGACATTCGCCTCTCACACAACCATGTTAATACACTCCTCCGAGAGATGCAGTCAGAGGATCTGTTCCGAAAAACAGTTCTTCCGCGTCGAACGCTCTTTAACCATTACATTTTCCGTATCGCTTTCCACTACCCGAACTTTAAGGACAACTGGGAGGAGTGCCATGAGATGCTAATCGATGATCCGCATGTGCTAATGTTCTTTAACGCTGATAGCAAGTACCGCTGGCAATTAATAACGCAGTTCCGAACAAACGAACAGATGGATGACTGGGTAACGGAATTCTTTGAAGAATATGGTAATATAATAGACGAGTTCGACACAACATCTGTGCATAATCTTCATAAATTTAATACTGATGCCGAAATATTCGATGACATGCTCATCGAGACCGAAGAAGGACGAGGATATCTCGCGAATCGGACCGAGCTCGATACGGACGATGGATCGACCGAAGGAGAAGTCAACCAGGAAGAAGCAGACAGTTCAGGTCAAAGTGATTGACTATGATCATACAGAAACAGCATGACATCCTCCGCGCCGTAAACGACGCGGTTTCCTCCATGAGAGTCTCGGCTATGCCGATTCCCCAGAGGCAACATTCCCGTTGTGGTGGACAGTACTCG
>JGI12405J12835_1000571_pt1 | contig 11430 bp, 12 predicted proteins | sample A23P3SouthBayCA_FD_12835 | JGI IMG/M metagenome (IMG submission 12835)
GGGAGCAACTGGAAGCGACCAACGACGAGCGTCGCGAACGGCTCGCCGAGAAGCGCGAGCGCCGCTCGGACCTGCAGGCGGAGTTCGACGAGGACCGGATCGAGGAGGCCCGCGAGCAGCGCGAGAAGGCCGCCGACTACGTCGAGCAGGCCGACGCGAAGCTCGACGACCTGCGCGAGCGCCGCGACGAGTTACAGAGCGCCATCGGCGGCGTCGAGGCGGAGATCGAGGAGCTCGAATCCCTGCGCGACCGCCGCGAGGAGCTCGCCGAACGCGTCGAGTGGCTCGACTCGCTGTACGAGGAGGCCGAACAGCTCCAGCGGATGTACGGCGACCTCCGTGCCGACCTTCGCCGGCGCAACGTCGAGAGCCTGGAGGCGATGCTCAACGAGATCTTCGACCTCGTCTATCAGAACGACTCCTACGCCCGGATCGAGCTCTCCGGCGAGTACGAGCTCACCGTCTACCAGAAGGACGGCGAGCCGCTCGACCCCGAGCAGCTGTCGGGCGGCGAGCGCGCCCTGTTCAACCTCAGCCTCCGCTGTGCCATCTACCGATTGCTCGCCGAGGGCATCGAGGGCGCCGCGCCGATGCCGCCGCTCATCCTCGACGAACCGACCGTCTTCCTCGACTCGGGCCACGTCTCCCAGCTCGTCGAACTCGTGGAGGCGATGCGGGAGTACGGCGTCGAGCAGATCCTCGTCGTCAGCCACGACGACGAACTCGTCGGCGCCGCCGACGACCTCGTCCGCGTCGAGAAGGACTCGACGACCAACCGCTCGTCGGTCCGCCGCGAGCGCCCGGAAGACCGGCTGGCCGAGGCGGTCGAGGCCGACGATTAGGCGCCGTCGCCACGCTCTTCGCGGCTATCGCGCATCTGTGTCAGCCCCTCGCTCGCCCGGTCGGTCGTCTCGTACCCGCGAACGCCGGTCGCGTCGGTCTCGGCCACCAGCCCGGCGGCCCGGAACTCCGAGAGCAGACCGTGCAGGTCGCTCTCGCAGAGGTCCACCGCGCCCATCAGGGTCCGCACGTCGACCGGCGAGCGGGCGTCGATCTCCAGCAGGAGCCCGAGCGAGCGGTCGTCGTGGACGGCGCCCGCGACGGCTCGGACCGGGCCGGGAACGGCGCGGCTGGCCGTCTCCAGCGGCGACTCGCCGTCGACGGGCTCCAGGTCGTCGTTGGCGACGTGCCGGCGCTCCCCGGTCTCGGGGTCGCGCACGAGCGAGGCGTCGCTCGACTCCTTCAGCAGGACCAGACGCCGCCCGGACTCGTCGCGGACCGTTCGCATGGGGAGCGCTAGCGGGTTCGCGGAGTTAGCGGTTCCGGTCGGCGAGGCCGCTGAACAGGAACGCGGTCACTCGCCGACGGCGTCCGGCTCGTCGGGCCCGTCGTCGGCGCGGTAGCGGCGGTAGGTGAACACGCCGTAGGCGAAAGAAACCGCGCCGAGGGCGAACAGCGGGCCGCCGGTCGCCCAGTCGCCCCGGAAGTAGACGAACATCGGCCCGAGCGACAGCGCGAGCAGGGCGACGTCGAAGACGACGACGAGCCGCCAGAACGTCTGCCTGAGCTCCGGGTCGACGTCCGCGTCGAACTCGTCGTGGCTCGTCTCGACCGACGGCACGTCCACCGACGGCACGTCCACTTCCGGAATGTCGGGCCCGAGCGAGGACTCGGAGCGGCCGGACTCCTCGAAGGGGTCCTCGAACGGGTCGTCGTCGCCGTCACCGTCGCCGAACACGTCCGCGAGTTACGCGCTCGCGTGCAAAAGGGTTCCCACTCGGTCGGTTCGCCGCGGCCGCCGCCGCTCAGGCCATCCGCCCGAGCGCGAGCGCGTCGTCGGACTCCACCCAGGCGAGCGGGTTCTCCGTGTCGAAGAGTGCGTCGGGGCCGTCCCCCGACTTGTCCCGTCCGAGTCTTCTCGACTCGGCCGAGACGACCACGCCGCCGATAGCAACGGACTGTCGGTCAGGAGACGCTCGCCGCTGGTGGTTCGGAGTACCAATGACTACGAATCCAAGCCGTGAACCCACGACTGGAACGACTCTCGAACCGATCGGACCCGACGAAGCTGCCCGACTCTGGATTGAAAGTCGGATGGACGAATTAGCGTCGGCCACACTCGAACTACAGAAACACCAACTGATGGGATTCGTCGATTGGTTGGACGAACACACTGACATCGACGATATGCGTGACGTGTCGGGACGAACCGTCCATCGATTCCGCCTGGACATCTCCGAGGAGTTAGCCCAGAGCACTGTCAGCCAACGAATCGGGATCGTCCGTCGGTTCCTGCAATTCTGTGCGTCCATCGACGCCGTCGATCCATCCGTCCCCGAACGGATCGAATTACCCGAGAGAAACAAGGCTGCACGGGACGAGCGCCTTGATACGGACCATGCAGACGCCACACTGTCCTACCTTCGTCGCTACGCTTACGCAAGCCGTGAGCACGCCTTAGTCGCTCTCTGTTGGCACACGGCCATTCGTACGGGGACTATCCGAGGATTGGATATGAGCGACGTAGAGACGGCAAACAACCGCCTGCGTATCCGCCACCGTCCCGAGACGGACACTCCGCTGAAGAACAAAGACCGAGCGGAGCGATACATTGCGCTGTCCGAGGACGTGACGAGTGTCCTCGCTGACTATATCGACACCAAACGTGTGGATGTGACGGACGAATACGGCCGTGAGCCACTATTCACGACGGAGAATGGACGGGCACCAGTCAAGACCCTTCGTCGGTGGTTCCAATGCGCAACTCGGCCGTGTAACTGGACTGAGTGCCCCCACAATCGGAGTCCGTCGGAGTGTGATGCAGCTGGGAAACAACGGAAAGCAAGCGACTGTCCAAGCAGTCGGTCAGGCCACCCAATCCGCCGAGGGAGTATCACCCATCATCTTCGGAAGGACATCCCTGAGAAAGTCGTCTCCGACCGATGCAACGTCAGTAGCGACGTACTCGACCGACACTATGATCGTCGGAGCGAAGACGAAAAGGCCGAACAACGTCGACAGTACTTGGAGGACATCGAGTAGGGGGTCTGAGAAACTGCTGTAGTCAGAGTACAGCCACTCCCACCGCATTTCTCACGGGACATTCGTATTTCAGTAGTATTCTTTTATACGTATATACTGTAAAAACGGAGTCTCCCCCAAAGAGGCGGTACAAGAGTTCCATCATACAGGAAGGGGAATACCATCCTGTATCGGGTACCTCATGTACGACTTCCACCTTGTACGGACGATCTCACTTCCCTTACTGATGGTCGGGGATAGGATCGCTCCCGCAGGGATTGTCAGACATGCGGTGATAGCCTCGGTCACTTGTGCTGGAGTGGCCGACACATGATCCAGTGCGATCAGACGTTCCATGTCCGTATTTCAACGGACTTGGTGGCTTGGAGCTTGCTTACTCGATGATCTCGGGTATCTCGTCTATTACACCAATGTTCGTTGCCGACACGGATAAATGTCACGCCGATATACCGCAGAGTAATCTATCGAGTGATTTTACGCTCAGGGTGTTGAAGACGCGATAATCGGCATCGTTTCTGACCCAATCAATCGGCAAATAATTCATGTAATCTTGGATTTAAGTTCCCCACGTTACAATGGTAAGAATGAGAACGACGTACGCGCCGCTCTCTATCTTGCTCTTTGGAAGGGGGTGAGTGAGAGAGTGTCACGACACCGTGGCGGTGGGACACGGACGGCGGCGGTGGCACGCCGCGTCTATCAGATCCTATGGACGGGTCTGTAATAATGGTGTCCCTCCTGCAACGGTGTCGCAGAGCGTGGCGTCGGTATGACCGATGCACACAGCAACACAAGACACCGACGACGACGACACCGAGACCGAAAACAGTCCGACGATCAGCAGCGACAAGGAGATGCTTGAGCGAAGCAAAGGCGTACCCTGTCGTCCCCACAGAGATCCGCCGATACTCCGCTACCTCTACCGCGAGGAGATGCTCAGCCATCGAGACGCCGCCGAACGGATCGAACGAGTAACGGGCGACGAAGTACATCACTCGTCTGTCAAGCGCCAGAAAGACGAATACGGCATAAAGAACCCAGCCAAGGAGGGAGCGTTCGCAGACGTGCTGGGCGACGACGGCGAGGGCGACACCGAACCAGCCCAGCCGCCATCGTTCGCACTCGACCGCTCTACGGACACACCAGTCCATCCCTTCGATACGGACTGCTACAAACAAACGGAACCAGAGGAGGGGTCCCCCGAGTGCAACACCGATAATACACCGCCAACATCCCCTTCTGTCCCCACCGTTGAGTCCCAATCCTCACAGCCAAGCCCCGACTCGGCCATATCTCGATTTGGGCGTGCAACAGGGGTATATAAAGGGCCAATCGGACTTGACCCGAGTGACTATCGACTCGAACCGTCCCAGCGAGACGGTATGGTCGCCGCTCCACCCGAGGCAGTCTACAGCGGGGACTATCCCGACCTCTACATGGCTTGCGGGTGCGGTAATTGCGACGAGCGGCATTACCTCGACACTGATACTGAGGACACCCCCGATGACTACGAAGGTCCGTTCGCCGACGTGCTGGACGACGGAACCGACGGGGAAGACGACGGCGGCGAGAGCGATGACAGTGACGGCTGGTCCTGCGATTGTCCCTCGCCCGTCCCCGTCACGATAGCGGGCGCTCGCCGTATCTATCGCCACGCCGTCGGGCCGCTCCACGCCGACGGTGCGAAAGGCAATGCAGTGGATCGCGCTCTCGGCAAGTACAGGCAACTCATGCGGGCCGACTCCGCAATCCTCCGCTCTGCCGACGGCGAGGACACCTATCAGACGAGCGTGAACGACGACGAGACGACGGCATTGGTGTCACTCCGACTCTCACCAACCGACGACGAGGGACGCCTCGTGACGCCGTATGAGTTACTCCGTGACGTGCGAACGGCCTGGAAGGAGGCCCGCGATAACCTCCCTGACGGCGGCGACAGCCCCGAACGTGTCGCGTATTACTGGATCATCACGGGGACCGACGACTGGGCAACAGCACACGTCCACTGTTACCTGTGGTTCCTTGATCCTCGTGGCGCCGTCGCTGAAGACGACTTTGAGACGGTTGTACGGACCTTTCACGACCATTCGCAGTGGTCGGCCTATGATGCACACCTCGAACCGAACACGGACGCTGTTCGGTTCATGAGTGGCGGCGAGAGGGTAGCCGAGGATCAGCTGACCGACGGCGTCGTTCGTGTCGAACACGCCCCACTCTTGGCCGACCCTGAAAGACTCGCCGACGACCTCCCTGACCGCGTCGAGGACGGCCATGACGCTCAATCACGCGGAGCCATCTACGTGGCGACACAACTTCCCCACCTTGCCCTCCTCGGCAGAGAGACGGACGCTGATGCCGAGTTTGCCGCGTTCGCACACCTTGCAGCAGGCGGGGGGAACTACACCAGCGGGGACGATGGGTTCTATGCCCACGCCGAGGTGCTTGACGTGCTGTCCTGACCCGTTCGTCACACGCCTCTTAGGAGTCTGTCAGCGGGCCGAGACGCTGGCGAAGTGAGACACGCCCAATGAGCCACGGCGGCTGATAGAATCGAATTGCGGAGCAATTACGGGCCGACAGCACCCACTTACTCTCCGTTCGTTGTCCATCGCGTGCCCGCGCGTTGCGTACTACGGTCGTCTGATTGCATCTAATCACTTTTTCAGTATCGGGGGGTGGGGCTGGCCCGTTCGACTCCATCTCCTTCCTCAGTCTGCTGGCCGACGAAATATGTCTGGCTGTGAGTGAGTCCTTTCACCCTTGCGTACGTTGCAGGTGAGAAAGAGGTGTGTTATCGGCCATGAACAATCACAAGGTTGAAACAAATGGCTGGGTTGGCACGAAACGTGTCAACAGAATACCCGTCAGATTGGAAACAGAGGCGTAAGCAGGTCTACAAGCGTGATGACTATGAGTGTCAGAACTGTGGGGCAAAGGGTGGGCCGAGAGGAAACACGGAACTGCACGCACACCACATCGTTCCAAAGGCATCTGGTGGAACCCATCAGTTAGGAAATTTGAAAACAATCTGTGAGGACTGCCACAGCGCCATCCACAATGACGTACAGGCACCGACCGCGAATATTCAAGAACAGACTGACGATGCCTCCGATTCAAATCTTGCCGACACTCTCTTATTCGATTGGTCGGTGCGGTTCAATGGGATTCGTATTTTACTGGGTGAGAATCCTGAAGATGACACGATCGACGCAACCCATCGGCAATTTGGATTGTTGTTTTATGCCCGTACGATATTTATTGATTCTCAGACAGATATCATTGAATTTGCTTCACGAGGAGAAACCATTCCTCGAAAGTTACACCGTCGATACACAACTGCAATATCAGTCATGGAGTATATTTTGGGAGAACGGGAAGATATCGAAGAATCTGCTATTGAGGAACTAATTGACGTTGCCAGCCCCTCAATACGGCCACATCAGAAGATTCAAGAGTTGAAGTCAGAGTTAGATTTGAACGAACTGGATACTATCGATGAGCTAATAGAGGATTTGACAACATCTCACGACAAGTCGACTTCCCAGGAGTTTGATGGATTCCTAACACTCACCGAAAAATTGATCGAAACGATTGAAAGAGATTTTCAGAACCGCAGACAGGTAGTTTCTATCGGTTCGGATGGGACTGTGACACTGTCTGCATCCAAGGCTACTGCTTGGGAACAGGAGGAAATCAACGAAGAAATTCAACAGATTATGCCAAAATGGTTGGGTAGTTTTAAAAACCTCTCCGAGAAGGGGATCGAAAGGGCGAATAAAGGAAAGTCGCACGAAAATTGGGAAGATTGGGTAGACGAAGTTGAGGAAATGGAGACTCCAGAGCGGGCTAAAATTGTGTGTACTTCTGGAATAATCGGAGCTGCCTTTGGGTTGATCATCGCCCCAGGTCATTTTGTTCCTTGGACCTTACTGTATGGGATGATCGGCTTTGGCCTCTCGTCGGAGCGGATCGTTAAATTGCTTAAGCCGTAGACCTGTGGATGCTTGCAGCTACATCAGTATTGTGTGGGAGGGAAGGGGCTGCCCCGCCCAACCCCATGTTCTCACGCAGGCTTTTCCCACGAATTGACGACTTCGATATCACGGTCGTCAACGTGCAGTCCGACGTTCAGTTCCGTCTTCGGAATCCCCGTACCGCGGATCTTGTGGTGAACACGACTCACCTCGTAGGTCAATGACTGGTCTGTGTTCGAGGGTTTACCGTTACAAACGGGCAAGGCTTCGACGGTGTCGAACGGGGTAATCGGCCCACGAAGGAGACATTGCATGTCACCAGCAGTCGTCCCCTCGATCTGTTCTTTGAGGATTCGACGGACTTCGTTCGAGACCTCACGCTTACTCTCTGCATCGCTCGCAACTGTCGTCTCCCCGTGCAATTCCACCTCCCCTGCCCGCTGGTACAGTTCCGTGTGGCGAGCCTTGGCCTCGACATAGGTGTCCGACGGGCTGTTCACCTCGAAGTCGCCGACCTCGAAGCGGGACTGTTTCGCCGCCCCCTTCACGACTTGTGTGTTAACTGGCCGTAGTTCCGAGAGGGCGTCGTTGTTCTCGATGTACAGTTCCCCGTTCAGGTAGTGAGCGCGATGATGATTGTACTGTGCCTCCTCGACAGAGGTAAGCGCAACCCCGTTCTCGGTCGGTGTTAACCAAACATAGATATCGGTCTTTTCCTTGATCCAGTTGACGACATCGGCCAGCGTATGCTTGTTCGCCTGGAACGTCTTCGGTGTCGAAAGGAGATCCGTGTTTTTCGAGAGCCAGTTCGTCAACGGTGGAATCTCGTATCTGAGTAGGTCCGTCGTCGTCCCTTGCTGCGACAGGGGCGTTTCGATTGCTTCGATGTCCGCCGCCACGTCGAATGGGACTTTTTCGTTTAATTCCGAAGCAACGTAGTTGAGTATGTCCTGCGAGGAGGCCCCACGGAACGTCTTGGACGCGGGAATGTTCGAAAGGAGGTGTCCAGGGCCTTGGGCTCGGAACGACCACATTCGGGTGTTCTCCCCCGTGTTGCCGACGCCTGTGACGATGCCGCGGAAAATACGTGTATACCCGTTAGTGACGTGATCGCCCACATCTATCGTGGCGATGTCGAACGAGTCTTGCTCGTCTGGTGTCACCCCCTGAAAGGCATTCACGTAGTCTTCACCACGAAACGGGGAGGCAAACTCACACTCGACGTACCGAGTGAAGTCCAGCGGGCCTTCCTTTCGCATATGGATGTCCACATCACCTGCTGGTATCCTGCGATCGTTCACGAATATCCGAGACGGCGTTCGCCTGTTGGGACTGTGGGGTTCGACGGAGGTAGTCGATGCAGCATTCATGCCTCGAATCCCTCCAGATCCTCCATCGACGGCCGAAACTCGTCGGGATCGACTTTCCCGATCATCTCACCGTCAACCAGCACTTCCCCCGCCTGGAGAACGGCTGCGTCCTCGGGGATATCCTCAGGATCGATACACTCAGTTTCGTTGTCGTCGGTTTCGCGTTCCATAGTTATCTCAGTATTCGGTCGAAATATCGAATTCGTAACTCGCTCCGTCGCCAGCGGGGTGAGTGTCGTCGTACACGGCTTCATGACCGCCTGCAAGGCGAACCCGTCCAGTCCCCTCGTATCGCTCCCGCTCCCGACTCCCGTCGTCCTCAGCCCGACTCACGGGCCAGTGAAACACACCATCAACGTCGCACCGACATATCTCGCACAGGACCACGTCGTCGTCAGTCACGGACAGCTCGCCGTGGCAGTTGTCTTGCCGACAGGGCCGTCTGTCTTCCTCCCGATCCTCCCGAACAAGCGTTGGTAACCGCTTGATCCTATCCTCCTCGGCCGTCCCGCTCTTTGTTCCGCTCAAATGAGAACACCAGATGATAGAGACTCGACTACACTCTTTGTTCACGTCCCAACCCTATAAAACTTACGTTATTTGACATATTTGACATGTATCAGGTCGGGATATGCCAGGCCGTGAGATAGTTCGCGCTCTTAGCAGCGGTGGGGGCCGTCGAGAGACTGTCCGAACAGTTCTTTGATGCGGGGGGCCGCATGTCCCCGTCCTGCAGGGACCGATATCTGTGCCCCCGTTATTGCCTGGAATGTCTGGCGTCAGCCCGCCTCGGGGGACCCCCTCCCCCGTGTTATGACACTTTCTGATCGAAGGCTAATAATGTCCGTGAGGGGCTATGGGTGGCGAAAATGCTTATATAGATACAACGTGAACGAGTACATATCATATCTTAAGAAGATACTAAGTACCCTCCGCACCACTATCTGATTGCAATGTCGCAAGTAACTGGAAGCCAACACGCACGCACCGAGCCGTCGACCATCGTCACCGACCTTCCCGACGACACCGCCCGCAGTGTCGTCGATAATGCGCGCTCGTTGTCGCCCGACGATGACCGTCTAACGGACCACACGGGCGGACTCATGGACCTTAGTCGGGCCATGCTGACGACGGCGTTGTTCGACGCCGACCCCCATCACACGACGCTTATTCCCGAGGAACCGCACGAGTGGGAGTCGGGGACGATCCACTTGGTCTACCAGGCACCGTGTGAGTTTCCCGAGGGTAACGGATTCGTCACCTTCGACATCGTCGCCGACCACCCGACTCACGAGATAGAGTCGCTGGAGATTCGCACGGAGTTAGCGATTCCTTCGGAGAGGTAGGTTACTCGTCGGACAACGACCAAATCAGTGTGTTTCCGACTTTCTCGGCAGTGACGACGCCGTCGTCGCGGAGCTGGCGCAGACGGTAGTCTGCCCCCTGACGGGAGATCCCTACTTCGTCGGCGATTTCCGTCGTCGTCTGATTCCCGCCGCGGATAGCGGATAGAAATTGTTCGTCGCTGTGTTCTCGACGCCCGTCCGTTGGTTCGCTCATATCTCCACATCGTATCTCGACTCGGATATTAGTTTCGTTGCTGTGTAGCAAAACAATTATGTGGGTGGCTTTTGTAGATGGATGTAACTCATCGGCGTGTTCGCGCTTTGTAGAAAGCGCCCGTGCTGGTACACGGACGCCGATGGGTTGGAGCGCAACCCAATGACGCCTACGAGTCACGCCCCTCATAAGGGCACCGACGAGCGTATCGACCTCGAACAGCGCAGCGTCCGCGCCCTTACGGAGTGTATGACTGTGCTCCCACTGGGCGGAGGTATCTATTCAGTCACCTCTGAGAGCGGCAAGGAGTACCGTGTGGACGGCGTCGAAGGCCGCTGTACCTGTGCCGATGCCCGCCACAACCTCGCCGACGACGAACAGTGTAAACACGAACGGCGTGTTGTCTTTGCAACGGGCGAGTGGGCCATTCCCGAGTGGGTCGAGTCCGACGGCGTCGACCCGCAGTTAGGCGAGCATACCGACGGTGGTCCTGTTGTCGCTACGACGGACGGCGGCGGAGCAGTGGTCTTCGGGGGCAGACCCCACCCCTCGGACGGTGATGATGACGATGCAGACGACTCCTGTGAAGAGTGCGCTGGTCTCCCCGACGGATCCCCTTGCTTCGACTGCTTCAGCGACGGCGCTACCTTCGGGGGGAGCGAGTGATGCACCTCCCGCAGATCCACGCCGACGAGTGGGCCGTCGATTACGACACCGACGCCGTCGAGGTAGGGGATACGCTATACTTTGCCCCTGACGGGACTCTCGTCGCCGTCACAAACATCTCACGCCGACTCATCGCACTCCGAGGGCTATCCGACAACAGAACGACGACAACGGAGCGAGACGACGTGTCGGACGGCCTGTGGACCGACTTCTTCCCCGTCCGTCGGGAATAGGCCCGAACCACCTACCAACTTCTTCACGGCTGACGACCGTCGCAATCCCTACTCGAAACCTAATTCTCCCTGCCACCCCTCTCTCCCGTGAGATTCGGAGACAGCGAGCGCGTCGGTGTGGGCGCCGAGGACGCGCAGGCTGTCGGCCGCGGTTTGGCCGACAGACAAGCACCCGTCGGCCCCACCCGACCGCTCACACACCTACCCCTCCCGTGTCTCTATCCAAACGGGATACCGACACGCATCTCCGTTCTGACGCCACGGTCACTGTCCATGACGCTGTTCATGAAACGGATTCGTACCCGATGGTCCCAATCTTCCCCCGTGAACAGTCGAAGCAACAAAGTGGGTTTGTCTGGATTATCGGAGTGAACCGCCATACGGGAGTGTCTCCACCGATGACGTGGTCCTATTCAAACTATCGAGAACCCGAGAATTGCGAAAACGCCGCTCAGGCCATCCGCCCGAGCGCGAGCGCGTCGTCGGACTCCACCCAGGCGAGCGGGTTCTCCGTGTCGAAGAGGACCACGCCGCCGTCGATCTCGTAGGCGTCTGTGGCGGCGACGCCCTCGGGGTCGGCGGGGG
>JGI12405J12835_1000594_pt1 | contig 11170 bp, 9 predicted proteins | sample A23P3SouthBayCA_FD_12835 | JGI IMG/M metagenome (IMG submission 12835)
GAGCCGATCGACGAACGCCCAGACTTGCGGCGGGAGGAACAACAGCAAGACGGCACACATGACGAACGGAAAGGCCCCGAGTCGCATCGTTGTGGCCATCGAGAGGTGTGCGCCGACGAATGCGGCGACGATTGCGATCCGGAGGTATCCGGTTGCGACCACGAGCAGCACCGATGCGGATAGCACAGCAGTCCAGAGCCAGCTGATCCCCGTGAGAACTGCGGGATACTCCGCGAGGGTCGGACCGAACAGGTAGACGAAGTCCTCGAGGTGGAAGATACGCCGGACTGCGACGCCACTCGTCCAGGGGTCGCTCTGGAACTTGAGGATTGCGTTGATCGCGTAGATGACGACGACGTGCAGCAGAATCGTGGCGGTCGCCACTGAGAGGTGCCGGCTGTCGTCCTGCCGATGGCTGCGCAGCGACCATCGCGCGTCGAGTGGCAGAAACGTCGCAAGAAACAGCACCGAAATAAGAATCGTATCGCCACCGTTGACCAGATACGGATTGCGAGCGTACAGCGACGCGAGCAGTACTGCTGTACCAACTGCTGCGAGTCGGGGACGGTAGCCGACGAGCAGGCACACGGCGAGGATGACTGTCAGTCCCAGCAACAGAGCCTGCACCCACAGCGACCCGGAGATGGCGTGTAGGGACCACTGCGCGAGCGTGGGGGACGTGTCCGCGAGCGCGGCTCGAGGCAAGACTCCATCGTCCGTGTAGAACGTCTCTAGTCCCGACGCCCGAAGAACGAGGAGGTCGAAGAGGATGACGAGGCCCAGCCCGATCCGAAACGCACCCAGCGCTCGCGGATCGATTCCGAGATGCGACGTGATACGCGCTCGAAGGGGCCTGGCTGTCGCTTCGTCACCGTTAGTCGCGATTGTCGATGGAGCGTTGGCGGCGGGCATGACGACCGGAGAGGACGATCACCGAGTTCTAACCCGCTCTATAAGTGTTTTCTCCTTACTGGATCGGTCGGTAATCCACGTATCGAAACGCTCTCGGCGCGCTGCCGGAATAGCTGCGAACGGGAGCAGTTTCGTCGAGACACCGTTACGATCAGGCTCACGAGCCACGCCGACGCGGCTTGGGCGACTACAGTATATCTGCGTCGCTGTACGATCGGAGAAAATAGGTGGCTGATCGTTCGAACCCGCGCGACCGGTTCACGGGTAGCGTCACCGCAGCATAGCGCCGGCCGGATGGATGGCACAGACCGACGGCTCATAGCCTGCATCCGACAGTCCCGTCCCGACCGCGAAGACGGTCTCGCCGAGCATCGCCATCGACGCTTGGCCGTCGACCGCCGCGACGTCGGCGATCGTCTCTCTGACCTGGTCGGTCAACAACTCGGCATCGCGTGCGAACCGTCGCGAGGCGTACATAAACGATAGCAGCGTCGGCTCCTCGACGACGCGAGAGAGCGCGTCCTGTCCGGCAGCGGTCAACGTCTCGGTATCGCCCGAGAGTACGTCGGCCGTCGAGAGCTCGCCAAACGAGACGTACTCGACGCGCGCCCGCGTCGGAATCGAGTCGAGGACGTTCTCCTGTGGCCCACCGGGCTCGAGTCGGATCGGAACGCCGCCGTGAGCTTGCGCGACCACGTCGCCCAGCCCGGTCCCGGCTTGGACCTCAGCCCCGTGGGCGATCGTGACCAGTTCGTTCATCGAGAGCTTGCACGCGAACACGCGATTGGCCGCGAGCGCCGTCCCGAGGGCCATCGCGCCCGAAACGCCGAAGCCGGCACCGAGTGGCAGGTCGGACTCGCCCTCGACGCGAGCGGTCACGTCGAGCGTCTCGAGGACGGTACTGACGGGATCGATCTCGAGTTCGTCGCCGTCGAGAACGATCGTCGAATCGTCGTTTGCTGCCGGTTCGACCGTCACCTCGACGCCGTCGGTGAGCGTCAGCCCTGCCCCGCGAGAGCCTGCTTTCGTCGGATCCTCGGCCGGGTGTGCGCTGAAAAAGCCCGTGATGTGCCCTGGTACGAACGCGGTCGCCTCCTCACGCATTGGGGACCCTTACGACTGGGACGATATAACAGTGAAGATTCACAGGTGTCGTCACCGGTACGATCCCTGGCCCGCCTCGAGGGAGCCGTCGACGGCGATCCAGTCCGCCTGCGGCCCGTCGAGGTCGACGGCCACCGCGTCGCGGTACCAGTTGCCGCTCCAGCCGCCGACCCACCACGAGTTCTCGCCGCGGTGGGTGACGCGGATCGAGACGTCGGTGGACGGGTCCGTGTCGTACTCGGCGTAGACGAATCCCGTGTACTCGTAACACCGTTCCGCTTCGTCGAGACACTCCGTCTCAGCGGCGTCGACGCGTGGCTCGAGCACCGGTTCGGTGCCGACCGGCTCGCGCGTCTCGATGGGCTCGTCGCTCTCGATCCTGATGGTCAGTTCGTATCGATCGGTGTCGCGGACGAACATGTCGGGGTCGTCCGGATCGTACTCGTCAGCCGTGATCGGTTCCGTCCGCCCCAGCTCGCCCTCTTCGACGACCCGGTAGTACTCGGGTTCGACGACGAACTCGTCGACGGCCACCTCGAGCATCGGGCCGCGCTCGGTCTCGACGAGCCGGCTCGAGAACGCCTCCGGCTGGGCGTAGTAGTCGCCGTCCGCGAGTGCACCAGCAACGGCCACCTCGCCGTCCGAAACCGGCACCGGGACGTGCACCGTTGCGTTCGTCAGCGTTCCGTTCGTCGCGAGCTCGACGTCGTAGCTGTACTCGCTCGTATAACTGTCCTCGGCGAGCGAGTCGGAGAGGACGACGAGCCCGCCGATCAGGAGTGCGGCGACGACCGCCACAGCCAGGAGTGCGATTCCGAGAGTGCGTTTCTGGGTCATCATACTGCCTCGAGCACGGCCCTCGGTCGACGTGCGACCCGAGCAACCGGCGGTGTCTCTTGACAGAGACGGCTCGATGACTCGTAGCTTTCGGTGATCGTTCCTCGAAACCGAGAATCAGTGTGCGACGACCGATCGGAACGATCGGTTCGGCCCGTCACCGGTCGCCGATGGCGACAGGCGCTGTCGGTCTGGCGAGACTCACTCCGTTCGCCTCGCTTGCTCCCACCGTCTTCGTCTACGGACTCAGACGCTGACGGTCTCGCGGGAACACCGTTGGACGAGCAAAGCGAGTCCAACGAGCTCCCGCTCGCCGGTCAGCGGCGAACCCGATTACGGGCTCAGCCGCTGTCGGTCTCGCGGGAAGAGAACAGCCTCTCGGATGTTGTCCAGCCCGAGGATCGTCATGATCAGGCGCTCGCCACCGAGACCGAAGCCGGCGTGAGGCGGCATGCCGTACTTGAACATCTTCGTGTAGTACTCGAACTGGTCGGGATCGAGACCCTGCTGTTCGAAGCCTTCGATGAGCTTCTCGTGGCGGTGTTCACGCTGGCCGCCCGAGACCAGTTCCATCCGTGGGTGCATCAGGTCGAAGCCGGTCGAGAGCTGGTCGTCGTCGTCGTGGTCTTTGATGTAGAACGGCTTGATCTCGCTGGGCCAGTCGGTAATGAAGTAGTGGCCACCAACGTCGTCGCCGAGGGCCTTCTCGGCCTCCGTCGAGAGGTCGTCGCCCCAGACGAGCTGCTCGTCGAGTTCGCCCGTCGCGTTGATGCGCTCGATGGCGTCCTCGTAGCTGATGCGTGGGAACGCCTCCTCGGGGGCGCTGAATTCGTCTTCGAGGCCGAGTGCCTCGAGTTCATCGGCGCAGTTCTCCTCAACGGCCTCGTAGGCTGCTTGAACGACGCCTTCGACGACGTCCATGGCGTCGTTCTGGTCGCAGAACGCGCCCTCGAAGTCGATCGAAGTCGCCTCGTTCAAGTGTCGGGGCGTGTTGTGCTCCTCGGCGCGGAAGATCGGGCCGATCTCGAAGACACGTTCGACGTTCGAGCCGGCGATCAGCTGTTTGAACAGCTGGGGCGACTGGTTCATGAACGCTTCTTCGCCGAAGTAGGTGATCGGGAAGAGTTCGGTCCCGCCCTCGGTCCCGGTCGCGACGATCTTCGGCGTGGTGATCTCCGTACAGCGGAACTCGCGGAACTGATCGCGCACTGCGCGCAGGATCTCCGACCGGATCTCGAAGATGGCCTGGACCTCGTCCTTGCGCAGGTCGAGGGTGCGGTTGTCCAGTCGCGTCGAGAGGTCGGCGTCGACCTTGCCGGAGGGGTCGAGCGGCAGTTCGGGGTCAGCGGGGGCGACGACCTCGACGGACTCGGGCGTGACCTCGACGCCCGTCGGCGCGCGCGGCTCCTCTTCGACAGCGCCGGAGACTTTGACGACGCTCTCGCGGGAGACGCCCAGCCCGGTCTCGACGAGATCCTCGTCCATCTCGTCTTTCTCGAACTTGATCTGGATCTTGCCCGAGGTGTCTCGGAGAATCAGGAAAGCGATGCCACCGAGATCGCGGATCTCGTGGACCCAGCCGGCGACAGTGACGTCGTCGCCCGGCTCGGCGTCGGCAGTGTAGGTTCTGTTCTGCATACCACCTGATTCACGCAGGCGGAACTTAAACGCAGCCGTTCGGGCTCGCGGCAGCCGGTGTCCGTGCGTGTGCGAACGACGCGGGTCTCTACGGACTACTGTCAGTCATTGCCGGTGCAACAGCGACCGTCCTGCAGTTGCACCGGGAAATCGAGACAGCAGACCGTATCGTCACCGCTCGTGGACGGTCATCGGAATTTCGTGTTTCGGCCGCGCGGTCACCGTCGCCATCAGGTCCAGGTCCGTCCCGGGGACGAGCTCGAGGTGATAGTCACGATAGACCATCGCGAGGATGAGCCGCGCCTCGAGCATCGCAAAGCGGTCGCCGATACAGCGACGCGGCCCCGCTGCGAACGGGAAGTACGCCAGTTTCGGAAGGTCGTTCTCGAAGTCGTCAGCCCATCGTGCTGGCCGGAACGCGAGCGGGTCGTCGTACCACCGCGGATCGCGGTGGACGACCCACTGGTGCATCCGGACAGTCGATCCCGGTTCGATTTCGTAGCCGTCGATGACGTCTGGTTTGACCGGCTCGCGGACGATTCCCGGCACGGGCGGGTAGAGCCGCATCGACTCCTTGACGACGCGTTCAGTGTATGTAAGGTCAGCAAGATCGTCCATCGTCGGCGTCCGATCGCCGAGGACATCCTCGAGTTCCGCGACGAGCCGTTGCTCGACCTGCGGGTTCCTCGAGAGGAGATACATGGTCAGCGTCAGCGACAGCGCTGTCGTCTCGTGGCCGGCCAGCAACAGCGTGACCACTTCGTCACGAATCTGATCGTCCGACATCCCGGTGCCGCGTTCGTCGGTCGCCTCGAGCAGTTTCGAGATGACGTCGTGGTCCGTCGGATCAGTCCGCCGTTGCTCGATCAACTGGTAGACGACTTCGTCGAGGTCCTCGCGAGCGCGTTTGATCCGCCGTTTGGCTGGCGTCGGGACGTTCGGTGGCAGGACGTAGTTCGAGAGGCTCTCGGAGGACTCCATGAACGTCTCGAGCGTCGAGCCGATGGTGTCGACGTGCTCGTCGACATCGACGCCGAACAGCGCCCGGGCGACGATCTTCAGCGTCACTTCCATCATGTCCTCGTGGACGAGGCGTGTCTGGCCGTCGTCCCACGACTCGAGGGCCGCCTCGGTGAACTCGGTCATCATCGTCGCGTACTTCTGGATCCGGTCGGGGTGGAACGCGGGCTGGATCAGGTGGCGGTTGCGCCGCCAGACCGCGCCTTCGCTGTTGAGGATGCCGTTACCGGTCAGTGGCCCGAGGACGTTCTGGAACCGCTCGCCTTTGACGTAGTTTTCGTTGTTCTGGACGAGCACGTGTTCGATGTAGTCGGGATGATTCAGCTGGTAGACTCGGCCGCCGGGATCCTCCCAGGAGGCGATATCGCCGTACTCGCGGGCTGTTCGCGTCATAAAACCGTACGGATCGCGGAGGAACGCGACCTGATTGCCGAGCAACGGGGCCCCATCCGGTCCCGGCGGATAGCGGTCAGTGGTCGCAGACGTGTCGTGGCGCATTCGTAACTCGACAAAGGGGCTGTGGCCACCTTTCTGTATGGCCGAGCATGCTAGGTGTTTTTACTTCGAGGGCCAATACGGACCGCTGTGAATCCGTCCGCCCAGCCGACCGCAAACGCGCAGACCGACGCCGCCGGCGGTGATCGGCGATGAGATACGCCACGATGGTGCTGACCTGGGCCGACGGTCGGCTCAACGCGATCGACGACCACTTTAGCCGCAGCGACGCGGTCGCGATCGAAGGGGTCCGCTATCTGAACCCGATCCACGAGGGGCGATACGTCGAACTCCTCGAGCTCCGCGGCGACCTCGAGCGGGCCCGCGCGTTGCTCGCCGACAGCCCGGAGGCACTCGAGTACGACGTTGCCGGCGCGGACGACCGCGGCGTCGCCTACGTGCAGTGTCAAATCGTCGAGCCCGTCGACGACCTGCTATCGATCCTCCGTGAGCACGAAATCGTCCTCGACTGGCCGATGACCTACGTCGACACCGACGCCGCTCGTGGGCTCGAGGTGACGGCGATCGGGACGAGCCAGGCGATTCAACACGCTGCTGCGGCGCTTCCCGACGGGATCGATATCGACCTCCAGCGGCTGGGCGAGTACGACCCCGGCGGTGGCCAGTCCTCGCCGACGCTGACCGCCCGCCAGCAGGAACTGTTCGAGCTCGCGGTCCGCGAGGGGTACTACGAGGTGCCGCGCGAGACGACCCACCGGGAACTGGCCGCGAAACTCGACCTCGCGGCGGGGACCGTAAGCGAACACCTCCAGCGGATCGAATCGAAGCTGGCCGCTAGCTATACGGCGGCGATGCGATAGTCGATCCATCGTCCCACCGAATGATCGATCCGCCTCGCTTTTATCGGTCGCCCGTCGCTCTCTTGATATGGACGACCTCGAGTCACTCGCCGACGACATTCGACGTGCAGACACCGTCGTGGCCCTGACTGGTGCGGGCATCTCGGCTCCATCGGGCGTCCCGACGTTCCGCGGTGACGACGGCGTCTGGGACCGATTCGACGAGGGACAGTTCGCCTACGGCCGGTTCCAGCGCGATCCCGCGGGCTTCTGGGACGATCGCGTCACCCTCCAGCGAGAACTGTTCGGTGACGACCCCGACCCGAACGCGGCCCACGAGGCGCTGGCCGCGATGGGACGTGCGGGTACCCTCGAGGCGATCTGCACCCAGAATACGGACGGCTTACACGGCGTAGCCGCTGACACCGGAGACGACCCAGCCAGTGATGCGGATGGAGACACGACGATCCTCGAGCTGCACGGCAACGCCCAGCGAGTTCGCTGTCAGGACTGTGGCAGCCGCCGTGACAGCGAGCCGATCATCGAGCGTGCAGTCGCCGGCGACCTGCCGCCGACCTGTGATTGTGGCGGCATCTTCAAACCTGACGTCGTCCTTTTCGGTGAACAGTTGCCGGGTGCGGCGATCCAGCGCGCGCGATCGCTCGCCCGCGAGAGCGATGTCTTCCTCGCGATCGGTTCCTCGCTGCGCGTCCAGCCCGCCGCTTCGCTCCCGCGGCTTGCCGCGGAAACCGGCGCGACGGTCGGGGTCGTCAACCTCGACTCGACGCCGTGTGACGGCGTCGCCGATGTCGTCTATCGCGAGGACGTGACGACTGTCTTGCCGCGGCTTCGAGAGCTCGTCCTCGAGTAGCAGCGATAGCGGCAGTTAGTCAACAGGGTGTCGAAGGAGTCTTTCTGCGCTGTTGATTACATCCATTTCTACGATGAATTGGCTGATAAGTGAGTATACATATTTCGTGACGACAAAGTTAACTATATGCGTATCAAAGGAAAATCACTATTCTAGAGGAATCCACGTATATGACTGCTACTCGGAACCTACGCGGGTTTCAGGATGATTTTGCCCGGATTCTTGGTCTCTGGATTGTCCTCACGGGCATTATCGCCACGATGATTCTCAACTCTCTGCTTCCGTTGGAGTTTCTTGGGCCAGTAAGTGGGTTCGCTTACAACTATGTGATTGGGCCGGGACTTCTCCTTCTCGTCGGCGCCTTTGTTGGGTGGCTCTCGATGCGCCCGTGGAGAGCCACTATTGGAACGGCGTTCCTCCTCTGGGGAGCTATGACGTTATTCCTCGGGTGTACCGGTGGAGCGTGTCCGATTCCAGAAAATTACGAGCATTGGCGGAATATCAAATTCGCCATTGACGTAGGAATGGTCGGTCCGACCCTACTCGTTGACTCTCAACAGGGAGCCTGCGCATTTACCTGTCCCTACAGGATCAGATTACTCCCACTCGCTATCGGGTATGGGTCATTGGCTTTCGCATTGATTGCAGACGGAGATTACAGAGGGACTGACTGAAAAACAACATCGATATCGGGCGAGAGAAGTTCCATAGTCAGCCGATCAGTCCTGATACCATCCGGAGAAGTTGAGCCCCCGCCCCGATAACTATACCTCCTGTACTTATACTGTCAGACAGAAGTCAGTGAGAAGTCGCTCGCGAAAGCCGGCCGTCTCCGGCGGTGACGGCCGAGTCTGAGCGAGCGATCTTCAAATAGTTCTGTCCGACAGTATGAGAACAGCTGACGTTCAGACCAGCGAGACGTGATAACACCGTCTCAGATGCGTTCTAAGACGATTCGTTCTCCACTGGATGGAACTCCAGATTATCCGGCTCAACGGACCTAGCTGGCGTGCTATGACTGACGACCGAAACACAGGGACACGAACAATCGCCAAGGGTGTGTCGAAAAGCGGGTTCGTTCGTCGCATATATTCGTATACAGCGTAGCGCCGCCGTCAGAATTGCTGGTGACGATCTACTTACGACTGCGAAAACGACTCAGCAGCCGGCCAGTTCGAACCCACGTCACCAACAGCGGATCGTCCGTGATTGCAACTCGAGGTGTTCGACGATACCTCACGTCTGCCGCTTCGATCCGTCACACCGGGAGCGTGTTGTATCGACTCGATGACCGAATGGACTTCCGTTGCGATCCAGTCCCCACTCGAGACTGTCCGAGCCGTCGTCGAATCTCGCTGTCGTCGGTTGCGGTGTGCGTTCACTCCAAGCGGATCGGTCTCGCTCGAGTGGATGAGTGATGACGCCGCTGATTGGTGTGAATCGCTGGCTGGTAAGCCGCTCAAACGATAGACTGCAACCTGCCATTGCCACGACGAGACAAATCGGTCACACGACTATCGACCGTGTATTGCTTTGTCGAGGCCGCGCCCCATATAGCATATCTGGAACTATGGGGCTAGCCACCCATATCTTGTATCCAAACTAGTAGGCCCAACTACGAAGAAAATCTAGACTAGTAGTGCTATACTTGACGCTACTTGAGTGCTACTACCCGAGATAAATATACTTAGCTCAAATAATGGGTAGATTGAATATCATCGCGTTTGATGGATGCTGTATGAGCGATTCGGCCGATACATCTCGAGCAACTGTTAAAACATACGTCCCGACCTATCAGAAAGACGAGTGGCAATCCCACGCCGACGACCTCGACATGAGCCAGAGCGAGTTCGTTCGCACGATGGTCCAAGCCGGCCGAAAGGGGTTCGATTCCGGATCTGAGGAACCCGATTCTTCGGACCCAGACCCTGGGGGTAACGGCCTCGAAAGGCAGGTCCTCGAACTACTATCTTCTGACACGTATTCGTGGGACGAACTGCTCGAGGCAGTCTCCGACGACATCGAGTCGCGTTTAGACGAGACCCTCGAGGAGCTCCAGGCGACCAACCGGATTCGATACAGCGGACGCCACGGCGGGTACACGACTGTCGACGGTGGTGGTGGCGATGGCAACTGAGCCAACCGGCGACGCGCCGGCAGACGTGGCCGACCCGATCACGTACTTCCTCGACGACCAGCGCTATCACGGCAAGAGCGAGCGGACGCTCGAGGCCTACGAGCGAGTACTCCGGCGCTTCGAGACGTTTCTCGGTACACGCTTCGACGTCGACGCGGTCGGCGCGGCCCAACGACGGGAGTGTATGGCCTGGGTGCATTCGCTGCGCGGCGAGTTCGAAGACAGCACGATCGCGACGTACGCCTCCTATCTCAACCGGTTCTACGACTACATGACCCGCGTCGGCGTCTTCGACGACAATCCGATGGCGCTCGTCATGGAGGAGCTGTCCGAATCGATCGAGACGAATCCAACGCGACGCGACATTTCGGTGCCGGAAATGCGGTCGTTCGTCGACTCGATTCCACACCCCCTCGAGCGAGCCGTTATCGTCACCCTCCTCAAAACGGGGATGCGCGTCGGCGAGCTCTGTAACCTCGATCTACGGGATCTCCACCTCGAGACCCCGGAACTCGAGCTCGAATGGACGCCGCGTGTCGGCCTCGAGCAACGACCTGAATCAGTGTTCATTTCTGCCGAGCCGGCCCGCGGTGAGACCGTCAACGGCGAGGAACGGACGGCCTCGAACAAGCGAAAACGGGACACTGTCGTCCCCGTGGACGACGAACTCCGGCGGGTGATTTGCGAGTTGCTGGCGATCCGTCCGGACGCGGTGTCGTCAGCGCGGCCGCTCTTTCTCGATACCCGAGACTCGTGGGGCGAGCGGCTGACGCCGTCGGACGTCCGCTATCTCGTCGAGAAACACGCCCGCGACCACGGCTGGTATCGCACCGGCGGCGGGACTCAGGAGAACGTCACGCCACACTACTTCCGGCACTTCTTCACGACGCATCTGCGGGATCGAACCGGTGATCGAGGGATCGTCCAGTACCTCCGGGGGGACGTCGCCGGCGACGTGATCGATACCTACACCCACAACTGGGGCGATCGCGTTCGGGAGACCTATCTCGAGTCGATTTACGCCGTCACCCGGTGATGGGTGTCGCCTACGGGGCACTCTCTGGAGGTCGACACCGTGTGTGCTGTGAGATGTCCAGGGCAGCTTCAACAGTACGGACTACCGCGTTGTGGCCGACCCTTACACCGATATAATCCGGTTCTGGGATGAACAGCGAATAGGTTATAACTACGATCGTACTCAAAGCAAATGTCTTAGACTGGTCTAATAAATCAAATATAGCTATATCAATTTGTAGCTGTGGCGTTGCGAATGCCCCGATATCTGTGCACGAGATCACCCTAATGTGGACCTCTGTCTCGTCTTCAAATGGAAATCGGCCACTCACAACTGCCACT
>JGI12405J12835_1000595_pt1 | contig 11170 bp, 7 predicted proteins | sample A23P3SouthBayCA_FD_12835 | JGI IMG/M metagenome (IMG submission 12835)
AGAAAGGTCCGCGGCGGGAGTCGGGGGAAAAGAGACTGTCGGCACTACCCGGCGGGCGAACCGGGCGGGGAGGGGGACTATCCCAGCCAGTCTAAGCGCTCACGCCACTCCTGATAGACTTCTTCGAGGCGGTCGGCGTGTGGGGCCTGGGCGCGCCACTCGTCGTCTTCGAGGAACTTGGGGGCCTTCCCGATGTTCACGAGGCGGCCGTTGCAGGCGACGGGTTCGGCCTCCTGGTCGTCGGCGCCGTCGCCGGGGCCGTCGTCGGCGCCGGCTTCGAGCGAGCGGAGATCGTCGGCGCCGGGGTCATCGGTCACGGCGTCCATGCCGCGGAGGTCGTCGTCTCCCAGCTGGGCGTCGGCGTCACCCGCGGTCGAGTCGAGACTCTGAAAGTCGATGTGGTCGGTGCGGGCGGCCTCGGCGCCGGCCACCTGTACCTGTTCCTCGTCGTCGCCACAGGTACAGTCCTCGTCGTCGGGGTGTCGCTCGTTCGTACAGGCGAGCGACGAGTAGGGGAGGCCCAGCGTCTTCGGGGCGACGCTTCGGACCTTGGCGTCGGCCTGGCGGAACAGACGGGCGTCCTCGTCGTTCTCGTCCGGGTCGAACGAGAGATTCTGAGTCAGGTTGGGTCCGGTGGGTCGGACCGCGGCGCGCGTCTGCTCGTCCGTCTCGTACAGTCCGGTGTGGCTGAGACAGTAGCTCACCGCCCTGGCGAGGTCGAAATGGTCGTAGATGGAGACGTTCGACCCCTCTTTCAGGATGCGGTGGATCACCCAGTCGGTTTCTGCCTCCACGTCGCGGGTCACGTCCCCGCCGGGGAACTCGTGTCCGACGACGACGACGTGATAGTGGGGGGCAAACTTCAGTTCCGGCTCTACGTCCTCCCAGTCGTTCTCGGAGAACAGGCGACGCGCCCACTCCCCGCGGTCGTCGCCCTCCTTGCCGCGGTAGGGGTGGTAAAAGATGTACCCCTCCAAATCGGCCGCTTTGAGGATTCCCTTCACGATTTCAAGACCCTTCTCCCAGGGGTCCTCGGCGTCGGGGTGGAAGTGGGCGGGGACGGAGACGACACCGTGATGAAACCGCTGGTGGTTCGGCTTGAAGTCCTGGCGGTAGCGACGGAGTTGCTCTAGCTGCGAGACGACGTGAGCGGAGCGACGGCGCGCCCAAGAGGGCGCACAGCGGGAGCACCGTGAGCGGTAGCAGGTGGAGCCGGCCACTACGTCGTCGCCACAGTCGGCGCAGAACCGCGGGAGGTCGTCCCCACAGTCGTCGTACTGGACACCGCCGAACCCTGGGAGGGTCATGTCGGCGGTCCAGAGGTCGTCGGTGTCGGTGGCCTGCTGGGACCGCTCGATGATGCGGGTGAGTTCCTGGGCGGTGGCGTCGCCGCCCGTCTCGCCGTGGGTGGGGGCGTCGCGGCCGGTCGTCTGGAATAGCTGGGCGTCGTCGGTCGTCTCGGTGTTGAGGTCGGTGTCGGTCATGGTCACTCGCGCCTCCGTGCGTCGGGCTGGACGGCGCTGGGGTCGGCCTGTCCCTCGGGTGGGACTCGGAGAATCAGCGACTCGGTGAGCGCCTGGACGGCGTGGGTGGCCTGGGACACTCGTTCGAGGTGGGCGTCGGTCAGCGTCTGGTCGCCCTGGAGGGCGGCGGTCACGTCCTCGACGGCGGCGGCCGTCTCGTCGGCCATCGCCTCGATCGCCTCGGCCACCTCGTCGTCGTCGGCGTCGGACAGCGGGAAGGTGCCTCTCTCGAAGTCGGTACTCTCATGCCCCTCTCGCGGGGTAGTGTCGTTCGTCGTCATGGTTTCGTGGCGACGCGGGGTCGGCGTCGTCGCGCCGGCTCCCGCGGGCAGTCTCTCACCGGGGACCCTCGCCCGCTTTGGCGGGGTCATCAGTCCCGGCGTCTCGAAACGGGAGCGACGCGGAGTCATTCGTCCGCGTCACCTCCGCTAACGTCTCGATTTTCCTGAATCTCGTTCCTCCGGTGTATCACGTCGCGGAGGGTGGCATCGGCGGGTTTCTCAGACTGGTCTTCCAGTGAAATCAGGTGGTAGGCGGCCAGTTCTACCATATCTTTGTAGGCCAAATCTTCGTCCCCGAACTCCAGGGCCAGGAGCGCGCCGTCCGGCCCACGGCCCACGACAGACACCGCCTCGGTGTCGGGGTCCGTAATCAGGTTGACAGCCACGTCCTCGGCGTATTCACTCATTCAGATCGCCTCGTTCAGTCGGGTTTGCGTGACCAATGACCCGGTGGTTCCTTCGATTTTGACCATGTTGGACTCTCTACCTCGACTTTCACCGCTCTTTTTCGAGATATGCGACCCGGCGGCCCCCGTCCCGCAACGGAACCGCCGTGAGACGCCCCCTCTGTACACAAATGAATGGGACGCAAGGGGGGCGTCTGGTTGTTGCAGGGGTGTCAATCGGCCGCCGTATGGGGGTTTCAGGCTCTCCGCCTGCAACACCTGGCGGTTAGTCCCGCAAACACGGCCGCTCGGGGGTGTCTGTGAGCGGAAACCCTCCGCTCGCACCGTTATAACGTTCGAATCTCGACGGCTCGCCTCGGGGGTAAAACCTAAGCGGCCGGAGGAGGAAGGTACGAGCGAGGACGAACCGGCTCCCACACCGTCTCGGCGGGCGATCTTTGGTAGGGCCGCCCCGCCGAGGTCGTCCGTCGCCCGGCCTTCATCCGGGCATCGTTTCACGTTCGTTAGTGGTTACTGTCCACATACTCACCTGCCCCCTTAGTGTTTTCTCTCGTCCGGTAGACCTTTCACATCCGGTTATAATACGTTATAACACCCGTGAGTCCCATAATCTCGGCTCAGGTGTCCGACGAGGTATCAGAACGGATCGAGGAACAGCGGGAGGGACAGGGGGATGGCAAAGAGTCGCGGTCGGCCGCCATCAAGCGAATCATCCGCGCCGGCCTCGAAGCCGAGGAGCGCGAGGATGGGGTGTACCTCACCCGGTCCGCCGCAATCGTGATGGTCGGGTGGTTCGGCATCATCGCGGCCTTTGCCGATGCAGACGCTTTTATCGGCTACCTCGGGACCGCCCTGCTCGTGGCCGGTATCATCATCGGGGTGGCCGACCGGCGCGGGTGGATTTAAGCACCCGTGAGCGCACTGTCCACTCGCTTCACAAAAACCATCCCGCGGACCTTTCCCGTGGAAACCTCTACCGCGTCACGCCCTGTACCTACTGTTATAACGACTTTCACCGACTCGACACTCCCGTTCAGTCCTACTTGACACTCGGCTCCCTGGCGAGCGTCCCAGGTGAACGTCGTTCCCTGTCCACACCCGCCACGTCCCGCGGTTTCCACACCTTCATTCACCACACACCCCCACCTGCCGCCATATTTTCTTATTACATGGTCCCCTCTCGCGGGGTTTCGGTGAACACCCGGACCCACCGATCCGTCACGAAAGGAAAAAACGGCCGACGAACTCGACTGCGACACCGCTGGGTCAAATCTCACGCGAGAAAGCCGCTGTGGGCGGTGGGCTGATTTTGGGGGTCGTGTGAGACGCCGGACCCGTGCTCGGGGAGCTCCCCGCCGCGGCCACATCTGTCCGCGGCCGAGATCGTCGTCGGTCCCCACTCGCGCCATGTGGTGTCCGCGACTGTCTGAATGTGAAACCTAAGAGATAGGGATTCTCGCGCCTGCGTTCGACGGATTCGGGGTAGTGATCACTGCCGGTGTGTAAACACCCGGTAGACACCTGTGGACACCAGTCGAAATCTTGCAACTCTCCGCTATTGCAGACTCTCGGGGCCTTTCTCGCACATATCGCGCGTCTTATATATAAATTCCTCCGGCCACCACCCGCGCGCCGTCGGGCGATTAGACGGGTTTACAGCAACACCTGCCGGTAACTACGCGCAATCATGCGATTAGCAGTGTATGCGGCTACTACCTACACACCCCCCAAAGGGGGGTGTGTAGACGGTGGGGAGACATGGGTGGTGGGCGACAGTGTTTGAACACCTTGGCCATGACCCGATCGACCCGTGATCACTCCGGGGGGTTCGATCGCTTCACCACCTGCACGAACCTCTCCGTCGGTTCTCCAATGGCTACGGTTTCGGGCGGATCGCCGGAAACGACGAGAGAATCAATCTGAAGGTCGCCGCCGTGGGAGTCGAGGTGGTCCGGGAACTCGTCCCAGGAGACGGGTTCCCAGCAGTAGGGGCATTCGACAGCGGGCGTCTCACTCATCGGCGGCCTTCCCGTAGGTCGCTCAGATACTGGCGCACGGTGGGCTCAGAGACGCCTAGCTCGGTCGCTATCCACCCCTCCCGTTCCTGATGGACGACTTTCAGCCAGCCAGCCATGGCCGCCTTCCCCGCCGCGGCCACCTGTGCGGGGATCGCCTGCGACTCGCCGGCCCACTGTTCCCACTCGCCGCCGTCCCGGTCGTACTTCGAGGGTCCGAACTCCGGCGGGAGCACATCGGAGATCCCCGTGACGCCCGCCTTGTCGAGCGTCGCGGCGAGCGTCCGGGCGAGCTTCTTTCCGTCCTTCCCGTGGCCTATCTCGACGGCCTCGTTCTCTCCTGAGTATTTCACGTAGTAGACCGGGGTGGTGCTGTTGAATCCGCTCGTTTCCTTCTCCATCTCGACTAAGATTCGGCCGTAATCCTCCGTCGCCTGCATATACAAAACGTATAGTCACAGCCACTTAGTAGTTATACAATCTGTATAATTTCAATCGGGGACCGCCACGACCGCGCCGGACACCCCTGCCGGATTCTATACGATTTGTCTATCTATGATCGAAGGTATACGAATCGTATACGCTCGCTCACCTCCCGGCGCCGTGGGAGCGGACATATCTGTCCGGTCGGTCGTCGGGGCCATTGGACAGATATGTCGTGTGTGGCTGTCGGGCGGCTCGTTCAGACGGTCACGATACCGTCGCCAGCGAGGAACCGAACAGTCCCGTCGTTCGCTAAGTCTCGTTGGAGAAACGGCGTGTCGGACATCACGTTCAGCGTCTCTCGGACCGTGCGGGTGCTCGCCCCGGTCTTCTCCGCTACCCCGTCCGGGGTCACGGCCTGTCCCTGTCGAGTGAGTGTGAGCGCAGTGATCCAGATACTGTCTCGGGTCCGTTGTTCGGCCATGCCATGCAATTAATCTCCGGTCTTGAAAATAGTTTCCACTCTCTCGAAAGAGTGGGTGGCCCACCGCCCATATGCGGGTTTCCACCGTAGCGGGGCTGTACCTCCCGAACCGCGGTTTCGTTGTGTATCACTTTCCAGATATGATTTGGGTTTCTCTCATGTAACTATCCGGGTACGGTAATCCGCCGTCTCAGGCTGTGAATCCTCCAAATTTTCGCGCGTCGCTTCAGCGACGCGCTTGCGGTGCTGGGCGGATTGTATACGTACGCTCCCGTCTCCGCGGCCGGGGGGNGGGGTGCGGACCGCGGCTCGGCGTCGCGGGGCGGGCGATCGGCGCCGTCGCTCGTCGAAACACCTCGGGAAACAGAAAGGTCCGCGGCGGGAGTCGGGGGAAAAGAGACTGTCGGCACTACCCGGCGGGCGAACCGGGCGGGGAGGGGGACTANCCCAGCCAGTCTAAGCGCTCACGCCACTCCTGATAGACTTCTTCGAGGCGGTCGGCGTGTGGGGCCTGGGCGCGCCACTCGTCGTCTTCGAGGAACTTGGGGGCCTTCCCGATGTTCACGAGGCGGCCGTTGCAGGCGACGGGTTCGGCCTCCTGGTCGTCGGCGCCGTCGCCGGGGCCGTCGTCGGCGCCGGCTTCGAGCGAGCGGAGATCGTCGGCGCCGGGGTCATCGGTCACGGCGTCCATGCCGCGGAGGTCGTCGTCTCCCAGCTGGGCGTCGGCGTCACCCGCGGTCGAGTCGAGACTCTGAAAGTCGATGTGGTCGGTGCGGGCGGCCTCGGCGCCGGCCACCTGTACCTGTTCCTCGTCGTCGCCACAGGTACAGTCCTCGTCGTCGGGGTGTCGCTCGTTCGTACAGGCGAGCGACGAGTAGGGGAGGCCCAGCGTCTTCGGGGCGACGCTTCGGACCTTGGCGTCGGCCTGGCGGAACAGACGGGCGTCCTCGTCGTTCTCGTCCGGGTCGAACGAGAGATTCTGAGTCAGGTTGGGTCCGGTGGGTCGGACCGCGGCGCGCGTCTGCTCGTCCGTCTCGTACAGTCCGGTGTGGCTGAGACAGTAGCTCACCGCCCTGGCGAGGTCGAAATGGTCGTAGATGGAGACGTTCGACCCCTCTTTCAGGATGCGGTGGATCACCCAGTCGGTTTCTGCCTCCACGTCGCGGGTCACGTCCCCGCCGGGGAACTCGTGTCCGACGACGACGACGTGATAGTGGGGGGCAAACTTCAGTTCCGGCTCTACGTCCTCCCAGTCGTTCTCGGAGAACAGGCGACGCGCCCACTCCCCGCGGTCGTCGCCCTCCTTGCCGCGGTAGGGGTGGTAAAAGATGTACCCCTCCAAATCGGCCGCTTTGAGGATTCCCTTCACGATTTCAAGACCCTTCTCCCAGGGGTCCTCGGCGTCGGGGTGGAAGTGGGCGGGGACGGAGACGACACCGTGATGAAACCGCTGGTGGTTCGGCTTGAAGTCCTGGCGGTAGCGACGGAGTTGCTCTAGCTGCGAGACGACGTGAGCGGAGCGACGGCGCGCCCAAGAGGGCGCACAGCGGGAGCACCGTGAGCGGTAGCAGGTGGAGCCGGCCACTACGTCGTCGCCACAGTCGGCGCAGAACCGCGGGAGGTCGTCCCCACAGTCGTCGTACTGGACACCGCCGAACCCTGGGAGGGTCATGTCGGCGGTCCAGAGGTCGTCGGTGTCGGTGGCCTGCTGGGACCGCTCGATGATGCGGGTGAGTTCCTGGGCGGTGGCGTCGCCGCCCGTCTCGCCGTGGGTGGGGGCGTCGCGGCCGGTCGTCTGGAATAGCTGGGCGTCGTCGGTCGTCTCGGTGTTGAGGTCGGTGTCGGTCATGGTCACTCGCGCCTCCGTGCGTCGGGCTGGACGGCGCTGGGGTCGGCCTGTCCCTCGGGTGGGACTCGGAGAATCAGCGACTCGGTGAGCGCCTGGACGGCGTGGGTGGCCTGGGACACTCGTTCGAGGTGGGCGTCGGTCAGCGTCTGGTCGCCCTGGAGGGCGGCGGTCACGTCCTCGACGGCGGCGGCCGTCTCGTCGGCCATCGCCTCGATCGCCTCGGCCACCTCGTCGTCGTCGGCGTCGGACAGCGGGAAGGTGCCTCTCTCGAAGTCGGTACTCTCATGCCCCTCTCGCGGGGTAGTGTCGTTCGTCGTCATGGTTTCGTGGCGACGCGGGGTCGGCGTCGTCGCGCCGGCTCCCGCGGGCAGTCTCTCACCGGGGACCCTCGCCCGCTTTGGCGGGGTCATCAGTCCCGGCGTCTCGAAACGGGAGCGACGCGGAGTCATTCGTCCGCGTCACCTCCGCTAACGTCTCGATTTTCCTGAATCTCGTTCCTCCGGTGTATCACGTCGCGGAGGGTGGCATCGGCGGGTTTCTCAGACTGGTCTTCCAGTGAAATCAGGTGGTAGGCGGCCAGTTCTACCATATCTTTGTAGGCCAAATCTTCGTCCCCGAACTCCAGGGCCAGGAGCGCGCCGTCCGGCCCACGGCCCACGACAGACACCGCCTCGGTGTCGGGGTCCGTAATCAGGTTGACAGCCACGTCCTCGGCGTATTCACTCATTCAGATCGCCTCGTTCAGTCGGGTTTGCGTGACCAATGACCCGGTGGTTCCTTCGATTTTGACCATGTTGGACTCTCTACCTCGACTTTCACCGCTCTTTTTCGAGATATGCGACCCGGCGGCCCCCGTCCCGCAACGGAACCGCCGTGAGACGCCCCCTCTGTACACAAATGAATGGGACGCAAGGGGGGCGTCTGGTTGTTGCAGGGGTGTCAATCGGCCGCCGTATGGGGGTTTCAGGCTCTCCGCCTGCAACACCTGGCGGTTAGTCCCGCAAACACGGCCGCTCGGGGGTGTCTGTGAGCGGAAACCCTCCGCTCGCACCGTTATAACGTTCGAATCTCGACGGCTCGCCTCGGGGGTAAAACCTAAGCGGCCGGAGGAGGAAGGTACGAGCGAGGACGAACCGGCTCCCACACCGTCTCGGCGGGCGATCTTTGGTAGGGCCGCCCCGCCGAGGTCGTCCGTCGCCCGGCCTTCATCCGGGCATCGTTTCACGTTCGTTAGTGGTTACTGTCCACATACTCACCTGCCCCCTTAGTGTTTTCTCTCGTCCGGTAGACCTTTCACATCCGGTTATAATACGTTATAACACCCGTGAGTCCCATAATCTCGGCTCAGGTGTCCGACGAGGTATCAGAACGGATCGAGGAACAGCGGGAGGGACAGGGGGATGGCAAAGAGTCGCGGTCGGCCGCCATCAAGCGAATCATCCGCGCCGGCCTCGAAGCCGAGGAGCGCGAGGATGGGGTGTACCTCACCCGGTCCGCCGCAATCGTGATGGTCGGGTGGTTCGGCATCATCGCGGCCTTTGCCGATGCAGACGCTTTTATCGGCTACCTCGGGACCGCCCTGCTCGTGGCCGGTATCATCATCGGGGTGGCCGACCGGCGCGGGTGGATTTAAGCACCCGTGAGCGCACTGTCCACTCGCTTCACAAAAACCATCCCGCGGACCTTTCCCGTGGAAACCTCTACCGCGTCACGCCCTGTACCTACTGTTATAACGACTTTCACCGACTCGACACTCCCGTTCAGTCCTACTTGACACTCGGCTCCCTGGCGAGCGTCCCAGGTGAACGTCGTTCCCTGTCCACACCCGCCACGTCCCGCGGTTTCCACACCTTCATTCACCACACACCCCCACCTGCCGCCATATTTTCTTATTACATGGTCCCCTCTCGCGGGGTTTCGGTGAACACCCGGACCCACCGATCCGTCACGAAAGGAAAAAACGGCCGACGAACTCGACTGCGACACCGCTGGGTCAAATCTCACGCGAGAAAGCCGCTGTGGGCGGTGGGCTGATTTTGGGGGTCGTGTGAGACGCCGGACCCGTGCTCGGGGAGCTCCCCGCCGCGGCCACATCTGTCCGCGGCCGAGATCGTCGTCGGTCCCCACTCGCGCCATGTGGTGTCCGCGACTGTCTGAATGTGAAACCTAAGAGATAGGGATTCTCGCGCCTGCGTTCGACGGATTCGGGGTAGTGATCACTGCCGGTGTGTAAACACCCGGTAGACACCTGTGGACACCAGTCGAAATCTTGCAACTCTCCGCTATTGCAGACTCTCGGGGCCTTTCTCGCACATATCGCGCGTCTTATATATAAATTCCTCCGGCCACCACCCGCGCGCCGTCGGGCGATTAGACGGGTTTACAGCAACACCTGCCGGTAACTACGCGCAATCATGCGATTAGCAGTGTATGCGGCTACTACCTACACACCCCCCAAAGGGGGGTGTGTAGACGGTGGGGAGACATGGGTGGTGGGCGACAGTGTTTGAACACCTTGGCCATGACCCGATCGACCCGTGATCACTCCGGGGGGTTCGATCGCTTCACCACCTGCACGAACCTCTCCGTCGGTTCTCCAATGGCTACGGTTTCGGGCGGATCGCCGGAAACGACGAGAGAATCAATCTGAAGGTCGCCGCCGTGGGAGTCGAGGTGGTCCGGGAACTCGTCCCAGGAGACGGGTTCCCAGCAGTAGGGGCATTCGACAGCGGGCGTCTCACTCATCGGCGGCCTTCCCGTAGGTCGCTCAGATACTGGCGCACGGTGGGCTCAGAGACGCCTAGCTCGGTCGCTATCCACCCCTCCCGTTCCTGATGGACGACTTTCAGCCAGCCAGCCATGGCCGCCTTCCCCGCCGCGGCCACCTGTGCGGGGATCGCCTGCGACTCGCCGGCCCACTGTTCCCACTCGCCGCCGTCCCGGTCGTACTTCGAGGGTCCGAACTCCGGCGGGAGCACATCGGAGATCCCCGTGACGCCCGCCTTGTCGAGCGTCGCGGCGAGCGTCCGGGCGAGCTTCTTTCCGTCCTTCCCGTGGCCTATCTCGACGGCCTCGTTCTCTCCTGAGTATTTCACGTAGTAGACCGGGGTGGTGCTGTTGAATCCGCTCGTTTCCTTCTCCATCTCGACTAAGATTCGGCCGTAATCCTCCGTCGCCTGCATATACAAAACGTATAGTCACAGCCACTTAGTAGTTATACAATCTGTATAATTTCAATCGGGGACCGCCACGACCGCGCCGGACACCCCTGCCGGATTCTATACGATTTGTCTATCTATGATCGAAGGTATACGAATCGTATACGCTCGCTCACCTCCCGGCGCCGTGGGAGCGGACATATCTGTCCGGTCGGTCGTCGGGGCCATTGGACAGATATGTCGTGTGTGGCTGTCGGGCGGCTCGTTCAGACGGTCACGATACCGTCGCCAGCGAGGAACCGAACAGTCCCGTCGTTCGCTAAGTCTCGTTGGAGAAACGGCGTGTCGGACATCACGTTCAGCGTCTCTCGGACCGTGCGGGTGCTCGCCCCGGTCTTCTCCGCTACCCCGTCCGGGGTCACGGCCTGTCCCTGTCGAGTGAGTGTGAGCGCAGTGATCCAGATACTGTCTCGGGTCCGTTGTTCGGCCATGCCATGCAATTAATCTCCGGTCTTGAAAATAGTTTCCACTCTCTCGAAAGAGTGGGTGGCCCACCGCCCATATGCGGGTTTCCACCGTAGCGGGGCTGTACCTCCCGAACCGCGGTTTCGTTGTGTATCACTTTCCAGATATGATTTGGGTTTCTCTCATGTAACTATCCGGGTACGGTAATCCGCCGTCTCAGGCTGTGAATCCTCCAAATTTTCGCGCGTCGCTTCAGCGACGCGCTTGCGGTGCTGGGCGGATTGTATACGTACGCTCCCGTCTCCGCGGCCGGGGGGTGGGGTGCGGACCGCGGCTCGGCGTCGCGGGGCGGGCGATCGGCGCCGTCGCTCGTCGAAACACCTCGGGAAACAGAAAGGTCCGCGGCGGGAGTCGGGGGAAAAGAGACTGTCGGCACTACCCGGCGGGCGAACCGGGCGGGGAGGGGGACTATCCCAGCCAGTCTAAGCGCTCACGCCACTCCTGATAGACTTCTTCGAGGCGGTCGGCGTGTGGGGCCTGGGCGCGCCACTCGTCGTCTTCGAGG
>JGI12405J12835_1000603_pt1 | contig 10989 bp, 5 predicted proteins | sample A23P3SouthBayCA_FD_12835 | JGI IMG/M metagenome (IMG submission 12835)
CTCGAACCCGGCCCCAGTCCGGGGCCATGGGGCGGTTCCGGTACCCCCGGAACCCGCCGATAGCAAAAAGCATATCTCGCGGGATACCCGAGTGATAACACATCCCAGTCTACTATGAACGAAGTCCAACTTGAGGTGGCGAAGGCCTACCCCAACGACTCGGGGCGTGGGATCGCCCGCCTCGACCCCGACACGCTCTTGCACCTGAAGCTGTCCCCCGGCGACATCATCGAGATCGAGGGCGCCGACACCACCGCCGCGAAGGTCTGGCGGGCCGACCGGCAGGACTGGAACACCGACACGGTCCGCATCGACGGGTTCACGCGCCAGAACGCCGACGTGGGGATCGGCGAGCGCGTGGAGATCCGCAAGGCCGAGGCCGAAAAAGCCGACACACTCGTCCTCGCGCCGCCCGAGGAAGCGAGCGTCCAGTTCGGCTCCGACGCCGCCGGCATGGTCAAGCGCCAGATCCTGAAGCGCCCGGTCGTCGAGCGCGACATCGTCCCCGTGATGTCCTCGACGAACCACCCCTTCATGCGCTCGCCAGGTCAGGCGATCCCCCTCATCGCCGTCGAGACCGAACCGGAGGGCGTCGTCCTCATCACCGAGGACACGGAGGTCGAACTCCGCGAGGAGCCCATCTCGGGCTTCGAGAAGACCGGCGGCGGGATCACCTACGAGGACATCGGGGGCCTCCAGAACGAGATCCAGCGCGTCCGCGAGATGGTCGAGCTGCCGATGAAACACCCCCAGATCTTCAAGAAGCTGGGGATCGAGCCGCCCCAGGGCGTCCTCCTCCACGGCCCGCCGGGCACGGGGAAGACCCTCCTGGCGAAGGCTGTCGCCAACGAGACCTCTGCCAGTTTCTTCTCTATCGCGGGCCCGGAGATCATCTCCAAGTACTACGGCGAGTCCGAACAGCAGTTGCGGGAGATCTTCGAGGACGCCAGCGAGGAGTCGCCCTCCATCATCTTCATCGACGAGTTGGACTCCATCGCGCCCAAGCGCGAGGACGTGACCGGCGAGGTCGAGCGGCGGGTCGTCGCCCAGTTGCTGACGATGATGGACGGCCTGGAGAGTCGGGGCCAGGTCATCGTCATCGCGGCGACGAACCGCGTCGACAGCGTCGACCCCGCCCTCCGTCGCCCCGGCCGGTTCGACCGCGAGATCGAGATCGGCGTCCCCGACGAGGTCGGCCGCGAGGAGATCCTCCAGATCCACACCCGCGGGATGCCGCTGTCTGACGACGTCGCCCTCTCGAACCTGGCGACCGAGACCCACGGCTTCGTCGGCGCCGACATCGAGAGCCTGACGAAGGAGGCCGCGATGAAGGCCCTCCGGCGATACCTCCCGGAGATCGACCTGGACGAGGAGGACATCCCGCCGAGCCTCATCGACCGGATGATCATCAAGCGCGAGGACTTCCGCGGGGCGCTCAACGAGGTCAGTCCCTCGGCGATGCGGGAGGTCCTCGTCGAACTGCCGAAGGTCAACTGGGACCACGTGGGCGGCCTCGAGAGCGCGAAAAAGGAGGTCCGCGAGAGCGTCGAGTGGCCGATGAACAGCCCCGAGAAGTTCGAGCGGATGGGCATAACGCCGCCCGCGGGCGTGTTGCTCTACGGGCCACCGGGCACCGGGAAGACGCTCATGGCCAAGGCCGTCGCCAACGAGACCGACGCCAACTTCATCTCGGTCAGGGGGCCGCAGCTCCTCTCGAAGTGGGTCGGGGAAAGCGAGAAGGCCATCCGCCAGACCTTCCGGAAGGCCCGGCAGGTCTCACCGACGGTCATCTTCTTCGACGAACTGGACAGTCTCGCACCGGGCCGGGGCGGGGACGTCGGCAGTAACGTCTCCGAGCGCGTCGTCAATCAGCTCCTGACGGAGATGGACGGGCTGGAGGAGATGGAGAACGTGATGGTCATCGGGGCGACCAATCGTCCGGACATGATCGACCCGGCGCTCATCCGCTCGGGCCGGTTCGACCGCCTCGTGATGATCGGCGAGCCCGACACCGAGGGCCGCGAGCAGATCCTCAAGATCCACACGGACGACTCGCCGCTCGCCCCCGACGTCAGCCTGCGCGAACTCGCGGAGATCACCGAGGGCTTCGTCGGCTCGGACCTCGAGTCCATCGCCCGCGAGGCCGCCATCGAGGCGCTTCGCGAGGACGAGACGGCAGACGAGGTCGAGATGCGCCACTTCCGCAAGGCCATGGAGAACGTCCGGCCGACGATCACGGACGACATTCGCGACTACTACGAGCGCATGGAGGAGGACTTCAAGGGCGGCGGGCCGGAGCCGACCCAGGGTCACCGCGGCGGCCGGATCGGCTTCCAGTAGTCGCCGCTTCTTTTCGACGCGCCCGAACTCACTTGCGCCACTCTTGACTGGCAGCCACAGCTCCTGACGTCGTCCTGAAATCGGGGGGTAGGAGCGGGCTAGTCGCGACCGACCACGTGTGGTGACTGGCTCGAAGCGTGACCGGGTCCTGCCGTTCGCGACAGAGAGCTGCCGGGCTACCTGTTGGTGACGGCCGTGTTCAGCAGTAGGACGGCGGTATCTCTCGGCATCCGACGACGAGTCGACAGCGACTGCGTCGGTAGGAAGTGCGTATTCGGGGACAGGAGGTTGGTACTACCCCCGCACACCGTCGTCCGGTCGCTGCAATGACGTGAGCACTTCGGTACAAACCGGGTGCAGGTAGCCACTAACTGGTCTGTTTCCGTCCAAAGCCAGTCGCAAGCTCGTAATAACGGCTATACAAGTAAGACAATCATACCGGTGTGTGTCCGACCGTAAACGATCTATTAACCACGGCGAACAGCACGGAACCGGGAACGAAGACAGTCGCATCGACCGGCGAAAGTATCTGCAACTGACCGGTCTTGGTCTGCTCGGAGCCGGGTTCGCGGCCGGTCGGACGGCCGCGGCGGGTGACTTGCCACACCTCGTCGTCTTCGACGGGAGCGACGCGTCCCGGGGGGCATACGAGTTCGGCGTGTCGGAGGCTGTCACCGCTGCGACCGACGTTGCTGGTGTCGAGAAAGGCGACTCCATCGACGGGACTGCGGTGACCGGGACCGTCGCCGGAGACGTCGACGCCTACCGGTTCAGCGGCACCCTGACCCACCTCGACGTCGAGGGTGGCGTCGAGGTGTCAATCTCTTACAGTGACACCAGCCAACCTGACGGCGCCAAGCTCGAGATCGTGACGCCGGCCGACGGTTCGGTCGAATACGCGTTCCGGGTCGAGGGCGAGGTAAAGAAGGACCTCGACAACGGTGACAACGCCGCCGAGGCCGACAACGACACCGTGACTGCCAACGACGACGGCAGTCACTCCGTCACCGGAATGACCGGCAATGGCTACGGCGACACCTACACCATCTACGGGGACGTCACCGCCTTCGAGCCGACCAGCGGCGACTTCACGCTCCTGCTCGACGGCGACCAGGTCACTGTCCCCGAGCTCTTGGGGCAGAGTGCGGACGATGGCGACGACGCCGAAAGCGGGACTCCCGACACCCACACGCTCCTGATAACTGCCGAGGACAGCGTCGAATACTCCTTCAGGACTGCCGGCGAGATCCAGAAGGACCTCGAGAACGGTCGCGACTCCGCGGAGGAACGAAATGACGAGGTCGAGCAACAGGACGACGGGACGTGGGCGGCGGCTGGCCTCACGGGCAACGGGTACGGCGATACGTACGTCTTCGAGGACGAGATCCTCGGTTTCGAGGTCCTCTCCGGCGACTGTCGCATTTTCCTCGACGGTCAGGAGGTCTCGGTCGCGGAACTCGGCGGCGAGGAACCCGACGAAGAGCCCGTCGAGGAGTTCGACGACGTGCTGTTCGTCGTCGGCTTCGACCACGACGACTGGCTGCCCTACCGGCTTCACGTCGACGCCCGCCCCGACCCCCTCTCGAGTGAGGACGACGAGTACTTCGCGGCAGGCAACTACGACCTCCGGGAACTCGACGACGGGACCTGGATCATCGAGGGACGGACTGGGACTGCCGATCCCAGCGGGCCGATGTACGGCGACGGGTATCGGTGGCAGCCCGAGGAGGGTACCGGCATCCTCGGGTGGGAGGCCGATCCGGTGGACGGCCGTGAGTACCACGTCTCGATCAACGACGAGCAGATCGACCCGTCGACGTTGCCAGCGTTCGATCCGCCCGAGCCCACCGTGCCTGACGAAGGTGGCGACGTCATCGGCGGCGGCGCCGGCTACTCGGGAGTCGTGCCTCGGTCGGCGGCCGACTACAGTGCCGGGAGCGCGTCCGAGCTCGCGGACGCGCTCGGATCGGCAAGCTCCGGCGACGTCGTCTACGTTACGTCCGACGTCGACGTGGGTAGTGGTGGCTTCTCCGTCCCCGATGGGGTGACCCTGGCTGGCGATCGGGGAATTGACGGCTCCGACGGTCCGCTGATCGCGACCGACCGCGACCCGAGCTACGTGTTCTCCACGCGCGGCGGGCGGATAACGGGCATCAGGCTGCGCGGCGCCTGGCACGGTCAGCGAGGCGAGGGCGGCAGCGGCAACGGTATCCGGATGCGCGGCAGGGCCGAGGTAGACAACTGCGCGATCTACGGCTTCGGACACGCGAACGTCGACGTCCGCCGTGGGTCCGGTGAGAACCACGTCCACCACAACTACATCTACGACTGCAACACGAACGGACTGGGCTACGGCGTCGTCGTCTACGGGAACAGCACGAACCCGCTGATCGAGCGCAACTACTTCAACGACAACCGCCATCAGATCGCGGCGTCCGGCGACAACTACGGATACGTCTGCCGGTACAACCACTGTGGCCCCCGGACCTTCCACACCATGTTAGACGTGCACGATCCAGGCTCGGTCCGGACGGTCTTCCAGAACAACATCGGCGAGCCGCAGACGCGCGACCTGGACGGCCAGGACGCCACGATGGTCGCTGGCACGGACACGCCGGCGGACGACGAGCTTCTGATCGAGAACAACTGGTGGTTCGTTACCGAGGGCGAGGCATACAGCCTCCCGGAGACGAACACGGTCGTCAGGGACAACCACTACACCGAGAGTGCGGGCGTCTCGTACGACGACATCATCCCGAATCATCCCGGTTCGGCCCACACTCCCTGGTAGCTTGCTCGACGCGCTGTACCCGGTCACGTAACCGGGCTGGACGGACGGGGTGCCCCTGTCCGACCGAACGCGTCCGCTCCTTCGTGACGTGCGGTGGTACCAGGACCGGCGACGCGACTGGATAGTCGTCGCCTGTAGCGGACGTTCGGACGCTACTACCGATTGGCGGCTGGACGTACCGTCTCGGTAACAATGTCGCCGTAGCCGGTTGGTACTCGGTGATGACGCGTGGTCTATCCGGCAGGCAGTCACTCCTTCCGGACGGTGTTACGAAGACCGTTCTCGACGTCCTTCACTACGGGTACGATCCCGGTTGTGCGCGCGGGGGGCTGTCCGAAGCCATCGAAGCGACGGCGAGCCCCCGGACCCACTCCGGTAATGTCGAGACGCTGATCGAGGTGGCGTTGGACGCGTTTCGCGAGGCAGTCGACGCCAGCATGACCGGCGTCGCCGATGACGCGACGCACGTGGTCCCGTTGAGCGCGGGACTCGACTCCCGTGCGATCCTGGCGACGCTGCTGGACCGACCCGACGTCCATCGCTCCGACGTACTGACGGTCACGTACGGGTCACCCGGCACGTGGGACTTCGAAATCGGACAGCGCATCGCCGAGGTGGCGGGGGTCCGGAACGCGGCAGTCGACCTGACGGCCGACTCTCTCGAGTGGTCTCTCGAGGCCCTCCGGGAGTACGCGGCGAAACGGACCTGTCGGGGCGGCATCTTCGACGGATACGCGAACTGGCGCGCGTCGACTGTGGTACCAGAGGACGGCGTCGTCTGGAGCGGATACACGGGGGGCGTGACGACTGGCGCCTGTCTCGCACCCGACCCCGCGGACGACTGGGAGACGGCGTGTGCTACTTTCGCGGAGAGAGAAGCATTCGCGACCGGCCTGACGCCGCCCGACTACGACCCGACGGCGGTTCTGCCGACGGAGCCGTTCCTGCCGCGCAGCCACCTGTCCTTCGAGGAACAGCTCAATTTTGCGCTCCGGCAGCAGTGTGCGACGGGCCCGGTCGTCCTCACCGCGACCGAGTCTCGGTTCCCGTTCGCACGTCCTGCCTGGCTCGAATTCAGCCTGAATCTTCCGCGGGCCCACCGGCGACACCGCTCGCTGTTCGCGGAGGCGTTTTCGACGGCGTACCCGAACCTCTTCAGCCTCCCGACGGACGCCACCGCCGGACACAGCCCGACGACGGGGCGACTTCGACAGATACTCACCCGGGCCAGGTTGCGCGTGCAGGCAGTCGCCGCTGCCGCGTTCGGCCGCGAGTTCACCCATCCAGCGACCAACTATCTGGACTTCGAAGAGGCCTTTCGCTCCGGCGAGCTGCGGGCGGTCGGGCGCACCCTGACGTCGGAGTTCGCCCGGCGCGGCGCCGTGGACTGGTTCGATCCGACAGCTGTCTGGCAGGACCATCAGGTAGGTGCCGACAGAACGAACGAGATCCTCGCGATCTGTCACGCCGAACTGTCTCTGATCGAAATCCGCGATCGCCAGACTGAGCGGCCCGATCCGCTGGTCGTCCAGTAACCTGGCTACGATATCAGGCGATCGGTGGGTCAACTGCACGGCAGCGCGGTCGAGGGCTGACGGTAGGACGCGGGTAGCCGGGCAGACGTCGGCACACAGGTGCTCACGGGACGTGCTCCTCGGGTGTCGACAGCACGGCGCGGCCGCCGGAGTGTTTCCTCCGAGGACGCGTAGACGCTCGTGGGAACGAACGTCGCAGACATAGGTCTCCACGAGGAACTCACTCATGCAGTTGTTCCCACCATCCCTTCTGACTGGTCGCGGCGTCGAGTTCGGTGTACCCTGGCCGTCGAGTCGCTAGCTGGTCAATTCTCGTCCTGTAGGTGATCTATTCTAATTGCGTAGCTTGGAGTGGACCCGGGTGATGGACAGGCGAGCGTACCTCGCGGCAGCCGGGAGCGCGGTTCTGTTCGGTGGGGCACTCGCGGATCCGGTGCCGATCGTCGAACCGGTGCAGGAACGAACGGACGACGATGAGCCCATGGTGGCGTCGTCGCTCGGGGACCTGCGCAACAGTCTCGGGGCGGCCACGTGGGGCGACGTCGTCTACGTTCCGCCGGACGTCGAGATAGACCTGACCGGGACGTGGCGGCTTTCGATTCCCGACGGCGTCACACTGGCCAGCGACGGCCGCCTGGACGACTACGATGGCGCGCGATTTCATTCCTCCCCCGGCGACGAAGCACCGGAACAGCACACGCACAAGTTCGAACTCGGGCGGGGCGCCAGGCTGACGGGCGTGCGTCTCGAGGGCCACCACCACGAATACGTCAACCCGATCGAGGAACACGACGGAGACTTCTACGCCCACCGCGGCAATGGGGTGTGGGCCGGTCGCGGCGCAGTCGTCGACAACAACGATATCTCCGGGTGGCTCTACGCCGCGGTCTGGGCCGAGGACGACGCCCACGTCCACGACAACTTTCTCCACCACAACACGTGGGGCGGACTCGGATACGGCGTCGTCGTCCCGTCGGGGGACAACATGCCCCTGATCGAGGCCAACAGATTCAACTACAATCGACACTCCATCGCGGCCGGTGGCGGCCCGGAAGTGGGGTACGTCGCTCGCAACAACGTGGTCGGCCCCGACTGGGTCGGCGCACAGTTCGACATGCACGGTGACGAGGGGATGGTCGGCGTCGCCGGGGACGAGGTAGTCATCGAGGGAAACACCTTCCGGGGAACGCACACGGTCGAGGCAAAGACCAGAAATCCCGGTGCCGAGGTTCCGGCCATCCACATTCGTGGCACGCCGGAGACCGGTGTCTGGGTGGAGAACAACCACTTCTACCACGAGGATCGTGCGTCGGCCTACCAGCAGACCGACGGTCCCCACAGGGTCCAGTTTTCCGGCAACACGTACGGTCGGCCCGAGTCGGGATAGCGAGCGGGGCGTCTGTCGCACTCACTGCAGTTTCACGAACCCGGCTTCGAGGACCGTACCGAACGGGTCTGGGGTCTTCCGCAGGACCGTTCGGACCTCGTCGTCCGTCACGGCGCCGGTGACGACCGCCAGGACGGTGTAGACGACCAGTCCGACCGGTGGGACGACCAGCAGCGCGACCAGGTTCGAGTCGATCGACCGGACCAGTCCGAGTATCGGCACGGCCGAGCCGACAGCGGTCGCGACGATCCGGCCGATCCTGACGTCGGCGAGAGGGTCGAAACCGATTCGGCGGGCCGCCCAGACCATACAGACGAGCATCGAACCGTAACTCGTGCTCGTAGCGACCGCGGCGCCGTACATCCCGAACTGGGGAATCAAGAGCGCGTTCAGGGCCAGATTGATCCCGGCCGCTACCCCACCCGCGAGGATCAGCGTCCGGAGGCGTCCGGATCCCTGACCGATCGCCTGGAGCGGTCGGGCCACCGCGAATCCGACGACGCCCGGAAGTAAGAGGAGCAATGGCGTGGCGGCGACCGCGAAGTCTTCGCCGTAATACAGTGGAACCACCGCATCTGCCAGTGAGCCGAGTCCGATGGCCAGCAGGAGCACGAGCAGGAGCGTGTATCGACTGATCCGCGTGGCCAGGTTGGTGATCTCATCCCGGCGGTCCTCACTCCACAACGTGGAACTCGTGTGCAGCAACACCATCTGCAGAGCCTTCGGCGCGGCCCAGACGTACTCCGCCAGGGACAACGCCGCCTTGTACCAGCCGGTGGTCTGGCTACCGGCCATCGAGCGAAGCATGAGCACGTCGACGTGGTACAGCGACATCACCAGCAAGACGAGGACGACGTTCTGGCCGTTGAACGACAGCAGCTCGCGGACCGGAAAGGAGTTGGGCGTGGACCGGAGGAGCGCCCCGACTGACACCCGCCGCGTGATGACGGCCGCTGCGAACACAGCGACCGTCAGTTCAGCGACGATGTGGCCGGCGAGCATTCCATCGACACCGAACCCGAAGAAGACCACGAGCCCGATGCCGACGACGACGGTGAGGGTCTTCTTCGCGATGTCGATCGGTCCAGAGACGTGTTCGAGCCCGTAGCCGAGAACGACGTGTTGCGTGAGCGCGCGAAACTGCGAGGCGAGCACGAGCCCGACGAGCAACACGAAGTACAGTGCAAATTCGGGGCCGAACACTAGCACAGGCCCCCCGAGGGCGACGAACGCCAGTAGACAGCCGCCGCCGACGACGCCGAGGATGACGGCAACGGTCCCGTAAAACCGAATGACGTTCTCCTGCCAGTTCGGCGCGTCTCGGACCTCGGCGACGTACTTCTGTACCCCTTGTGTGATCGCACTGCTCACCGGGATCATCCAGATGGAGAACACGGCGAGCATGACGGCGTAGTCGCCGTATCTACCCGGGCCCAGTAGCCGACTGACGATAGGCGTCGTGAGAATGGCGAGAACCGTCGTCCCGATCCTGGCACTGAACAGAGACACGAACCGTCCCAAGAGGGTGTGTGGCCCCTTCACCGCCACCACCGTGGCCCGCTTGGTCGGTCGCTTCTTCCGGCCTCCCGGTGTCGGTCCTTGCCGGTATGGCCCACCACGTGTCTCGTGTTCATGATCGTCTATCGCGTGTGTCGTTTGGTGACGTCCCGACCGTCCGGGTTCCGAAAGCTGGCGCGACCGTTACACTCTCGGGAGGAGTCGTTCCCGCATCGACCAACGTCATGTACCTCGATTACGACCGATTGAATCACCGCTCTTACTATTGTAAATACCAGCTTATCGACGAATAGCTTCTACTAGAGACGATTACCAGACGCGTAGTAGCCGCATACTGAGAAGGAGCAACCGGAACGGGTGCTGCACAACTCGGTGACCTGTCGTATCGATGCTAGCCCTGGACGTTGCCCGTTCCGTGATGGCGGCATTCGTCTCGGGACCGTTCGGGACTCGCTTCGCGCTCGCCACGCTCGGCGTCGTTTTCCCGTCGGCCGGAAGTGCCGCCGAGGTGCCACGGCGGGACCGACTCGAGTCGTGTCGGACGTTCGAACTTCCGCGCGCACGAACAGCATTTATCCCCGGTACCGCGGGCTTTTTGGGTCTGACCGGCCCCGGCTACCGTGAGCGAAACAACACGTGGCCCGATTCGACTCCGTCGCGCTCCTGCGAAACAAGGAGTTCGCGGCTCTGGCCAGCACCGCGTTCGTCCGGAGCCAGGCGTACTCCACGATCATCATCGCGTTGGCGCTGTACGCGGACATCTACCGGACGACCGGGTTCGTCGAAGGGCTGTTCGGGACCGCCTTCGCGCTCGTCCAGCTCATCATCGTCCTCCCGCTTGGGCGGAAGGTAGACACCGGCAACGCCAAGCACTGGCTGCTCGCGGGCTTCGCGATCAACGTCGGCGTCTTCGTCGGGTTCATCTTCGTCCAGAGCCCGGTCCACGTGATCCTGGTCCGGATGCTCCAGGGCCTCGGTGCGAGCATCCTCTGGATCACCGGTGCAAGCGTCGTCGGACAGATCAGCCCCGACGAGAGTCAGGGCCGCTGGCTCGGGTCCTACAATCAGGTTGCGGCCGTCGCTTCGATGGTGGGTGACCTCGTCGGAGGGTACCTCCTGTACGCCTACGGCTTCGTGGTTCCGTACCTCGTCCTGACCGCCTTGACGCTCCTGTCCCTGGTCGTGGTCTGGCTGTTCCTTCGGGACGACCCCGGCGGCCACGCGGACCCCGGTGCCGAAGGCGGCATCGCGCGCTTTCGCTCGCTCCTGGCCCTCCCCATGTTACGAGCCCTGCTCGGCTTCCGGATGTCGTTCTCGTTCGGCAAGATGGCGGTGATGATCTTCCTGCCGATCTACGCGATCACGACCTTCGGGATCAACCCGCTCGCGGTCGGCGGAATCATGGCCGGCGGGCGGCT
>JGI12405J12835_1000611_pt1 | contig 10859 bp, 12 predicted proteins | sample A23P3SouthBayCA_FD_12835 | JGI IMG/M metagenome (IMG submission 12835)
TCTCACAAAGTGACCTAATTCTGATGGTTGCAGAATCAACGAACTGTACTCCTCCCACATCATCCAGATCTCAAAACCATCAGTACAGGAGTTCTAACGCCATCTGCCTGAATATCAAAATTTCAATACTGCCGCTGTCTTGCGTTCAACAGAGCAACACATGTTGAAAGACGGTCTCCTTCAACCCCAGCGCATTCGTTCACCGACTAGGGGCTTAAACAGGATTCTCATAAAGTCAGAGCCGGTGAAGAGTATACTGACTTACTTTTCGGTTTGCCGCCGAAGTACAATATAGAGAAGTGCGAAAGCAAGACCAGATGCCGCCCCCGTAATCACAGCTCCAGTCACGTCGTCATTGAAGAGAATAACCTCAATACCTATCCAAAGAAGAATCCAAACTACTACGACAACTCCCGTGAAAATCCATGGATGTTCTAAACTAATCTCTTTCATTAGTACTTCTTTTCAAACCAACCTGATAAATCCTCTGTCCAGTTCGCGGCCCAACTGACTGGCTGTGAATGATTCTATGACACGCTATAACTGGCGATGCTTCGTGAGGTACTGAACCTCAATCTAGCAGCGCCGCTAGAGTGGACAACTAGCGAAACTAGACTGTGTCTCCAATAGAAAATTACAAGTAGCAAATACTAAAATGGTTAAAATATGAGTGTTATGGCCGTCGCGAAAAAGGAATTCAGGGCCTCAATGCGATCATACTCGCTCCTCTCCCTCGTGACACTGTTCACCGTGTTCGCTGGTGGTCTTGCAGTCATTCAGTGGATTCCGCCGGTGTATCGGACGGGGAGTGCTGATACGAGTACCCTAGCGTTGCTCAACAGTATGCGACAGTCGACTGTTTTCTTCGTCCCGATGATCGGGCTCGCCGTCGGTTACGGGGCCATTGCGAACGAACGCCAGACTGGAAGCTTGCGACTGTTATTGAGTCTCCCCAATTCGAGATCGGATGTGGTGTTCGGGAAAGTAATCGGACAGACATTCGTTGTGGTTGTCGCGATAGTCGTTGGGTATACGATTGCCGGGGCCATCGCACTCACCACATACGAATCGTTCGATGCTAGCATTTTTGGCCTCTATACGGTCCTGACAGCGCTCTACGGTGCCGTGTATATAGCCTTCGCAGTCGGTATGTCTGCGTTACTCAATTCGAGAGAAAAAGCGCTCGTCGGTGCTAGTGCTGCTTACGTCCTGTTTCTTGTTGGTTGGGACGTGCTGCTCCTGTTTCTTCAACTGCTGATCTACGGCCCGAAGGCACCACCAGGCGGGCTTCCTAATTGGTTCAAATTCATTGGCCTCGCAAACCCGTCGACGGCCTTTATGTATGCCACACGGTCTGTCCTCCCAGTATACCGTGAACTCACGTTCTATCCGGATTCGTCAGCGGTGTTCTTACAGGAGTGGGTTGGGTTCCCCTTACTGTTTCTCTGGGGACTCGTTCCGCTTGGCTTCGGATATTATCGGTTCCGTACGGCCCACCTCAGTTAGCACCGTCTGTCAGAAGAGGTGGGTTCGGGCGAGATTCTCCGTTCATCGACGAATTATGTGATTTCAGCCTGCTCAAATCGCCAGATGCCGATCAGAACCGGGATAGAGAACCACCCGAGTAATACGAGGACCGGAAACCACCACCCTCCCCAGGGCATTCTGGTTCGACTCTCGACGCTGGTAACGAGTGATGTGAGCCGCGAGAACGCCAGAATTGGATTGACGCCGTAGAGGAACTCCGTGAACGAATCGCCGACGATCCCGGTCCACAGGATCGACAAAAGGCCCTCGATTGAGCGAACAACAATCCCCCAGAGCATTGTGAACAATACGACTGTACCGAGCCCAGCGGCGGGGACAGTAGTTTTTGAACTACTTCCAGCCGAGAGACCGGTACTGATTGCGACGAACGTCGCTTGCAAACTCATCGCGAGAACGATCACTAGCGCATACTCGATAGCCCTTACTGAGCTACCAAACAAGATTAGAGACACGTACCCGGCAGTCGCGCCGGCCAATGTTATCCCCAAAGCGAGTGCCACTCGGCTCAAGAGTTTGCCGATAACGACCTCCCGTCGACTGTGAGGAAGGGACAGGAGGATTCTGATGGTGCCACTCACTCGCTCACTGACGATTGCCGGATATCCGATCAAGATACCGATGAGGGGGAACAGTAACCCGAGTGGGGAAACGAGCGCGGCGGCATAGCTTACGTCTCCAGAGTTGCCACCTGGAAGCCGACCGAGCACCGTGAAAATCGCGGCTGCGCCCGCAAAAAAGAATACGGACGCCACTCCCAGGCCCAGCAGGCGCCAGGACCGGACTGTCTGGAGGAGGTCAGCCTTTGTCACCACTCGGAGACTCACGTCGATTGCACCTCGCTTTCAGTATACAGCGAAAACAGATCCTCTAGTGACTCCTCTTCCGTCGTGAAATCCCTTACATCGACGCCTGTTGACTCCAGTGCCTGGATAACCGCAGTTTTGGAGCCCTCATCCAAGTGCACAGTAAGTTGGTTCCGGTCAGCGTGGACATCAGAAACACCGGTGAGTGACCGTACAGCAGTAACGCTTTCGTCGGTGATCGAGTCAACGGTGACAGTGAGAGTGGATTCAGTCTCGACTTGGTTCCGGAGGCCTTGGATGGTATCTTCAGCAGTAAGCTTCCCATCCCCAAGGATTCCAACTCGATCACAGACAGCTTCAACCTGGCTGAGAATATGACTTGAGAAAAACACCGTCGTGCCCCGGTCGTTCTCGTCGAGAATTATTTCGCGCATCTCCTTGGCCCCATTCGGGTCGAGACCGCTAGAGGGCTCATCAAGAATCAGGAGGTCTGGATCACCAACTAGTGCCATACCGAAGACGAGTCGTTGAGTCATTCCCTTCGAGTACCCCCCAGCTTTCCGGTCGGCCGCTTCGCGGATACCGACCCGCTCCAACAGCCGATCGAGATCGGGATCGACACCTTTTGAATCAGCTGCCAACTCGAGATGTTCTCGTCCTGTGAGCTGTGTGTATATCTGATAATTATCGGGGAGAACGCCGAGATGGTTGCGAAGCGTAGTCGACTCTGATTGTGTGTCATACCCAAGGACCGTCGCCTGTCCCTCAGTTGGGGGAAGAAACCCGAGCAGAATGTTGATCGCGGTGGATTTTCCAGCACCGTTGGGCCCAAGAAATCCGTAAACTTCTCCCTGTTCGATAGTCAGGCTGAGGTCTTGCAGTGCGGTGATGTCCCCGAATCGTTTGGAGAGATCTCTGAATTCGATCGCAGGAGTGGAGGGCATTCTATCCCAATCTACTTATCGATAATTTAATAATTTTTCGATGATTGTTGGGTCTCGTACGATCAGCACAGACCGTCCGGCCAGGTTCGCATTCAGCGCTCTACAGATGGACAAAGTGTGTGCTTCGAGGACTCGGCGCGAGACTGTTCACGTTCGACGATGGTAACTCTCGTTGGTGGGTACATCATCCGGGATAATACGCCAGGAACCACGCGAACGCGAAGAGGGCGGCGAGGATGAACGTCCAGACGAGATACTAGATCGCCGTGATTCCGAGGACCATTCGACCATCGACGCCTGATTCGGTTGGCTACCACCAATCGAGTCGTGGAAACACGACGCTGACGACGCTCCACCCCGCGGCTACGTACAGTATCGTTACGCCCAGAAATCGGTCATGTTGCAAAGTCGTCTAAAGTTTGATCCCGTTCTAAAGTTGTCTATGCTCGCATCTGGTAAGCCAACGAGCATCAGCGGTGTGATGGCTGTTTTGACTGTTTGAGTAGTTCGTCGACGAACACCACGGAGCCATTCCAGAATCGAAGAATAGGGTGTATCTCGAGGCCGTTCTCAGCCACGAACATCGTCAATCGAATCGGAGACATCCTTCATTTTGACGTCGGCGTAGGCCTCGTGAGTAGTCTCGATCGAGTTGTGTCGTAACGCCTCCTGAGCCTTCTCGGACATCCCGCTGGTATAGAGATCGCGTCCGAGTGCCCGGCGAGCTCCGTGCAGCGTCAGATAGTCGTACTCCCCATCTGGATCGATCCCAGCTTCGTCGGTGAACCGTTTCAACAGCCGGCGAACACCCTCTTTCGAGATCGACGGTGGCGGTACCTCGTGCTCGCGGTGCAGACGATCGAGGACCACGGTCTTCCCGGCGTCACCCCTATCCTCGAGCGCCCGAGAGACTGACTCCTCGCCGAGTGCCTCCTCGAGTGTGCGCTTTTTCGAGACGTAGTGGCCGGTCGGAAAGACGGGCCACGCCTCGGTTGTCGGCTCTTGCACCCGGTACCATCGCTCGAGGACGTCGTGGACACTTTTGGGAAACGGAGCCTGTTCGTACTCACGCGATTTCCCATACACTTCGATCATCCGCTCGCCGAAATCAACGTCTCTCCACCGGAGGCCGTTGCGTTTGTCGTCTTTCGGATCGGCGAAGAGTTCCGCACCACGCGCCCCTGTGCCATCGAGCATGACGACGATCGCCCGGTCACGGAAGGCCGCCTCTACATCGGTCCGGATGGTTCCCTCGAGAGCCATATCCACGCGCTTGGTGGCGTACTCGAGCAACGTCTTTCGGTCCCCGGCGCTCCAGTACTGGCGCTTGCGTTTCCCGTCGTCCTCTGGCAGCGGGTCCATCGCGGTGTTCGTATTCGCCGGGTTCGACTCGAGGTGTTGCTCTCGTACCGACCAAGAGAGAAAAGCCCGAACGTAGGCGAAGTAGTTGTGAGCGGTTGAAGCCGCCAGGTCCTCGTCGATTACGACGCGGTCGTAGAGGTGCTCGCTGTAACTGCGGACATCGTGGGGTGTGAGGTCGTCGACGAACTCGAGGTCACGCTCGTCTCGACAGTGGTCGGCGAACTCACGCAGTGGTGAGCGCATGGTCGTCTTCGAACCGTCGGCGTTGATCTTATAGCGCAGATAGCTCTCGATGGCCTCGTGGACGGTCGTGTCCCCGGAGGAAGCCCGTGGTTCCGTTGATCCAGACATTCGTATGTGGGGTACAGTGTCGACCCTCGTAAAGTCCCTTGGTTAAACGTGAATTTAACCAAGTAAATCAAATAGGTCCTAATACTGGCGTTCGCAGGACTCTTAGTTACTTGAGACAGCTAAACAGATATCTATAAACTATATTTCGCTATAGCTTTTGCACGGGGTTGGAAGATGAGACTACAGTGTGGTTAGCGGGCCTGTAATGCAGGAACTTAGCCGAATCAGTGGTATGGAATCGTTTCAAATCACCTCCGAAGCGCCAAATTTTGTTGTCACAGTGACTATTTTGACGGTTTTTCCGAGGTCAGAGCTAGTGTTGCCACTCGAAAACACGGCGGTCAGCCGAACTGAGGGGAACTCTATCCGATTCCAGTCTCCTTCCGTAGCAGCGTTAGAGTGTTATCGGCTGTGACGATTGGCGAGCGTTCATACTCACCAGTCAGTTCGACCTGTACAAGTAGATCGACGGCCCGCCAGATCGAATATAGGAGACAGGCAAACGCGAAATAGAAGAATCGTAGCCCAAAATCTTTCGACGTCGTTTCGGCCATGAACCGCTTGATCGATTTGTAGCCGCTCTCAATCTCCCACCGATAGGCATACATAGCGATGAGCCCACCTCGATTCGACATGAACACCGAATACTGGCGATAGTCATCATGCTCAGAGTTTTCTTTCTGCCGGTAGATCAATGTCGTCTCGTGCCACTCGTCATTTCCCAAATGGAGTTTGCGGTCGGTTTCGTAGCGGTCCTGATCGCGTTCGAGGAGGCGCTTGGCCTGGGCCTTCTCACTGGTCTGCATCCGCTTTGGCACGACGTACGAAAGCCCACGTTGACTGATCAACCGAGCTGTGCTCCTCCTGGACGAACCACGCTCTCGAAACTACGCGAACGTCCTCTTCCAATCCACCAAGAGAGGATCGGTTGTACAATGGTGCTGCGTCATATGCTGGCCACTCCTCGAACGATCGTTGTGCAATCCGTCGAAAGACTGCCCGTCGAGATCCACACGTTGAGGCCACTACGAAATACTGGCTGTAGCACGTTCAAAAACCCGTCCAACCGCTCAGGTTCGGGAAGAAACTGCGTTCTGGATAGAGAGGGTGGTGTAGTATCATGACCTTTTGTTTCACGTCAAAAGCAGTGGCCTACCTGCTCACTTCACCTGCGAAGTGAACAGAGCACATCTTGGCATTCCGTTATCCATAGGCGAGCATCGAGGGTCTATGCTTAAAATGAAAATAGGTAAATATTTCACTGGTTTCTCACCGATATGAACCGGACAGAATACTTCCTTGCCATAATCACGTTCCTCTTAGCATCGGTTGTGTACGTGATCGGCGATGGAAATACTCCGCCGATTATTGTATTGCCCGTCCTCGTTCTCCTCTATGGCACACCGGTATATCTTCTTATAGCCATTATCGGTACTTCCCGAGCGTCGCTTCGTGAGCTGTGCTGAGTCTCGGATGACCGGAGTGAACGCTGGTGTGGTAGCTGAGTGTAGGAGAAACAGAGTCCACAGATGGAGAGAACCGAACTGAGAAAGCTGAGATACGCCGTTTTAGACGAATGCTGTTGCTCGTCAGGTGCCTGCCCAAGGCCGCGGGCTGGCGTCAGCCCGCGGCCGATGCATACGTTTCTGGCACACCGACGCCGTTCATCTTGATCTCCCAGCGCCGTTCTAGCTCTTCTTCCAATGCATGTCTAATCCAGTCAGAGAAGGTCTTGAACGTGAATTCCTGGGGAAGGTCGCGCCCGCCCCGACGTGGGCGGGCGACGACCGCCCACCGAAGCACGAGCCAGAGGTTCTCCAGCAAGAACCCGACCAAGACGAATGCAAAGCGGACGACTGGATCTTGTGTCGTCGTTACCACTCGTGCTTGGCGAAACACCCGGTAGCTTGTTTCAATCGCTGACCGTTTCCGGTACAGCTGTTCGACCTGCTTGGGCGTGCGATCAGCCAGATCGCACGCCACATACCCTCGCACAACCTCCCCGCTTTTCCCTCGATCTCCAGCGTGATAGGACACAGCGACCGCGAGCGGGAATTCTAGTTCCCGCTCGCGGTCTTTGTACATCCGATAGGTTGTCATGTACGAACGGTGCGTGTCCAACTTTTCCTTCATGCGTTCTCCCTTCTTTTGGACGGGAACGACAGTCGCAGCAATCTCCTGAGAACGACGCAGGATACGTTCGTTGTAGAAGCCGCGATCAGCCAACAGAAGCCCTATCTCGAAGGGATAGGCCTCGACGCGGTCGAGGACGCGCTCGACCGCGTCGGCCTCTTTCTCATCGCTACGGACGTACGTCATCGCCAACGTCACTGGCTTTCCGTTCGAGACGAGATACGCCGTGCAGTACCGGTGGCACGTCGTTGTTCCGTCTTTCGCGTGCATGCGGCAGAGTTCACCTTCTTCATTGGCGTACGTTCCGTGGTAGGGGTTATCGACGAAGTCAATGGAGACGATCCTCGACCGATCAGGGTCGAGGATCGTCATCGCTAACTCCCAGAGAAGGCGGTTAGCAACCCGCTCAAGCCACTCTCGGTTGAGCGTATGTAGCCAGTCCATGACAGTATCATCACAGGCAGCGTTGTCGTTGTCCTTGCACGTCTCCCAGATGGAGGTCTGATTGACTGCTGCAAGAATGACGACCGCCCAGATATCGCCGGGATCGAGGGGCGAGCCCCCGATCCCTGGCAAAGGGAGCTGGGAAATGACGTCTTCCGCTAGATCTTTTACGTCCGAGTCCGAAAGAACACCGTCTGGTTGAGGGGTTTTGAACACATTCACTTAACCAGACATCTTCCACATCAGATCAACGCTTTAGCTCCAGCTCTCAGACCGGTTGGGAAGTACCGATTATAAGCGACCTCAGTGAGAATTCTGACCAGCAGTGATTTTCCTTTCTGCGCTGAATGTTATGTGCTTCGACTGCACTGACCGAAGAGTACCCTTCGAATTTTGACAGAGCCGCTGCGGCCATCTGAATCCGGAACCGTATGCATTGAGAAGACCAGTCTCAACTTCTGGCGACAGCTAATCGAGGTACCTCTATGACAAGCACAGCTTTGTTCCACGGATAGGAAGTCTGAACTCCGAGAAAATATCAGCTTATATGATTTCTGACAATAAGTGCTACCAGAATTCTAGAATGAATACCGAATCATAGATAGACTCAGTTGAGTTTGGTCTTTTTGGTGCAGTCACTCACTCCGGTTGAGATATGTGTATGAATGTATTAGTTAGTCGTAATGGAGGAATTCGACGACGACCTACCCGATCTCATTACTCAGGCACTCAATGAAATCGCTGAGGAAGCTGAAGAAGAGGATGTCGGGGAAGTGATCGAGGAGTTCTACGATGGACTTAGCGAGGCAATCTATGATGATGTCGTGGAAAACATGGATGAACGTATTGGGGCATGGCAAGCAGAACTATCTGGATTCCGTGATCGTCTTTACGGCGATTGGAAGGAAGCGATCGACTTACTAGAGGCGTTGATTATTTACTCACGAGATGTGGGGTTGACAATAGATAACAGAGTCAAAGAAGATGCGATGGAAGAGGACGATCTTGTGTTCTTGTCTCTGCTGAAACTACATACTCGTGCATGTCAGATTTCACAGGAAATTCTGGTTTTGATCAAACAGGGGTTCGCTGACGGCGCTCATGCTCGGTGGCGTGCTCTTCACGAAACTGCTGTTGTTGCTATGTTCATAGTTCGTCATGAAGAGGATACAGCTAAACGATTTCTCCTCCATGAAGAGGTTGACAATTACCATCTCTATCGAGACATACGTAATTATGAGGGAACTGAATTGCTTGGTGAAATCTCAGATGAGGAGATGGCCAAATTAGAAGAGAGACTCGATCTCCTGTATGAAGAATTTGGCAACGGATTCGGAGGTCTATGGGGTTGGGCAGATCACATAATTGACAATCCAAGGTTCAAAGACTTAGAAGAAGCAGTTGGGTTAGAGCACCAACGACCATATTATAACTTCGCAAGTAAGGCGAACATCCACAGTGGGGCAAAGGGAACAAATGCTCAGATTGGTGCTTTAAACAGACCACATATGACGACTAGTGGTCCAACTAATGCTGGATTCCATTTACCTGGTATCCATACATCTGTATCGCTGTTTCAGGTCACAACATCTCTTATGTCCCACATCGTGTTGCCAGAAACGTTAGCAGATCTCAGAGTGATGAACGAATTGCTCGATGACATTCATGATGCGTTTATGAACGCCCAAGAGAAGATAGAAAAGCGAGATAGAGAGATGATTGAAGAAATGCTCGCCGATATCGAGGAAAATATGGATGAATTACTAGATGGGCACGATCCCGATCAGTCATATCGTTTTGAGACTAGGATCGACGTAGATCCAGATTCAGAATAGGTCCGATCTAGAACGAATCGAGGTCTTGCTGCCGATCCGTGACCCCTCTCACACCCCCGCCACGCACCTCTGATGGATCCACGATCTCCTCTGACTCGAGACAGCGTTCGATCCACTCGCCACGCTGGCCAACGTCTTCGAGCTGGTCGAACGGGTAGTTAGTATCGCCGTCAGTCAGCCGATCGGTGACGACCCGAAGCGTCCGCCGGAACATGTCGCCCGTCTCTCGGTCGAGTAGCGCCGGGTCAGCCAGCAACCAGACGTCGTCGTTCCACTCGAGATCGCGCCGGCCGACGTCGCCCGTCCGGGCCAGGTCGGACAGTTCCAGTTCGGTCGGTGGGGTCACGTCTGTATCGGGTTGCTCAAGGCCGTCGCAGCGTTCGTCGGTCACCGACACGCGGACACTCCCGAAGCCGGAGTAGACGGCGACCGCGGTTTCCTCGTCGGCAGCGTACCACGCATGGCCGTTCTTGTTCGACTCCGGCGCGTGGTGCCACCCGTTGATCGCAGCGGGCAGCTCGTAGCCGTCGGGAAGTGGTGGTTTTGCAACCACGATCTACACCTCCGTAGGAGCCGACGAGACGACCTCGCCGATTTGCTCGAGCGAGTCGACGTTGTCGGGCCAGTTGGTCTCGTCGTTGCACCACGACATACCGCGACCGACGCCAGTGACGTAGTCGGACATCTGCCACGGCGTGAGTACTGCCGCCGGAAGACTCTCGAAATGCTCCTCGAGCGCCCCGATGTAAGTCTCGTTGCCGATCACCACGACGGCGTCGAAGCCGCCGGCCTCGAGCATCTAGGGATCGATCGGGGCGCGGCCACCGACGGGGTCGACGTCGATCTATGGATGTGTACCGACCCCGATATCGAGCGCTCGCTGATTGCTGTGACGCCCGTGATTCGACAGACAATGCAGTTTGGGGCGTGGGTGAGAACGAATGAACACGAATACCGACACTGACGGCCGACTCGACACCAGCCTCGCACACTTCAGTGACATGACCTACGTCTGTGAAGACTGTGGGAATGTCACGACCTTCGACGGGCTGGCAGTCAGGATTCGCTCGCCGTTCAACGACAGCGACGACAGGTGTGCGATCCACCAGATGCACCTGCAAAACGACGAGGCGTACTGGGACAGCGAGATCGAACCCGACGAGGCGGTGACGGATGCCTAAATCAAACCCACGCTCGCCGACCGACCGCATGGAGAGCTTTGCCGGGGAAACCGACACACTCGAGGGCGTCACGGCCACGCGCCACGATCGGGAGGTCGCCGTGACGGTCGTCGGCCCGGAATCGGACCTGTCGGTTGACCTGCGACCAGTGCTCGAGACCGCAACCCGGTATGGCATGGTCACGTTCGACGGCAACGCGGGCGCAACAGAGGCGACGCTGCATTTCAAGCCCGCCGAAACGGTTTTCGACGGTGATTA
>JGI12405J12835_1000617_pt1 | contig 10695 bp, 9 predicted proteins | sample A23P3SouthBayCA_FD_12835 | JGI IMG/M metagenome (IMG submission 12835)
GGACTGCGCGAGGTAATCGAGTGGCTGCCCGCCGACGCCCTCGACGTGGACCTCCGGCACCTCGCCGACGCGACCATCACGACGCCGACCCAGACGCGCCCGAACCGGCCGATTCGTCGGATGCTGGAGCTGTTGCGCGAGGCCGACCACGCGAACCTCCTCTCGCACGCCTTCAACGAGCAGAAGCTTCGACTCGTCCGCGACCGGGCCGTCGCTGGCGACCTGGAGACGGCGGGCGTCTTCCACGCGTCGGCCATCGACGCCCTCCGGGAGACGGCCGACCTCCGGGAAATTCTTCGGGAACTCGTCGCGAGCGACGCGGCCGAAATCCGCGTGACCGACGAGGCGGTGCCCGTGGCCGTCGAGGTGACCGACGACCGCACGCACCTCCTGTTGCGCGACGACGAGGGCATCGTCCGTGCGTCGGTCGACACCGACGACGCGGCCGTCCGGGAGTGGGCGAACGCCCTGCACGAGCGGTTCTGGGCCGAGGCGACCCCGCTGTCGCCAGATGACATCGCCGAGTGACCGCGGCCCGGTCCCAGAACCGCAAGACTGCGGTGGCCTGACTCCCCCGCACCGCACCTACAGGAGATACCTGCCTGTACCGGTGACGTGGTGGGGTGGCAGCCGGCCCACGGAACGGGAAAAACCGCACGAGTGCAGTGGGATGCCACGTGTGCGCGTGCGGCGCCCCGTCGGGAGAGTACCGGCAACAAACCCCTCTTCGGGCGAAGTGTGGCGGTTTTCTCCGAGACGGCGTCCGTCAAGTAGGTCCGGGTGGTGGAATGGGTAAGCGCGGCAGGTGCCGGGCGCCTGCCGGGAGCACGGATGTACCAGTCTACAACGGGAGGCAACCGATGAATACGGTCGAACAGTGGAAAGCGGAGAAACACCCCCTGGAGATGATCGAACTCGTCGAGGAGTTCGCCGAGGAGGGGCTGTCCTTCGACGAAATCGAGGAGCGCGAGGGCGACGGCGTCTGGGAGCGGATGAAGTGGACCGGGATGTACACCCACGGCGTCCAGCGGGGCTACATCATGATGCGGACGAAGGTCCCCGGCGGCTACCTGACGCCCGAACAGGCAGAGGTCGTCGGCGAGGTGGCCTCGGAGTACGCCAGGGCGCCCGAGGAGTTCGGCGGCGCCGAGCAGAACGAGCTCTGGGGGGACGCCTACCTCGACATCACGACCCGCCAGGACGTCCAGAAACACTGGATAGAAATCGAGGACGTCCCCGAAATCTGGGACCGGTACGACGAGGTCGGCCTGACGACCATCGGCGGCTGTGGCGACGGCGCCCGGAACGTCCTGGGCTGTCCCGCTGCCGGCCTCTCGGACCACGAGTGTTTTGACGCCCAGCCGGTCGTCGACGCCGTCTCTGACTTCTTCGAGGGCAACCGCGAGTACGGCAACCTCCCGCGGAAGTTCAAGATGACCATCACGGGCTGTACGGAGGACTGCTCGCAGTCCCAGATAAACGACATCGGGCTCACGCCCGCGAAGAAGGAGATAGAGGGGGAGTGGCAGTACGGCTTCCACGTGAAGGTCGGCGGCGGCCTCTCGGACGGCCCCCGGATGGCCTCGCCGCTGGACGTCTTCATCCCGCCGCAGGACGCCGTGGAGTTCTGCCGCGCCGTCGCCCAGACGTTCAAGGAACTCGGCGACCGCCACAACCGCGGCGTCTGCCGGATGCGCTACCTCGTCGAACAGGTCGGCCCCGAGAAGTACGAGGAGGCCATCCGGGACCGCGCGAGCGTGGACTTCCCGACCAGCGGGCAGGACCTGACCGAGGGCTACCGCGGCGACCACACCGGGGTCCACGACCAGAAGGAAGACGGCCTCAAGTACGTCGGCTTCAACGTCATCACGGGCCGGATGGGCGGCGACGAGTTCGCAGCCGCCGCCCGCGCCGCCAGGGAGTACGGGACCGAGGACGCCTCGGTCCGCCTGGCCACGGACCAGAACTTCCTCATCACGCACGTCCCCGAGGAGAACGTCGAGGACCTGCTCGCCGAGGACTTCGCCCAAGAGTACAAGCCCGACCCCGGGCCCTTCGAGCGGGGCGCCGTCGGCTGTACCGGCTCGGAGTTCTGCAACTACGGCATCATCGAGACCAAAAAGCGGGTGAAACGGTGGGCGCGCGAACTCGAAGAGCGCATCGACACGCCCGACGACCTCGAGGTCGTCCGGATGCACATGTCCGGCTGTTCGGCCTCCTGCGCCCAGCCCCAGATTGCGGACATCGGCTTCCGGGGCGAGACGGTGCAAGTCGACGGGGACGGCCGGTCCGACATCCCCGACGACGCCGACCGCGGCGACTACGAGGACCTCGTCGAGGGCATGGACTTCGGCCTCGGCGGCGCCCTCGGGACCGACAACGAGTTCCTCGACTGGGTCGAGAGCGCCGTTCCGGCCCACGCCGTCGTCCCGGCCCTCGAACAGCTCTTTGCGGCCTTCGCCGACGAGCGCCACGAGGGCGAGCGGTTCTACGCCTGGTGTCGTCGGGTCGACAACGACCGCTTGCGGACGATAATGCAGCGCGCCGACGCCAACGTCGCCGGGGGTGTCGCTCATGGCGACTGAGGAGGGCGACGCCGGCGACGAGCCGGACCTCGTCGAGGACGGGCCGGGACTTGCCGTCGACCCCGGCGTCGGGGCCGAGGCTGTCGCGGACGCACCCGAGCGTGCCATGCCGGGCGTCCCCGCCGTCGAACCCGACGGCGCGAGCGTGCCGGCGGTCGACGGGGCCAGGACCCGGACCAGCGAGCAGACCGAGACCATCCCGCCCGCCGGGGGGTCGGCGGGTCCGGACCAAGCCAACGGGGCCGCCAACGGCTGTACCGACGGACACTGCACCTGCGGTGCGGGCGACGAGTCCGGCGAGACCGACGTGGAGGAGTCCCCACGCGCCGTCGCCGACGGCGCGGGTGCAGAGGTCGCCGGCGGGACACCGACCAACGTCACCGAGGACGGCGAACTGACGGACCTCGAGTTCACCGAGCCCGCCGAGGGACAGAGCCAGCACCTGCCCGGCGAGCACCGCGAGGGGACGCCCACGACGGCAGACACCCGCGTCGGCGTCCCCGAAGGCGTCGACCTCGACACGCCGGACTACTCGATCCGCTCGGAGATGAACGACATCGAGACGCCGGACGAGAAGACCTGGTTCATGGAGCTGGACGAGGCGGTCATCGACGAGGGCCGCTGCATCCAGTGTGGGACCTGCGTCGCCGCCTGCCCCAGCGACTCCATCGGCATCGGCGACGACGACCTGCCGGAACTGGTCAAGATGTGCACCGGCTGCTCGCTGTGCTGGGACTTCTGCCCGCGGGGCGGTCTGCGCTACGAGCGCCAGTGGAAGATCACCGGTGGCGAGGACAACGTGAAGGGCGCCGGCGACCCCATCACGGAGTTCTCCGCGCGCGTCACCGACGACTGGCGCGAGGGGTCTCAGGACGGCGGCGTCGTCACGGGCATCCTCTCGACGCTGCTGGACGAGGGCGAAATCGACGGCGCGCTCGTCGCCACGGAGTCCGACGAGGAGCCCTGGAAGGCAGAGGCGTTCCTCGCGACGACCCACGAGGAACTCGTCGCGAACACGGGCACCATTTACAACCAGACGATGGCGCTCGGAAACCTCAGCTTCTCCGACTGGGAGCACAAGCTCCCCGAGGGCAAGGACTGGGACGACGTCTCGCTCGCCCTCGTGGGCACCCCCTGCGAGATCGAGGGCATTCGCGCGCTGCAGGACTTCGGCTGGGAGTACGGCAGCCAGGAGGCGGGCGTCCGCGCCATCGACTACACCATCGCCCTGATGTGTACGAAGAACTTCAACTACAAGTCCCTCATCGGCGAGGAACTCGTCGAGCAGCGCGACGTCGACATCGACGAGGTCGGCAAGATGGACGTCCTCCACGGGAAGCTGATGGTCGACGACCTGGACGGCAACCGGATCCTCGAGGAGGACATCGAGAACTTCCACGACGCCGCTCTCAAGGGCTGTGACGAGTGTGCGGACTTCACCGGCTTCTGTGCGGACGTGACCGTCGGGTCAGTCGGGTCCTCCGACGAGTACTCGAGCGTCATCGTCCGGACCGAGCAGGGCCTCGACGCCTGGGAGCTGACCGAACCGCACCTCGACTACCACGACCTGGAGGACAAGGGCGCGGTCGGCAAGCTCCAGGGCTGGGACAAGAAGAAGGCCTTCGAGAGCCTCGAGCGGCCCTTCGACCCCGACGCGCCGCGGTTCATCGACTACACCGACCACGCCGAGAACTACGGGACGACGGTGAACCCCCACGACGCGGGGCACTGAGTATCGCTATCGCTCGGAGAGTTCGTCGGCGAGTTCGTCTCGCCTGCGTTCTGAGCGCGCTCGTCCGTCGGCGATAGCCGCCTCGAGATCGTTACCCTCCGGCCAAATGCCGAGAACTTCGTCCCACGACCGTACTCCGGTGAGCCGGTCGATCACGTCACTGAAGCTCTCCCCGTCGCGTCTCTCTGTCCCGAGTCGCTCGTAGGCGGCGTCGTCGAGCGTGATCGTGTGGGGCACGGTTTCAAGAGAGTTGTTTCTGTTTCAGTATAACAGTGAGGGGTAGATTGACTACAGTGACGGCGAAGAAGCCACACAGCGCACTGATGTCACTCGACGAAACCGTCCCACACGTCCGAGACCGAACCAGTAAAGGTCCCCACGGTAGTGCCAACTGACGAACCAAGTGGTCGTTTTCCCATGACCGAGACTTACGACGTCGTCATCGCCGGCGCGGGCCCCGCGGGTGGCCAGTGCGCTCGCGACCTCGCGGCGCGGAACCACGACGTCCTCGTCCTCGAGACCGAGGGCGAAGCCGAGTTTCCCGCACAGAGCAACAAGTCCACGGCCGGGACCTTCCCCTCCACGATGGTCGGCTTCGGGATCCCCGACGACGTGGTGATGCACTTCACCGACGCCGTCGTCCTCGAGTCCCCGAACAACTACACGAAGCGGACCCAGTCCGGCGCAGTGCTGGAGTTCGCCGACTTCAAGCAGTGGCTCGTCGACGAGAGCCAGGCCGACGGCGCCGAGTACCGCTTCGACGCCCGCGCGACGGGCCCCATCCTGGACGAGGACGGGACCATCGAGGGCGTCCGGTACAACGGCGACGAGGCGGTCTACGCCGACATCGTGATCGACGCGACCGGTCCGGCCGCGCCGCTGGCGAAGCAACTGGGCGTCGTCGACCTCCAGCGCGAGCGCCAGGCCATCGGCATCGAGTGGGAGATGACCGGCGTGAAGCCAGACGCCGAGGGCTACGCCGACCTGACGGACACGATGATGCTCCGGCTGGACCACGAGGACGCGCCGGGCGGCTACGCCTGGATTTTCCACACCGGCGACGACACGGCGAAGGTCGGCCTCTGCTACATCCAGAACGACGTCCACACGAAGCGCGCGAGGGAGAGTCACACCGTCGACGACTACCTCCAGGAGTGGATGGACCGCGACCCGCGACTGCAGGACGCAGAACGCATCGACGGGAAACAGCACCGTGGCTCCGCACACATCCAGTTGCCGACGACGATCCACACGGACAATTTCATGGCCGTCGGCGACACAGTCCCGTCGGTCGATCCGCTCTGGGGCGAGGGCATCGGCAAGTGCATGCGCTCCGGGCGCGCGGCGGCCATCGCCGCGGACAACGCCCTGACGCAGAGTTCCCGGGACACCTCCGCCGAGGAGCTGTCGGTCTACGAGGAGTACTGGCACGACCAGGTCGCACCGAGCCAGAAGACGCGCCTCCTGATGACGGAACTGCTCTACCGCGCATCGAACTCGCGCTACGACGCGCTCATGCGCGACCTCGACTCGATGGGGCGAGACGGCCTGGCGAGGGCCAACAGCGGGGACAAGCGCGCCATCGCGAAGCTCCTGAAGCTCCGGGACCTGCCGGAACTGGCCGGGTTCGGCTGGGAGGTCCTCTCGGGCAAGTGGGCCGGCGATCCGAACTAGGCCGCCGACACCGCCGCCCGGATCGCGAGCGGAAATTCCACGTGAAAAAGGCTTTACCCGCCCCACCGCGTAGGAACGCCAAATGGTACTCGACGACCTCGGCTCCTCGCTCCGTGGCACGCTCGACAACCTCCGGGGGAAGTCACGGATCTCCGAGGAAGACGTCGACGACGTCGTCAAGGAGATCCAGCGCTCGCTCATCCAGGCCGACGTCGACATCGCCATCGTCCAGGACCTCTCGGACGCGATCAAGGCCCGGGCGCTGGACGAGGAGCCGCCCGCCGGCACGTCGCCGCGGGACTGGGTGTTGCGCATCGTCTACGAGGAACTCGTCGAACTCGTCGGCGACTCGACCGAACTCCCGCTGGAGCCACAGACCATCGTGCTCGCTGGCCTCCAGGGATCGGGGAAGACGACGACGGCCGCGAAGATGGCATGGTGGTTCTCGAAGAAAGGGCTCCGCCCCGCGATCATCCAGACCGACACCTTCCGGCCGGGCGCCTACGACCAGTCGAAACAGATGGCCGAGCGCGCGGAGGTCGACTTCTACGGCGACCCCGACTCGGAGGACCCGGTAGCGATCGCGCGCGAGGGCCTCGACGCCACGGCGGACGCGGACGTCCGCATCGTCGACACGGCGGGTCGCCACGCGCTGGAGGACGACCTGATCGAGGAACTCGAGGAGATCGACCGCGTCGTCGAACCCGACCGGACGCTGCTCGTCCTCGACGCGGCCATCGGCCAGGGCGCGAAAGACCAGGCCGCGCGCTTTCAGGAGGCCGTCGCGGAGGGCATCGACGGGGTCGTCATCACCAAGCTCGACGGGACGGCGAAGGGTGGCGGGGCGCTCGCCGCCGTCGACCAGACGAACTCGACGATTGCCTTCCTGGGCACCGGCGAGACCGTCAAGGACGTCGAGCGGTTCGAGCCGTCAGGCTTCGTCTCGCGCCTGCTCGGGATGGGCGACCTGGAGCAACTCACCGAGCGCGTCGAGCGCGCGATGGCCGAGACGGGCGAGGACGACGACTGGGAGCCCGAGGACATTCTGGAGGGGCAGTTCACCCTGAAGGACATGCAAAAGCAGATGGAGGCGATGAACAAGATGGGGCCGCTCGACCAGGTCATGGACATGATCCCGGGCATGGGCGGCGGGATCAAAGATCAGCTACCCGACGACGCGATGGACGTCACCGAGGACCGGATGCGTGACTTCGATGTCGTCATGGACTCGATGACCGAGGACGAACTCGAGAATCCCCGCCAGATCGGCGCGAGTCGCACCGAGCGCATCGCCCGCGGCGCGGGCAAGCCCGAGGAGCGCGTCCGCGAGCTCCTCCAGCAGCACAAGATGATGGAGCGCACGCTCAAGCAGTTCCAGGGCATGGGAGAGGGAGACATGGAGCGGATGATGCAGCAGATGCAGGGCGGTGGCGGACCGGGCGGTCCCGGCGGCATGGGTGGGATGGGTGGCGGTGGCGGCAACCCCTTCGGCGACTGAACGGGCGCGTCAGGCCGCCGACTCTGTCGATTCTGCAGCCGTCGCCGCGTTCGACGAGCGGCCGCGTCGACGAGCACGGTAGCCCCGGTAGAGCCCGTAGGCGAGCGCCCCGAGTCCGAGGAGGAGGACCACGAGATCGAGCAGCCCCCCGAGGATCGGGATTCGTGTGACGGCGACCATTACGACCGTCCCGAGCACCAGCGCCGCCCAGCGGTTGTCGACGTCGACGAACGAGAGGAGCCAGGCACCCAGGACGTAGCGACCGAGGACGACCCCCAGCCAGACGGCGAGCCCGTAGACGATCGCCCCCGCCAGCGCGAGCGGGATGCCGACGATCGTGATGGCGAGCAGGACGAGCAGGATCGGCACTCCGACCAGGGCGAGAAGTCCGACGGCCCCGGTCCGGGCCGGTCGCTCGACAGTCCGGTCGGCCATCCCACGCGTAAACCGCGGGAAGACGAGCAGGAGGACGGCGCCGACCACGAGATTGACGAGGAAGAAGTAGACGCCGAAGACGAACCCGGGGATCGACGGCAGCGGGTCGCCGATCTCGAGGTCCGGGTTCCGGACCAGTTCGCCGCCGACCGTTGCACCCGAACTCCGAGTCAGGTTGCCGTCGTACTCCAGGTCGCCGCCGATCGAGGCCGTCGGGCCGAGGACGATGTCGCCGGCTCCGACGCGAGCGGGCCCGCCGACCCGGCCGTCGATCAGCACGCTCCCGGCGCCGGCCTCGAAGGTCCCCCCGACGGTCGCGTTCTCCGTGAGCTGGACCGCGCCGCCGGAGGCGCTGACGTCGCCGCCGACGGTCCCGGCGATCACGACGTTCCCGCTGGCCGTCTCGACGTCCCCGGTCACCTCGCCGAGGATCCGGACGTTGCCGGCAAAGACCTGGAGGTCGCCGTCGACGGTCCCGCGGATCGCGACGTCGCCGCCGTAGGCCTCGAGGTCGCCGGTGGTTTCGCCGGCTTCGACGACGACGGAGCCCCCGGCGCGGGGCTCGGCCACTGCCGGCGCGGGGACGATCGCGAGGCAGACGAGGACGGCGACGAGGAGGACGACGCGGCTGTGGGACCCTGTCGGGCGTGTCATACGTGGCCCCTCTCCCTGCAAATCCTTGAAAGGTGGCGGACGGGTTCAGACGGCGGGAATCGCGGGCCGGCTCCTGGCGAGGCGGTCACACCGGCCCCGGCGACGGGACCGCCACTGCCGGGATCGTCGGCGCGAGTTCAGCGCGAGCGGTTCGCCTGCTCGTCGAGGTCGCTGCCGAGCGCCCGCGCCACCGCCACGAGAAAGCCCATGCCGGTCTGGACCTGGGGGTCGCGCATCGCCCTGGCCAGGCCAACGACCCCGAGGCGCTCTGGCTCCGCCTCCGTCGCCTCGCCGACCGCGGCGAGGGTCGACTCCAGCCCGCGGGCGACGTCTTCGTCCGCCGCCGTGTCCGCGACCTCGCCCAGGCGGGCCCCGGTACTCGCGAGCGTCGTGACCATCTCGTCGTCCATGGCCGCACTCAGGAGCGCGAGTGCGTCGGCGACCCCGACCAGGTCGTCGAGCGTCCCCGTCTCCTGCAGGCGGACGAGCGTCTCGAGTGACTCGGCGATCGCCTCGGGGTTCGCCGAGACGACGCGATCGATCTCCGTGGTTTCGTCAGTGTGCTTGTCCGTCATCGATTCACCTCAGAGTAGCCCCCTGGCGGTGAGCCAGTAGGACTCGTTGTAGCCCAGTTTCGCCCAGTGCAGCATCTTCGAGGCCGGTCTGATTGTCGGCTCGTCGCCGTAGCCGAACTCGATGAAGGTGGCCGCGTCGGTGCCCGCCTCGAGGAAGCAGACCGTCTTGCCGTCGTAGGAGGCGGTCGGCGTCTCCCCGCGGGCGCGGCTGGCGATCCGATCCGCGACCGGGCCGGCCTCGAAGTGGGCCACGCTGCCGGCTTTGCTCGTCGGGACGTCTGCGACGTCACCGATGGCGTAGACGTCCTCGGCCGCCGTCGCCTCGAGCGTGTGCTTGTCGACGTCGACCCAGCCGTCCTCGCCCAGACCCGCCTCGGACACGACGTCGCTGCCAGCGTGCGGGGGGATGGCGACGAGCAGGTCGTAGTCGAACTCGGCGCCCTCCATCGTCTCGACGGTTTGCGCGTCGGGATCGACGGCCTCGACGTTGACGAAGGTCTCGAGGGCGATGTCCCGCGTTTCGAACTGGGCGCTGGCCCAGTCTGCGACGGGCTGGAGGCCGTGGGCGCGCTGGATCGGGTACGTGTAGGTCAGGTCGACGTCCTCTCGGCGCCCGCGCTCGCGGAGCCAGTCGTCGACCATCAGGACGAACTCGACCGGCGCGGCCGGACACATGTGCGGGACGCCCACGACGCTGAGGACGAGGTGGCCCTCGGTGAAGGTCGCGAGTTCGTCCCGGAGGGCTGTCGCGCCCTCCGGCCCGTAGAAGTGGTGTGCCCCCGCTTCGAGTCCGGGCACCTCGTCCGGCGCGAGGGACGCACCCGTGGCCAGGACGAGCTGGTCGTACGTCCAGTCCGGCCGGTCGCGCAGCGTCAGTCGCTTCTCGTCGGTGTCGACGGCCGTCAGCCGGTCGACGACCACGTCGATCCGGTCGTCGACCAGGTCCCGGAGGGGGCGGCTGGCGTCCGCGACGGTCTTCTCGCCGAAGGGCACGTACAGGAAGACCGGCTTGTAGACGTGCTGGGGATCGTCGGAGAGGAGCGTCAAGTGGACGGCCCCGTCGGCGATCTCCGTGTCGAGTCGGTCGGCGAGGCGGTTGGCGAGAACGGTCCCGCCCGTTCCCCCGCCGACGACGATGATTTCGTGTGGCATGGTCGGAAGTTGGGACCGGGACGCCCCGCTCAGGTCACCTCCACGTAGATGTCCCACTCGCTCCCGTCCTCGGCGTCTTCGATGCCGAGGAGGTCGTGGCCTGCTTCGTCGAGCCACTCGGGCACGTCGGTCTTGGAGCCGCTGTCGGAGGTCCGCAGTTCGATGACGGTGCCCGGATCCGATTCCTTGACTTTGCCGATGAGGTCCATCAACGGGCCGGGGCACGTCGCGCCCCGGGCGTCGACCGTCTCGTCGGGTTCGTAGGTCGTGTTGCTCATTGTCGTGTTGTCGAATGCGTGTGTGATCTGTGCAATCTATACCCCGGTGCCGATCAGCCGTACCGACTGTACCGACCACCTGTTCGTCGAGTGTCTCGCTGCCGACGCCCGC
>JGI12405J12835_1000619_pt1 | contig 10682 bp, 8 predicted proteins | sample A23P3SouthBayCA_FD_12835 | JGI IMG/M metagenome (IMG submission 12835)
GGGGTCCCCGCCGTAGCCCTCGGTCTCGAGTTGCTTGACGACGGCCGCGTCCTCGCCGTCGAAGTCCTCGTAGAGTTCGCGGAGGGAGCGTCGGGCCTCGCCGTCGAGGGTCAGCGGCGTCGCGTCGAGGTCGGCGACCGCCAGGAGGTACTCCACCTCGACCTCGAGGCGGGCACGCATCAGCGCCTGCTCGCTGGCGTACGGCGCCAGGGCCGCAGTGTACCGTGCGTAGCGACCGTCCAGCGGCGAGATGGCGGCGAGAGCGCGGTCTGTCATGGGAGACAGTCCTCGGGAGCGGCGAAAAAGCCTGCCGGTCTTTCGTGTTAATCCCGGTCGACCGGGTCAGTCTGGCCGTCCCCGTCAGAGCGCTCCCGATACCCCATCCCCGCATCGTCCGTCGGACGCCGTCAGATCCGGTGATAGAACGACTCGTACCGCGAGACTTTCCGGAGCAGGACGAGGAGGAGCACGCCGTCGAAAGCGACCACGAAGGCGACGAACGTCGCCTGGGTGAAGGGCACGTAACTGACGACGGTGTTGTAGAAGGCGTGTGCGAGCGCCGCGAGCAGGAGGCCCTTGACCACGATCGGCCCCCGCCTCGCGGGATTGAACTTCGCCAGACCGAGGTAGTAACCGGCCAGCGCCGAGAACAGGACGTGGCCGGGCCCGACGAAGAAGCGGCCGACGGCCGTCTGCGTGGCCGACCAGAACTGCACGGCCGTCCCGGCCTGCTGGGCCGTGAGGTAGGCGTCGAGGATGTAGTTGAGGTTCTCGATGGCGGCGAAGCCGAGGCCGGCGACCGCGCCGTAGACCACGCCGTCGACGACGGTTCCGAAGGTCGGCTGGTCGAAGGCGTGCAGGCGGACCGCGAGCCACTTGACCGACTCCTCGATCGGACCGACGACCACGAAGAAGAAGACCGCCAGGCCGAGGGGCCCGAGGGCGTCGAAGGGGGCGCGCAAGAGGGTGTTCACCACCGCCGCGAAGGTGGCAAAGAGGACCGAGAGGAGGAAGGTGACGGCGAGGGGTTCGAGTGGCTCGCGCTGGGTCGGGTCGCCAATCCAGAGGTACCCCATGAGGACCAGCGCTGGCGCGATGGACAGGAGCGCCAGGAGCCCGAGATACGGCTGGTCGGCGACGACCGGAACCGCGAGGCCGAACAGGCCGAGAAAGAGGACGGCTGCGAGTGCCACGAGGGCGCTGGAGCGGGCCTGCCGAAGCCCGCCGTAGAGTGCGACTGACAGGGCATCGACGACGCTTCGCACCTCCCACGTCGCGACGTCGTAGAGGTCAGCCTGGCCCAAAAAGGCCGCCTGGACGGGGTCGGTCGGCTCGGCCGCCGCTGCGTCGTCGGTCGGGCCGTCTTCCTCCTCCTCGGACGACCGATCGGCGTCGTCTGACTGTCCCGGGTCTGCCGCCTCGTCCATGGAGGGCGTTCGACCGGCCGGGCCAAGTTGGTTTCCCCGGCCGTCGGTTCCCGGGACGTCCCGCTCTCCAGCCCCGGCGGGACTCCCGTCGAGTCGCAACGCATTTGCGACCGCCACGCGGGTCTCCTCACATGAACCTCGCCGGCATGGCCTCGAACCGCGGGCGGAACCTCGTGAACGTCGCGGACCGGGCGCCGGGTGGCGCCTCTTTCAGCGTGATCCTGACGAACGACGCCGACGCGCCGGTCCTGGAGCAGGCAGCGGACCGCGGCATTCCCACGGAGGCGGTCCCGCGGGAAGAGGGTGAATCGCGGCGCGACCACGAGCGTCGCGTCCTCGAGGCCCTGGCCGACTACGATTTCGACCTCGTGTGTCTGGACGGCTACATGCGCATCCTCTCGGACACCTTCCTCGAGGTGGCCCCGACGACCCTGAACGTCCACCCCTCCCTCCTGCCGTCGTTTCCGGGCACGGACGCGTGGGGCGACGCCCTCGACGCGGGCGTCAGCGTCACCGGCTGTACGGTCCACGTCGTCACCGATGCGACCGACGACGACGGGAACGTGGTCGAGGAGCGCGTCGACGCCGGCCCCGTCGTCACCCAGGAACCGATCCCCGTCTACGAGGGCGACGACGCCGACGCGCTCGCGGACCGCGTCCTCTACGAGGGCGAATTTCGGGCCTATCCACGCGCTGTCAAGTGGTTCGCGGATGGGAACGTGGCGGTCGACGCGGACGCGGAAACCGTGACCGTCGAGGCCGACGAGGCCGGCACCTTCCCGGCCCGTCGCGTCACGTCGGGCGACCGCGCGGCCGACCTTCGCTACGGCGAGAACCCTCACCAGGACGCCGCATTGTACGCCGACTACGCCGTGAGCGAGGCGAGCGTCGTCCACGCCGACCAGCTCAACGAGGGCGCCAAGGCCCTCTCGTACAACAACTACAACGACGCCGACGGCGCCCTGAACCTCATCAAGGAGTTCGACGAACCCGCGGCCGCGGTCATCAAGCACACCAACCCCGCGGGCTGTGCGACCGCAGACTCGCTGGCCGACGCCTACGATCGGGCGCTCCGGACCGACCCGATGAGCGCCTTCGGCGGCATCGTGGCACTGAACCGGACCTGCGACGAAGCGACTGCCGAACAGGTCGTCGACTCGTTCAAGGAGGTCGTCGTCGCGCCGGACTACACCGACGACGCCCTGGAGGTGCTGTTCACGAAGGACAATCTGCGCGTGCTCGAGGTGGGGCGCGCGGACGGCCGGACGGGCGAGGCCGGCCGGTCCGAGCTCGGCGAGCGGACTGCCACGCTCACCGAGAAACCGCTCGTTGGCGGCCGCCTCGTCCAGGAGCGCGACCTCCGGACGCTCACCGCCGACGACCTGGAGGTCGTCACCGAGCGCGAGCCGACGGACGCACAGGTCGAATCGATGCTCTTCGGCTGGCACACGCTCAAGCACGTCAAGTCGAACGGCATCCTCTTCGCACAGGGGACGGAGACGGTCGGCATCGGCATGGGCCAGGTCTCGCGGGTCGACGCCGTGCGCCTCGCGGCGATGAAGGCAGAAGAACACGCCGAGGGAAAGGACGCCGAGGGCGCGGTGATGGCCTCGGACGCCTTCTTCCCGTTCCCGGACGGCATCGACCACGCCGCCGAGGCCGGCATCGAGGCCGTCATCCAGCCCGGCGGGTCGCAGAACGACGACGCGGTGATCGAGGCTGCGGACGACCACGGCATGGCGATGGCGTTCACCGGGACGCGCTCGTTCCGGCACGACTGACCTCCCGTCCGGGAACGTCGCGTGCGCCGGTGTGAGCGAGACACCCTTATAAGTCGACCCGCCCTGGCCCCGCCCATGGATACCCGCCTGCGGTACGCCGCGGAGATCGTCGGCGTCGCGCTCGGTGCCGCACTCATCGCACTCGTCGGATTTCAGGTCCCGGTTGCCTCGGCGGTCCGGACCGGCCTGCTTGGCGGGGCCGTCGCCCTCGCCGTGGTTGCCCTCGACGCGCGTCGGCCCGACGGCGAGTGAGAAGTGCGCCGCTGGCCACCGGACCGAAACCGCCACGTGGCTGGCACCGGAAGCCGCGGCCATGACTACGGAGGGAGACGGGGACGAACTGACCGCTCTCGGCGAGCGCGAAGGGTGGCAGGTCGAGGGCCAGGCCGCTCGCGTCCACTACAGCGGCGAGGGGGACCGGTACAGCGTGGAGTACTACGACCCGAGCGGGTGCGTCGTCTACTGGAAGGTCCCGCCGGGCGACGGTGGCGGGACGGCGGTGCCGGTGGGCCGCGCGACCGTCCCGACGCCGCTCCGGGAGCGTATCCGCGAGGACCTCCGCGTCGCCGGCATCGACCCCGAGGTCGAGCGGCGGACGCTCTGATGCAACCGAATGGCTAATGGCCGGGGCACCGGATCGAACAGGCATGGAGTACCACGAGGCGGCGAACACGCTGTTCGACCTCCGGCGGTACGCCACGCGGCCGGGAACCGCGGCGACGGCCGCGCTGCTCTCGCACCTGGACGATCCGCAGGAAGACTACCACTGCGTTCAGGTCGCCGGATCGAACGGGAAGGGCTCGACGGCCCGGATGCTCGCCTCGATTCTCGCGGAGGCCGGCCTCTCGGTCGGCCTCTACACCTCGCCGCATCTCGATTACGTCGGCGAGCGGATCCGCGTCGACGGCCGCCCCCTGTCGAAGGCCGCGCTCAGCGACTTCGTCGAGACGGTCGAGCCGTACCTGACCGAGACCGCCGCGGACGGCGAGTCCCCGACTTTTTTCGAGACCCTCACGGGCCTGGCCTGCTGGGAGTTCGGCCGGCAGGACGTCGACGTCGCCGTGCTGGAGGTGGGCATCGGCGGCGCCCGGGATGCCACGAGCGCCGTCGACCCGGTCGCCAGCGCGGTCACGAGCGTCACGCTGGAACACACGGCCGTCCTCGGCGACACCGTGGCCGAGATCGCACGCGACAAGGCCCAGGTCGCGCCGGCCGACCGGCCGCTGGTCACCGCCGCGACCGGTTCGGCACTCGACGCGATCGAAGAGACCGTCGGCCAGCCGCTGGTGGTCGGTGGCGCGGGCACGAGCCTCGCGGCCGACGCAGCGAACGGCGACGACGGGGCCGCCGACCCGGACGTGACCGTCGACTACGGCGGCCGCGACGGCCTGGAAGGGATCGTCCGCCTCGCCGGGCCGGACTGGGACGTCTCGACGCACCTTCCCCTGCTCGGTGCACACCAGGCCCGGAACGCTGGCGTCGCCGCGGCGCTCGCCCGGCAACTCGACGACGCGGATATTGCCGACGTGGGTGCCGAGGACCTCGCGCGCGGGCTGCGCAACGCCCACTGGGCGGGGCGCTTCGAGGTCATGGGCCGTGAGCCGCTAGTGGTCCTCGACGGCGCGCACAATCCCGGCGGGTGTGCGGCCGTGGCGGAGACGCTCGAGACCTTCGAGTACGACGACCTGCACCTCGTCGTCGGTGCGATGGCCGACAAGGACCTCCGCGGCATGGCCCGGGCGCTCTCGGTGGCGGACCAGGTGATCGCCTGCGAACCCGACCGCGCTCGTGCCGAGGAGAAGGACGCCATCGCGCGGGCCTTCGAGACGGAGACGGACGCCACCGTCGAGACGCGGGCGGCCGTCCGGGACGCCCTCGCGGACGCGCTCGATTCGGCCGGTCCCGACGACTGCGTCCTCGTCCTGGGCTCGCTGTACGCCGTCGCGGAGGCCCGGACGCGCTGGACGCGCACCCAGACGCCGACGACCGTCGACTCCATCGACGGGGCGAGCGAGACTCTCACGCGCGCGGACGTGACCCACGCCGGCACCTGGCGGATGCGCGGCAAGGCCGTCCACCGCGTGCTAAAGACTCGCGTCAGGCCCCGCCAGGCCCAGTACCTGAAGGAGGAACTGCTCTCGCTGGGCGGGGAGTGTGCCGTCTCGGGCGTCGACGCGGCAGACGAGGAGCCCGTCCCCGTCGTCACGATGGCGACGATGGCCCAGTACAAGCGGCTGATCGAGAAACTGGCAGGCCAGCCCTACGGCCTGACGCCGCTCGGCGAGGAGATACGGGAGACGCTCGGCATCGGCACCGGGCCGACCGGTGCCGACGAGGGCGACTACCCCTGGACGGGCGACCGGACCGCCGTCATGGGCATTCTGAACGTCACGCCCGACAGCTTCCACGACGGCGGGGAGTTCGCCGACGCCGACGACGCCGTCGCGCGAGCCAGAGAGATGGTCGAGGCGGGCGCGGACGTGATCGACGTCGGCGGCGAGTCGACCCGGCCCGGCGCCGACCCGGTGCCGGTCGAAGAGGAGATCGACCGCGTCGTCCCGGTGATCGAGGCCATCGCGGACCTGGACGTCCGCGTCTCGATCGACACCCGCAAGGCGACGGTCGCGCGGGCGGCCCTCGAGGCCGGTGCGGACCTGCTCAACGACGTGTCGGGACTGGCGGACCCGGAGATGCGCCTCGTCGCTGCGGAGTTCGACGTGCCCGTCGTCGTGATGCACTCCATCGACGCACCGGTCGATCCCGACCGGGACGTCCACTACGACGACGTGGTCGACGACGTGATCGCCGACCTGACCGAGCGCGTCCTGCTCGCCGAGAAGGCGGGGCTGGAGCGCTCGCAGATCATCGTCGACCCCGGCCTGGGCTTCGGCAAGAGCGCCGCCGAGAGCCTCGAACTGCTCGACCGGGCCGGCGAACTGCGGGCGCTGGGCTGTCCGATCCTGATCGGGCACTCCCACAAGTCGATGTTCGCGCCCGTCGAGCGCGACGACGGGGACCGCCGCGAGGCGACCGTCGCGGGGACGGCACTGGCGGCGGAGCGCGGTGCCGACGTCGTCCGGGTCCACGACGTCGCGGCGAACCGGGCGGCCGTCGACGTGGTCCACGCAGCCACGGACTGCGATTCCCTCGACGGCGAGAACTAGAGCCAGCCGTACTCCGACCGGAGTTCGTCGTAGATCGCCTCGTAGTCCCCGATCACTTCGTCGTGGTCGTAGGTGGCCCACTCCTCGTCGACGGTCAGGCGCTCGAAGTCACCGGCCTCGGCGATGGCGTCGGCCATCTCCTGGGGGTCGGTGACCCGGAAGCTACGCTCGTAATTTTCGACCAGTTCGTGGGCGGCGGAGCGCTCCTGGTACTCGACGATGCCGACGCACCCACAGGCGAGCGCCCAGAGGAGTTCGAGGGGGAACTGCTCGCGGTAGGCCGTCTGCACGAAGGCGTGGGCGCCGCGGTAGACGGCGATGCGTTCCTCGCGGTCGCACGCGCCAGCGAAGGTCACGCGATCGTCGATGCGCAAGTCGCGGGCCTGGCGCTCGTAGTCGGCGCGGTTGGGGCCGTCGCCGACGATCGTCGCGCTCCAGCCACGATCGCGAAGTTCCGCCAGTCCCAGCAGCAGGTCCTCGACGTTGGCGCTATCGTCGAGCGGGTGGGCGAAGGCAACCTCGACCTCGTCGTCGGGGTCGGTCGTCTCGATGGCGTCGAAGTCGATGCTCTCGGGGATCGCCCGGACGTCATCGCCGTCCGCGCCGAGTTCGCGCACCTCCGTCCGGACCATCTCGGAGGGCGTCACGACGACTGCGGGCTCCGTGGCGGCCCAGCGGGTGAACCGGGCCTCGGGGTCCAGCCCCTCGTCGCCGAACCACTCGACGGCGAGGGGTGCCTGGGCGAGCGTCCCGCCGGTGCTGGCGGCGACGACCTGCTCGGCCGGCGACGGCCTGGCGTGGACGACGGCCGGGCGGTGGCGGGCCAGGAGGAGAGGGACGCGCGCACAGAACGAGGTGAGTGCAGGACCGAGCGTGACGCCGCGGTAGGTCACGCCATCTACCTCGCGGACCGAGGACTCGCCGTCCCACCACTGGGCGCAGAAGACGGTGACGTCGTGGCCCGCGTCGGCGAGCGTCCGGGCGAGCCGATCGAAGCGGCGATTGCCCCGGGTGTCGCGGTGGTGGACCGTCTCCATCGCGACCAGGGCGACGCGCATGTGCCGGCCGACGACGGGGGGCGCAAAAAATCCCCCCTATCCGGCACAATCTGGGCCGAGGGCGTCGGCCCGGATCGCCCCCGCCCCGGCCGCCGCACAAACCATTTGGGCCCCAGGCCCGTCTCCCCGCGGGTGTACGAGTACGACTTAGAGCGGTACCTCACCGTCCGCCAGGCCTACGGCGCCACGCTCGGCGCGCCGGACGACCTGGCCTTCCTCTACGACGCGACCGGCGTCGGCCAGGTCTGGACGCTGTCCGAGCCGGGCGCCTGGCCCGAACAGCGCACGTTCTTCGACGAGCCGGTCTCCTTCGTCGACGCCTCGCCCACGCGCGAGGAGTGGGTTTTCGGCATGGACGACGCCGGGAACGAGCGCCTGCAGTTCTTCCGCCTCGACGCCACCGACGGTCGGATCGTTCCGCTGACCGATCGACCCGGCGCCAAGCACCGCTGGGGCGGCTGGGACGGCGACGGCGACCGGTTCGCCTTCGCCGCGAACCGTCGGGACGAGTCGGTCTTCGACGTGTACGTCCAGGGGCGCGACGAGCGCGGCGACGCGGCCGAGCTGGTCCACGAGGGGGACGGCTGGCTCTCGCTCGGTGGCTGGAGCCCCGACGACGATCGACTGATCGTCGTCGAGTCGCGGAGCAGCTTCGACCAGGACGTGTCCGTCCTGGACCTGGCGACCGGCGAGCGCCGCGAACTGACGCCATCGGACGAGGAGGTGAGGTACGGGAGCGTCCAGTGGGGGCCTGACGGCGAGGGGCTGTACTGCGTCACCGACCGCGACGCCGACACGCAGTACATGGCCCGACTCGACGCCGAGACGGGCGACCTGTCGGCGGTTGCCGACGGCGGGGACTGGTCCATCGACGGCCTCGCCCTCCACGAGGAGACGGGACTGCTCGTCTACTCGCGCAACGTCGAGGGCTACACGGAGCTGACGCTCGCCGAACTGACGGGGCCGACCGACCTCGACCGGCTCCCGATGCCAGGGCTCCCCGGCGGCATCGCCGGCGGCGTCAGTTTCGGCCCCGACGGGGAGCGATTCGCCCTCTCGGCGGCCGGTCGGACCCAGAATACGAACGTCACCGTGGTCGACGTCGAGGCGCTGCGCGAGGGCGAGGCGGTCGAGGGCCACGTCGGCGGGCCGGCGGTAACTGCCGGCGCGGTGGCCGCCGAGCCCTTCGAACGGGGCGCGACGCAGTGGACGCGCGCCTCGACTGCGGGCATTCCGCTGGAGACGATGGTCGAGCCCGAACTCGTACGCTACGAGTCCTTCGACGGGCGGCAGATTCCGGGCTTCCTCTCCCTGCCCGACGGCGCCACGTCGGGCGAGACCCCTGTCGTGGTCGATGTCCACGGCGGCCCCGAGAGCCAGCGTCGCCCCTCCTTCTCGGGGCTGACGCAGTACCTCTGCTCGCGGGGCTACGCCGTCTTCGAGCCGAACGTGCGCGGCTCGACGGGCTACGGGCGGGCCTACACGCACCTGGACGACGTCGAGAAGCGCCCGGACGCGGTCCGCGACCTCGCGGCCGGCCACGACTGGTTGTCGGCCCACGACGCCGTCGACCCGAATCGAATCGCCGTCATGGGTGGCTCCTACGGCGGGTTCATGGTACTCGCGGCGCTCACGCGCCAGCCCGGGCGCTGGGCCGCCGGCGTCGACGTCGTCGGTATCGCGAACTTCGTCACCTTCCTGGAGAACACGGGGTCGTGGCGGCGCGAACTCCGCGAGGCCGAGTACGGAAGCCTGGCTGACGATCGGGAGCTCCTGGCCGAACTCAGCCCGATCAACCACGTCGAGAACATCGACGCACCGCTGTTCGTCCTCCACGGTGCGAACGACCCCCGGGTACCGGTCGGCGAGGCCGAACAGATCGCCGAGGGGGCACGGGAACAAGGGGTCCCCGTCGAGTTGCTGGTCTTCGAGGACGAGGGCCACGGCATCTCGAAACTGGACAACCGGATCGAGGCCTACACGCGCGTGGTTGGCTTCCTGAACGACCACGTCTGACCCGTTCGCGGCTACTTCCAGACAGCGAGAATCGGATGGGACTCACGTCGGGCGATTTCGCGGGCGTTACCGGCGACGAGAACACAAGGTGGGCTTTAATTGGCCAGGATTCATGTGGCCTCTATGGGCATCGCGGAGCGGTCGCGGGCGCGAGTCGAGGACGTGCTGTCGGACCTCGAGGGGAGTTACGACTCCTTCCCGGTCAACCAGACGACGCTGACCTTGCCCGAGGAGCGCTACGAACGCGCCCGTCGGGAGTACGGCGAGGGTGCAGTGGACACCTACCTCAGAATCGCCAACGAGGACGGCGAGGTCCTGCACGTCACGGATGACGGCCAGGCAGGCCTCCCCGGGGTCGTCGGCCAGCCGGACCACGCCGTCGAGTGTGACCTCGAACGGCGGGTGGAACGCCAGACTGGGGTCGAATGTTCCGTCGACGGCCTCGAGGAAGTCACCATCGCCGGCCTCGGGAACGCCGACGCGCCGGACGATCCGACCTACTACCGACTGCTCGTCGTCTACGAGGCGAGCTACCAGTGCGGTGACCTCGCTGAGGGCGTCGAGTGGCAGCCCGGGACCGCCGAACCACGACCCGCGTTCGTCTGACGTCTAGTCGGGCAGGACGCCCGTCACCGACGCGACCTCGCGAGCGGCGGCCTCGTTCATCCCGTCGCCAAAGATCGTGTAGCGATCGCGAATCTCGTGGGCGGTCGTCAGCGCCTCGATCACGGTCTCGCCGTCGACCCCCAGGTCTGCTGCCGTCGTCGGTGCGCCGATCGTGGCCAGCGAGTCGCGGACGTTGCGCCACTGGCCGCCGTCCCCCGTGTGGAGGTACTCCGTCATGATCGAGCCGACGCCGACCTGGTGGCCGTGCAGGGCGGCGTTCGGCACGAGCTGGTCGAGCCGGTGGGAGAACAGGTGCTCGGCGCCGCTCGCCGGCCGCGAGGAGCCGGCGATGGACATCGCCACGCCCGAGGAGACCAGCGCCTTCGTGACGATCCAGGCCGACTCCTCGAGGCCCTCCTTGACGTACTCGGCGCGGTCGACCAGCATCTGGGCGGTCATCTGTGAGAGGGCGCCCGCGTACTCGGAGTACTCGACGTTCTTGAGGCGGTGAGCCAGTTGCCAGTCCCGGACGGCCGTGTAGTTGGAGATGATGTCCGCACAGCCGGCCGTCGTGAGCCGCCAGGGCGCGTCGGCGATGATCGCCGTGTCCGCGACGACGGCCATCGGCGG
>JGI12405J12835_1000620_pt1 | contig 10666 bp, 10 predicted proteins | sample A23P3SouthBayCA_FD_12835 | JGI IMG/M metagenome (IMG submission 12835)
CAGAACTANGTGAAGATCGGTCGCTCTGCTGCGGCCGTCACCGGTGGAGACGGCCGCGAATCCGCGACCGACTTCGTATTGACTTCTGTCCGACAGTATGAATCAAGAACGCCGAGAGCAGTCATAACGTACTGCTAGTGGCGTCGCTGAACGGGTCAGTGCTGCCGAAGACGACGGGAACTGGATCGAACGACGATCGACGACCTGACAGCTCAGATGAGGCCGATGGCGGCAGCGCCGTGGGTCAGCACAGCCGCGATGGGAACGAGCAGCGCGGTCCGGAGGATCAGAAGGACCGTGAGATCGCGGAAGCGCATGGGAACGTCGTCGAACATGTCGACCATCATCGGGACTGACGCGGCGAAGAAGAGCGCCTGCGCGCTCGTGACGATCACGACGAACACTTTCGTCGTGAGGCTCGTTCCGACGGCGACTGTCGCGCCTACAAAGTACTCGCCAGCGCCGGCAAGGACCGCGATCGCGGCCGTCTCGGGGTCTGGAATACCGAGGATCGTCATCAGCGGGACGAACGGCGCGGCGAGGAGTTCGAAGAAGTCGGTGTACGCCTCGAGCATGAGAACAGTCGTCGCGATCGTCATGATGGTGCCGAGGATCATCGCAGTGAGTTTTGTCCCGTCGACGAACCCGTTGGTTGCCGCTCGCGGAATCGATTTGCCCTCGTCTGCCGTTCTAACGCCTTCGTTGAAGGCGAATCGGAAGTAATCGGTCACGGTGCCGTTGAACTGCGGTTCCGGATCTGGTTCCGCGATATACTCTTCGGGAACTATCGAGAGCGGCGGGACGCGGACGAGGATCGCGGCGACCATGAGCGTTGCAATCACGTACAGCGCGATGACGACCGGGAAGATGTGCAGGATCTCGAGAATGGCGGCGACCGCCCCGACGCTCCCGAGGTTCGCGGTCGCGAAGCAAGTACAGATCGCGAACACCTCACGCTTGTTGTAGCCGCCGCGGTCGAAGACGTTTCGGGTGAGGTAGTAGCCAATGCTGAACGAGCCAAGCCACGACGCCGCACTGTCGAGGGCTGACCGACCGGGGAGGTTGAACAGCGGCCGCATGATCGGCTGGGCCAGCGTGCCGACGAACTCGAGACCGCCGAGTTCGGCCAGCAGGTTGACGAAAATGCCGCCGACCGGAATCACGAGCACGATCGTAATCATGAGGACGTCCCAAGAAACGCCCGCGATCGCGTCGTTGAGCAGCCAGTCGGGCCCGATGCCGAAGAACATCGAGAGTCCGAAGGGGATTGCGATCACGCGGAACGCCCAGAACGGTTTCGATGTCTGCCAGTACTCGGGCTGGACGAGGTTCTGTGCGCGTTCGCTTAGCGCGATCACGCCCTGATAGTACAACATTGACACCGTCGTCATGACTGCCCCGGTGAACAGCACGAACAGGACGAACAGTTCGACGGCGAGCAGCGCCGTCGACTCGATGTACGACAGTAGCACGTCGAGCGGAATCGTCGTCTGTCCCTGGTATTGGACGGGGAAGAGGAAGAAGAACGCTCCGGTCGTGAACGCGAAGAGGAACTTGAGCGTCGGTCGCAACCGTTTCTTGACCAAGTTCACGTCGTCGATTGACTTCTTATCGGGGGACACTGACTCCCCTGAGACGTGATCGTCATCTTCCCACCTCTGGCTACCGAACATACTTCGACGGATAGTAGCGTGGGTCATAAAAACACCGATCATATGTCGCCATACATACCATTGTAACAATAATAATATACATACTATTACTTATTTTGGATTTGGAAAATAGCAGCTGGTGCCGATCGATAGCGGTGAAACTACGATTGGCGTTCTACTGCCGACATCTGCGACGGTTACGACAGGTGCGACTGTGCGGTAGCGACGGCAGAACAGTGCGGCGAATGCTGCGGCCGTCGACCGCTCGGTCGCGACCGACTTCTCCGTCTTCGGGACGGCGGTTACTCGACCGTACTCAGCAGCACCGTTTGGTCGGACTTCAGAACCACATCCTGAGTGACACTCCCGAACAGCGCCTTCCCAGTTGGTGATCGCCTCCGGCCAGCCAGGCTGATCACATCGGCGTCGAGCTCCGCAGCTTGGTCCAGAATGTTTTGGACGGCGTCACCGCTCGACTGGGCAACCTCGACGGTAAAGTCCGCCTCCTCGAGTCGCTCGTTCGCTTCTGAGACCGATTTCAAGTTCTCGGCGTCGGCGTTCTCTCCGTCGGCCCGAAAGACGTGATAGAGCACGATACGCACCTGATCCGTCTCTAGCGGGAGTTCGGTTACCGATTTGACCTGTTCGTTCGCCCGTTGAACATCTGTATCGATGCAGAGTAGGATCGTTTCCATGGGAATCACGTCCGAGTGGTCGACGGCGGAACTGATCGTTCGCTGCTATCGACTATCTGATTGTCGTGTAACCGTCACATCAGTTCACGGTATTATAGTACTTGTTATTATGATCCATTACGGCGGCGCCCGACTCACTGGATAGCGGATTGATCGCGTGATTTTTATGTCTGATCGAGCGGAGGCCTGATACTCCCCGGCGGAGAAGTAGCCGAGCGGTACCTCGAACCCGACGACACCGTCTGCGATTTCACCGTCGACGACGCTGCCTATGTCGTGCCGCAGTGAGCGCTGTTCCCCATAAACTCATGAATCTCACCGTCGAGGGTGCTCTGTTCCACGGACTACTGTACGCTCTGTAACGCTCCGATCTTGTCCAACCGACATCGACGCGCTTGTTGACAGGCGAGGGCGAGCACTGAGATATCACTCGTGATGCGCTCGAACGCGGGAGTGACGACGAACACTGTCCCGCCTCTCGGGGCGCTACAGTCTGTTCTTCGCAGCCTGCTCCCAATGTGAGGCCGTCGGAGTCGGTTCGAACTGAGCGTCAAACGCTCTCGAGCGCTTCTCGTAAATCGTCGGGAACCTCGACACCGCTGTCACCGTCTATCGGAACACAGACACGGTGTTCGGTCCCCTCGAAAACGACCTCGCCGTTGTGGCTCGCCTGGTAGTTGAACTGGACGCTCGATTCCCCGACGACCGCGGCCAGTTCGATCTCGACGTCGCTGCCGCCGCGGACCTGACCCGTGAAATCGAAGTCCATCGAGACGAGCGGGAGGCCGAGACCATGTCGCTCGTGGAGTTCCCAGTAGGGCCAGCCGATCTCCTCCATAAACATGTCTGATGTCTCGTGTACCGCGTCGATCATCCGCGGGTAGTGGGCGATACCGAACGGATCGGTGTCCGAGAACCGGACGGTCCAGGTGCGTGTGAAACCCATGACGTCCCGAAGGCAGTGTACCTGAGATGATAAAGCTATTGTCGACGCTGCGTCTGATCGTCGCTCGATGCCGTTTAGCGGTCGATGTCCAATTCAGAGTCCGTTCGCAGGACCGCTATCTGCCCTTCTCGATCGGAAGTAATATAAAAGCGAGAGTCTCTCGCGAGAAAACATTGATGGGTGTTACGTTCGAAGACTATTCACGAATGACTATTGATACGCGTACCGGGACGCTGGCAGTGCGTCCGCGACCGAACCCACCGGTATCTGCGCTGTCTTCGAATCATCCGCCAACTCTCTCGAAACGGTCTGACGAGCGATGACTGCGAGTCCTAACATCTCTCTCGACGCCGACGCACCGAACGCCGATGAGCGAGCGGAGTACGACTACGTCTCCGACGATGTCGAACAACCGGATCTAGTCGCTGCCCTCCGCGAACGGATCGACGGCGACGTTCGATTCGACACGTATACACGACAGTTGTACGCGACTGACGCGAGCGCGTACGAGCAGACGCCGATCGGCGTCGTCTTTCCGATGTCGACCGACGACGTCGCCGCCGTCGTCTCCTATTGTGCTGACCGCGAGATTCCGGTTCTCCCCCGCGGCGGCGGGACGAGTCTCGCCGGACAGGCGGTCAACGAGGCCGTCGTCCTCGACTTTACCCGCCACATGGACGACATTGTCTCGATCGATTCCACCGACCAACGGGCGCGCGTCCAATCGGGAGTCGTCCTCGAGGAACTCAACGACGCGCTGGCCGCCGATGGGCTGAAATTCGCGCCGGATCCAGCCGCCGGCAACCGAAGCGTCGTCGGTGGGGCGATCGGGAACAATTCGACCGGCGCCCACTCGCTGGTCTACGGGAAGACGGATGCCTACGTCGAGGAATGTGAAGTCGTGCTGGCCGATGGGACAATCGCGACCCTCGGCGACATCGCCGTCGACGACCTCCGTGAACAGGCCGATCCCGACGGCGACCTCCTCGAGCGTGTCTCCGACGAGGTCGTCCGGGTCATCGACGAGGAAGCCGACGAGGTCCGCGAACGGTTCCCCGACCTGAAGCGTAACGTCTCCGGCTACAATCTCGATATGCTTGTCGAGGAGGCCGAAACCGGCACCGTCAACCTCGCGCGGTTGCTCGCCGGCAGCGAAGGGACGCTGGCCGTCATCACCGAGGCCGAGGTCTCCCTCGAGCCCGTGCCCGAAACAAAAGCGGTCTCGTTGCTGTTCTACGAGAGCGTCCTCAATGCGGTGACGGACGTCCAGTACGTCCTCGAGCACGACCCGGCGGCGGTCGAGCTCATCGATGACGTTCTCATCGGGCTGGCTCGCGAGACCGCGGAGTTCGAGGAGATCGCAGCCCTCGTTCCCGACGGCGCGCAGGCGGCCTTGCTCGTGGAGTTCTACGCCGAGGACGACGAGCACGGACGCGAACAGACTGCCGGCCTCCTCGCCGATCGCGTCCCGGAAAGCGACAGCGAGGTCGCTCCGCCTGCGGACCGACCGGCTGTCGACGAGACCCTCGCATTCGAGGGCCTCGAGGCTCACGAGGAGGCCGAACGCGAGCAGTTCTGGAAGCTCCGCAAGGCGGGGCTCCCGATCCTGCTTTCGCGTACCTCCGACGAGAAGCACATCTCCTTCATCGAGGACTGTGCGATCCCGCCCGAGCACCTCCCCGAATTCGTCGAGCAGTTCCAGTCGCTGCTCGTCGAGAACGACCGCGACGACGACGCGGCGTTCTACGCCCACGCGGGCCCGGGTGTACTCCACGTTCGCCCGCTGGTGAACACGAAGGCTGCTCGCGACCGCGAGGACATGGTCGAGATCGCCGATGCGGTGACGGACATGGTCGTCGAATTCGGCGGGAGCGTCTCCGGCGAACACGGCGACGGTCGGGCTCGCACCCAGTGGAACCGCAAGCTCTACGGCGAGGAACTCTGGAAGACGTTCCGTGACCTGAAGACGGCCTTCGACCCCGAGTGGCTGCTCAATCCCGGCAACGTCTGTGGCGACCACGACATGACCGAGAACCTCCGGTACGACGACGCCTACGAGTACGACGCCGGATTCGAGCCGTCGCTCAATTGGGACAACGAAAACGGCATGCAGGGGATGGTCGAACTCTGTCACGGCTGTGGCGGCTGCCGGGGCGGTCAGGAGACCACCGGTGGCGTGATGTGTCCGACCTACCGGGCTGCCGAAGAGGAGATCACGGCCACGCGCGGCCGAGCGAACCTGCTTCGGCAGGCGATGAGCGGCGATCTGCCCGACGATCCCACCGACGACCAGTTCGTCGAGGAAGTCTTGGATCTCTGTATCGGCTGTAAGGGCTGTGCGCGTGACTGCCCGAGCGAGGTCGACATGGCCAAACTCAAGACGGAGGTCAAACACGCGCGCCATCAGGAACACGGCTCGAGTCTTCGGGACAAACTCTTCGCCAACTTCGACCGGCTCGCGCCCGTGGGAAGCGCGCTCGCTCCGCTCTCGAATCTCGCACAGTCGCTGCCCGGTGCAGGAACCATCGCCGAGAAGACGGTCGGCATCGCCCGCGAACGGTCGCTGCCGGAGTTCCACCGCGAGACCGTCCAGGACTGGTTCGAGGCCCGCGGCGGCTCACGGGTTCCGGAAGCCGACGCCGAACGGAAGGCCGTCTTCTTCGTCGATACGTACACCAACTACAGCCATCCGTCGGTCGGCAAGGCGACGGTCCGCGTTCTCGAAGCCGCCGGCGTTCACGTCGATCTCGCGAAGCGGACCGACAGCGGTCGCCCGCCGCTCTCCAAGGGATTCATCGACAAGGCCCGCGAGACGATGCGGTCGAATGTGGCCGAACTCGCGCCTCGCGTCGACGACGGCTGGGACGTCGTCCTCGCGGAGCCCTCCGACGCGGTGATGTTTCAGTCCGACGCGCTCGACCTGCTGGGCGGCCAGAGCGTCGAGTCAGTCGCGGCGAACGCCTACGGCGTCTGCGAATACCTCGATACGTTCCGGCTCGACGAGAACGTCGACTGGAACGCCCCCGCGGAGTCGCTGGCCTACCACGGCCACTGCCACCAGAAGGCGACGAAGAAAGACCACCACGCCGTCGGCGTCCTGCGACGGGCCGGCTACGCCGTCGATCCGCTCGACTCGGGATGCTGTGGCATGGCCGGCAGTTTCGGCTACGAGGCCGAGCACTACTCGCTGAGCCAGTCGATCGGTGACATCCTCGTCGATCAGATCGACGACAGCGACGCGACCGTCGTCACCGCGCCGGGGACGTCCTGTCGCACCCAACTCGGCGACAAGCGTCTCGAGCCTGTGCCAGCCGGCAGTTCGATGGCCGACAGTTCGCTCGACGGCGATGAACCGCCGACGCCGGTCGAACTGCTCGCCTACGCGCTCTCGCAGTAACGGCAACCGGTTCGGTCATTTCCATCTTGGCAGTTCACGGCAACTCGAGTGCCGTTCGCCGAGGTGACAACTGGAATCTCTCCTCGTATCGGGTTGATTTAGGAACCTTGTAAGAGTTCCAAAACTAGTCTCACACGAGAATGTGTGAATATAAGGCTGTTTATCGCCATCTTCGGCTCTGACCGATCGAGTCGAATCATGGCGTGGAAACTGCAGAAAAGTTGTTCAAGTGTCTCCTGGCATACTGGTGTATCAACGAACATACCTCGAGGTACACTGACTGACTGGTTTCGCTTCCGATGACGAACCGTCACGACCATCTGTGTTCGGTTAAGCCCATACCTCCGAGTTGAAGACTTGGGTCATTCGTTTATTCAAGGTGAGGCGTGATCTCTCTGGTTGGCGAGCCTCACGACGCACCAGTTCAGGAAGGTTCGGTAGTGGGTGGCCGAGAGTAAGTGCGAGATCTGCAAGCACTGGCTGGGCGACGACCTTGCGGTCGGTCGCCCAGCGTTCTTCTGAATACTCAGCGTCGGGTACAATCTCCTGAAGCACCGCTAACAAGGCTCTGCTGACCACAAGCGTCAGCAGAGCCGCCATCACGAGCAACACTGCAATCGCTTCATCACCTGTCTCGAACTTCTCTAGTCCGTACTGTGACTTCAACACCGGAACAGCAACTCAACCTACCATCGCAGGCTGTACAACGCTGCTACTTGCTCTGGGGAGAACTCATCCGGAGGTTCGTCACGTAGAGGTGGTAGTCGTCGGTGTCCGCAACGAGGACACCGACGACGCGAAACTCAACGATGGCTAGTGACCGACTCTCACCATACTGCCGGCGCTTGAACTCGAACTCACCGGTCACATCGATGTGCTTCCATGTGAGCTTCGAGAGCTGGTCTTGGAGATGGGTTCCAGTCAGGAAATGGCGCGTGCGCGCCATTTCCGTCGCTCGCCTACGATTCTCGGATTTGCGTTCGTCTTCAACCGACTCACAAAGTAGCTGTCGTTTTCATCGATCAACGCGAACCGACAGTAACTGTAGAACCCGAGATCGAACAGAAACAGCCGCCTACGCAGCCAGTTTCCGTACGGAACTGGCTGCTTTCGTGGGTTCGTTCGTTGGGAGGCTGAACTGTGCGAGCGTCACGAAGCTCCGGTGTAAATCGGTGTGAAGCTGGAGCGAACCACTGTCTGGTTGGTCGCAGTCTGGTAGGCTCGCTGAAACACGGCAATAGGGCGGGTTTCGCCCTCAACGGCGAAGCCCAAGATGAGCGACCAGACGAGTATTGTGATGTCGATCTTCCGGAGACGTTGAACGGCGTTGCGAGCGAGCGCGATGCCTTCAATGAGATCTGCGAGAAAGAGGGAGGTCAACTGGCGGCGTATGAGTGTTGGCGCGAGTTCTGGTAGCACAATCTCTCCCTACGCGGTTTCTGAAGAGAACCTCATCAAGACGCTGGCGTCTGTCGGTTTCGCTCTTTAACCGAATACGGATGCCGTCACGACATAAGAGATCGAATAAGCTTTTTACGATGTGTCCCGCAGGAACGATTACAATGAACGAGGACGAATCCTTCGACGTCTCTCCTCGCGATATCGTGATACTGAAAGCGAGAGTAGATAATCCGACTTCGTCGACGCGGGAACTCAGTCAGATCTTAGAAGAAGAATATGGAATCTCTCTTTCCCACAACCGGATCAACGAGATTCTGCGGGCGATGTCCGAAGAGGAAGTCTTCCGCGAGATGATCCTCCCGAACCGAGAGATGTTCCGCCATTACCTGTTCCGGGTCTCCTTCAACTTCTCGAACTTCGAGGACCACTGGCGGGGGTGTTACGAGGCGCTCCAGAACGATCCTCATGTCCTGATGTTCTTCACTGCGGATACGGACTATCAGTGGCACGTTATCGCTCAGTTCAGGACGGACGACCAGATGGAGTCCTGGATACACGAACTATTCGAAGATCATGGCGAAATAATTTCTGGCTTCCACAATACGATGCTCCATAGCGTTCACAAGTTCCAAACGGAGTCTGCTGTGTTCGACGACATCCTCGCGGAGACAAAAGAGGGACGAGAATACCTCGACCACAGTGAGTAAGAGAATTACAAAGTCCGTAGTTGAACGGTATTTCACAGATTCAATTCCGTTTTACCGCAATTTATATTACAATGTTCGACAATAACGGACCATGGGAGTAACGGACTTCTTCGATCCGGACGGAATCGCCGTCATCGGCGCATCGAAGACCCCCGGGAAGCTCGGGAACGACGCGATGATCAACATTCGGACCTACGACGGAGATGTCTATCCGGTCAACCCCTCGAGCGAGGGGAGCGTCTACGGCTACGAGTTCGTCGACTCGGTCCACGACGTCGACGCCGATCTGGCGCTGTGTTGCGTTCCTAGCCCCGTCGTCCCGGAGGTCTTAGAGGAGTGCGGCGAAGCGGGCGTCGGCGCCGCGGTGATCTTCGCCGGCGGCTTTTCGGAGGTCGACGAGGACGGACGCGAGCGCGAGGACAAGATCGTCCGTATCGGCGAAGAGTACGACATGACCATCCTGGGGCCGAACACGGCGGGCTACTGTATCCCGCATCTGGACCTCTACGGCTCGTTCGTCCCGGAGATCCGCGACGTCGAGACGGGGAACGTCGCCCTGCTCGTCCAGAGCGGTGGCGTCGGGATCACCTCCGCGTTCCAACTGGACCGCGAGGAGTACGGCGTCTCGGCGATGTTCGGGCTCGGAAATCGAGCGAACACCGGGTTCGCCGAACTTATTCCGGTCCTCGACGACGACCCGCGGACCGACGCAATCGCGCTCCACATCGAGGGTACAGAGGACATGGACGCGTTCCTCGAGGCCTGCCGCGAGGCGGAGACGCCGATCGTCGCGTACAAGGCCGGCAGCGAGGAGCTGAGAGACTTCGTCGCGTCCCACACTGGCGCGCCGAACCAGTCTAGCGAGAGCTACGAGGAGGCCCTCGCCGGCGAGGGTGTCGTCTTCGTCTCGTCGGTGACCGAACTCATCGACGCCAGTCGCGCAATTGCGGACACACCGACCCCGGCGGGGCGAAACGTCGGCCTCGTCACGGCCCAGGCCGGCCCGGGGATCATCATCGCCGACGACCTCGACGAGCACGGCGTCGCGTTCCCCGACCTCGAGGCGGAGACTCAGGAACGCGTCGACGACCTCTTACAGGGGATCACCTACACGAAGAACCCGGTCGACACGGGCCGGCCGCTGCCCGAGTTCGGCCAGGTGATCGACACCGTCGCTCGCGACGATAACGTCGATATCGTCGTCGTCTACGAGATCTACGAGGACTCGCTGGGCTATCCGGTCGAGGAACTCGAGACGCTCGCTGACGACCTCGAGAAGCCGATCCTTTTCACGGTCGCCGGCCCGGAGAGCTTCGAGGAGGAGCGACTGCAGATGGAGGAAGCCGGGATTCCGACCTACCAAGCGCCCGAACGCGGGGCGAACGCGGTCGCGGCGCTGATCGACTCGATCCCCGACGACGCGTAAACGTGTCGGGTCGAGGACGAAGCGGTTCGACCATCCATTAACGTCGTTCGCTGCTATCGAACGTCCTGATCGACGAGAGCGGGCGCATTCGGCCGGCTGTGGACTCGAGTTCTCGATGCCGAAGACCGTTCTCGTGGTGGGGAGCGCGATCCGTTCCGCGGCGAGCAGTCAGTACTCTCAGCGCTGGATGGCCGAAACCTCGTACTCAACAACGAAGCGCTCGCTCGGCAACGCCGTGCGAGCGCTGGGCTGGTATCGCCAGTTCCGTGAAATTGTCCTGATGTTCGCCCTCATCAATATAGAATCGCTGTGTGATCCTCTGTAACCGTGATTCAGCATCTATTCAACAGGAGCGTGTCATAGAATCGATCACAGGGTTTTGAGCTTCGTTCGTCCGGGATTGTGTCCTCTTTCGTAGTTGGTGACTGCGACGATCACGCGG